>Ga0268299_1000132_pt1 | contig 293586 bp, 235 predicted proteins | sample NOBtaG_FD_193484 | JGI IMG/M metagenome (GOLD analysis project Ga0268299, IMG submission 193484) | Activated sludge microbial communities from bioreactor in Nijmegen, Gelderland, Netherland - NOB reactor | ecosystem: Engineered > Bioreactor > Aerobic > Activated sludge | place: Netherlands... | reverse complement strand
GCCATAGGGACCTCCATGTCCTTGTTTGAGTGTTCACAACTCAATGACATGGAGAGTCCCTTGTTTCTTGTCAACCACAAAGTCTTGTGCACAAGACACTTGCAGAGGCGCGCGATCGCGCACGGTCGTTTAGTTGCGTCCGATCCTGTATGCGCAGCTCTAGCTCGGTGACGTTTCTGGTCGGGGCTTCAATGCGGCTGCGCTGCGCGGTGCGCTCGCCGTTCTTGACCGTCGCGCCCGGGGAGAATGCGACGATGGACAGGACGGCTGCGCCGATACCGGTCTACTTTTACGTTGGAAGTGCTTGCCCATCCATGTTGTGTTCACCTGCGAGGGCGGACCCGACCAGCCCATCGGTACATCGCGTGGAGAAATCGGCCAGCGATGCTCCCAGGTGGAAGCTGGCGTTGTTAGGGGAATTACCAACCGTGGACTTTCGCCCCGTCTACAGGTTGATGGCGATGGTTATCGCTACCGGTGCCAGACGTTAGGGCCAGAGGTGAATTAGGGGCGAAAACTGCCAACCAAAAAGTAACCAAGTGAGCGTTGTGGGTTACCCGATTCCTTACCCGATTTGTTCAAGAAACAGCGTTGGTGCTATCAAGAACGCCAATTTTCACTTGTTTTTGAAATTAGCAAACCGGTGCTTTAAGCCACTCAGCCACCTCTCCAGGGCCATTTGACCTTGGGTTGACCCGTCGCATCGTTACATGCGGTCCAACTGATCGGTCATGAACAAGGGCGCCACGAAGGCGAATCCACCAGCATTCGTGAGCGGACAAGGCATACCAACCCAACTGGCCACGGGCGTTTCAATACACAAGACAGGCGGATTCTACACGCTGGACGCCAAAGGCAAAAGGGCCCTGCTTCCTCGTCCGCAATGTCGCGAAAAGGGCAAGAGATGGGCGGTGTTCGCCTGAACTTCGGCTTCGATCATCGAATCAGCCCAAAGATCGCCTCGACCGTCGCCTTGACCGTCGCCTCGACGACCCGTTGCACATTCGCTGGCTTTTGCGCCCGCGAGTTTTCACGCAACTGACGGAAGTCACGCCTCCACCGGCCTCACAACGTTTTGCGCATTCAAGCCAGCTCTCGATGATTGCCTCAGAGGGCCACCTGAAACACGGCGAAGTCCAGCAGGGTCACATCGCCGCTGTCGTCAAGGTCGAAGCACTCGCAGCCGGCCAGCAATTCGCCGCCGGGGCCGCCCAGGCACTCGTCAAAGTCGGCGAAATCATCCAAGTCCACATCGCCGTCGTCGTCGCAGTCTCCCGGCGTTGCTCCGATCGCTTCGATGACTACGGCGTCGGCCGCATAGATCACGGTCATGGTCAGACTCGCCGGCGGATTGGTGAACTCCACGCTGTCGAACTCACCGCTGACGTTTCCGGCTGACACGATCTGAAACACATCGCCTGCTTCGACCACGAAGCCATTAACGAACGTAACTCGCAGTGTCCCCGCGAGAGCGGCAGTGCCGGTAACGGTCAACTGATCGGAATCTTCCGGGGATGTTCCGGCAATCTCGACCTCCAGGCGCGCCGAGGCGCCCTGCGTGCAATTGCCGCTGACGGTCAGTTCGCCCACGGACAAACCCGGGGCGATCGTGCCGGCATTGTTCACCAGGTTACCGAAGACGGTGTTGACGCCCATGAGCACGCCGCCATTGAGGGTCACGGGAAACGTCCCAAAAATAATGCGCAGGTCGCCCCCGTTGAGAATGGTCTGTCCGGAATTCTGAACAAACTGCGTCGTGTGCATGCCGATGCTGCCGCTCTGGATTTCCACGGTTCCAGTGTTGGTCCACGTCGAGAAGTTGACATTGGCCTGACCTGTTCCTCCGGATTTCACAATTAAACCGGCGTTGTTGATCGGCCGGCTGGAAATCCCCGCGCCGTCGGACTGAAAGTCCACGACGCCGTCGGGATGATTGTTGAACGAGGCGCTGCCGGCAAGCGAGAATGCGCCAAGCATCGCGAAGTACCCGTGATTGTGCATGACCCGGGACGAGGAACGGTTGGAGGACGTCGGCAAAACGTTGGAACTTCCGGCCAAAGTCACCGCTCCGCCGGCGAACATGTTTCCGTTTCGCCAGGTGAACTGACTGGCGACGTTGATCGGGCTGGTCCCTGAGAGTTGAGCGTTGTTGTCCATGACCAGGGTGTCGATGTTGAACGGCTGACCGGTGTTGGCGTTGAACGTGCTTCCGCCGGAGGTCGAAGGTCCAATGGTGACGGAATCGAAGTCGATGGGCCGGTCGGTGGGAGCGTCGAAGCGCAGGCTTCCGCCGGGGCTGATGATGACTGCGTCGCCGTAATCGAGAACATCGGCGTCGACGGCGAAAATCCAGTTGCACTCGCTGCACGTGATCGAATCTGATATTTCCACGGTACCTCGGAATGGAGCGGACGTGTTCTGGCCGCCGACGCTGATCATCAGCGACTCCGCGATCAGCGCAGAGGTCAGACCGAAATTGTGCGTGGGCACTTGACTGATTTCAAGGATGGTGCCGGGGTCAGAGCGCACTTCGCCGCTGTAGGTCCCGCCGGCTGAGAGCCGCATCGTTCCGGTCTGGTTGTGAATGTTCCCGGTGCTGACCAGGTTTGACCCCAGCGTGACGACGCCGGTGCCCGACGCGCGGAGTATCGTGCCGGCGTTCGTGAAGGTTCCTCCCGAGACCGAGGCGGTGTTCGCCTGAATTTGAAACATTGAACCGGGCAGGTTGTTCCATCGGCCCGACGCGGTCATGTTGAGTCCGCCGCCGAGCATCGTGGTGGTTTGGGTGTTGTGCAGTATGCGTTGCAGTGCCTTGGATCCGGAGCTGGGAACCTGCAGCGTCACAGGGCCGAAGGCGGTCACGTCCGCGCCCGCGGAGCCAAAGCCATGCGTGTTCCAGGTGAACGTCCCATGGATGTTGATCGAGCTGTTGCCGTGAATGTGTCCGCGGCGAATGAGCAGATCGCCGATCTCGACCGGCTGGCCGGTGTTGAAGTGAATCGCGGGGTTGCCCTCTGAACCAGTAGGACCGACGGTGACCGTCTCGAATTCAATGGGCGCATCGGTCGGGGCGAGAAAGTGCACTGTGGCGGATGCTCCCGTGTTTCCGATGGTTGCACTGAGGTGCTGACCGTAGCTGAGAATCTCCGCTTCCGGATGAAACGTGTACGTGCCAAATCGGGCATCCAGCGTGTCGCCGATGTTGACGGTCCCGCGGAAATCGCCCTGGCCGGAGAAGAACTCGAGCGTTTCGACATCAAGGATGGACGGCGCGAGCATGGCGTGCGGCCCGGCGCCGCCGAACGAGACGACCGTACTTGAATCTCCGAGCAGCAATCCGGAGTGCGTGCTCGACTGTCCCAGGCTGAGCAGTCCGGTCTGCGCGTGAATGGTGCCGACGTTGGTCACCGGCCCGTTCAGATTGGCTGTGCCAGTGCCGGCGGTGCGCAGAATGGTTCCCGCATTGTGGATCAGGTCCGCGGCCCCGCCGCTGAAAACGTTGCCACTGCCTCCGCGGTACTCATAGGTCACATCGGGCTCGATGACCAGCAAGGCGCCGCCGGAGAGGGCGATCTGCCCCCCGAGGGAGGTTGCCGGGTTGGCGCTGATCCGGAAGTCGTGCGCCTGCAGATTCACTCCGGACGTGGTCAGTGCCAGACCACCGCGCGCCTCGGTTACGCCGGCGCCCTTTAGAATTCCACCATTCCATCTGAAAAGCCCATAGAGGTCCAGCGTGTCGTTGACGGTCAGTGACGTTGAACTTCCGCCCAAGATGAACTCGCCGAGCACAAAGGATGGATCGCTCAGCACCATGGCCGGCCAGGGATTGGTGGCCGATGAGATGGTGAGTCCTTCGTGCGCCGCCAGTGATGCCAGGCTGGTGACACCAGACTGGATCTGGTAAAGCACCTGCACCGGGCTGACCGAAGTGATGCAAACGTGCTCGCCCGTTTGGGGAATTTCGTTCTCCACCCAGTTGGTCGCGAGCGCCCAGTTGGCGCCGCCCGAACCCGACCAGTGTTTCATATCCTGACATTCATCGGGGATGCCGTCGAGATTGCAGTCCGCGCTGACGCCGGACGCGATATCGCATTCGTCGGGCCGCAGATTGCTGTTGCAGTCCGCGGACGTCGCCGTGCATTGCGGCAGGGCGACACATGGCGAAATCCCAAAACTGCACTGGCCAACGGATCCGGTGAAGGAGCACGAGATATCGCAGACATCGAGTTGCCCGGTCCCGTTGCAGTCCAGCACTTCGAACGGACCGAATGTCGCGTAATTGCCCGACCAGTTGTCGTCATTGTCGCGGGCACGAATGCTGATGTACCACGTGCCGATGTTCCACGCCTGCACCGCGCCCTGCAAGCGGCAGCCGCCGGTGGGCCACGTCAATTCAGGCAGTTCGTCGGGGGGCGTTCCCGCCGGGCTGCTCGACAGCGCGTAACTGTAGGTGCCCGCGCCGGTCATGTCGTCGGGCGCGGCATCAAACTCAAACGTGATGCAGGGAAGCTCACCACCCGTTCCCGACGGATGCGTGGAAGAGTCCATTTGCCCCACGACCCCTGGCGGCTGGCTGTCGCTGGGAAATCCTGCAACGTAAGTCGAGCCGCCCACGTTGAAGGCCGTCGGCCAGAAGTTCCCCGCCGTGCCGGGGTACCGGCTGCGAAAATGATTGATGAACTGCAGGACGGTTGTCGCCTGGTCCTGCACATACGTGTCCAGGATGGGGGCCGCGCCCGTGCAGAGCATGTCATACACGCCGTCGAAGTCGTGATCATCCTGCGTGCCGTCCTCCATGTCACGAAGCAAAAGGCCAACAAACCCTTCGGTATCCACCGGATCACCCAGGAACGGATCGACCGGCTGGCCGTTGAAGTCGGCTGAGCACATCAGCGGGGACTCTGCCTCGACCGTGACATCGAGAATCGGCTCATAGGGTACGCCGGGAGAAAGCTCGTAGGTTTCTGCGAATGCCCTGGTCGCGACGTCGGCCATCCAGTTGGGAAAGCCTTCATTGAAGGCGTCCTGAGGGTTTTCGGGACACCAGGCGCAATGGCCGCAGTCCTCAGGCGGCGCATTGTCGCAGAAGCCGTTGCAGTAGACCGGCGAAGGCGGCTCGCCAAAGTGGTTCATGAAGTGGTGACCGTACTCGTGAACAATCACGAACTCCTCCCACTCGTGGAGCGGATTCAGGTGAATCTCCTCGGGTCCGCGCTGATAGTGGGTCCATTCCTCGACGGGCCACTCGACCTGCACCGCGTCGGGCGCGAAGCCGCCAACTTGATCGAGATAGCGACGGGCGCGCGTGATGACGTTGGAGATATGCAGGGCGGCGCGCGTGCCGGCATCCGCGGGCGTCAACGTACCGTAGTCATGGCACGAGAAGGCGAAATTCGACAGCTCGGACGTGGACCAGGAATAGGTGCTTTCAAGTATCGAATTATCCGAAACGTCGACCCAGCCGTTGTCGGTTTCGAAGTAAAGCACGAGATCCGGGCCTGAGCCGTCGCCGTCGAGTTCCGCGTCCCGACAGCCAGTGTCAAAGTATCCGTTCGCGTCGGTGAATCCCTCCCACATCACTTCGAAATCCACGCCCACGTCCTGGTCGCGCAGTTGCACGCGAAGCCGATCAGCGCCAACCACCTTGCCGTCCGGCCGCGTGTAGACAATTCGCCCGGTCGCCTTGACCAAGTCGATCGGAAAGCCGGCGCAGGGACATTCTTCACCCCCGCGCACATCCCCTCCGACACGGTCGGACTTGTTGTCGGACAACTGGATTGCCGGTTGTACCTGGGCGAACCTGGCAAACGTCTGAAGACCGACTGCGTAGCGCTGTGCCGCCCGCCGGCCATCAAACGTCAGGCTCAGACCGATCGGCTGATCGGCATCGCCGGGAAGCGCGCGGAAGCGAACGCGCAGAACGTCGCCCTTGGATACCCGAGCCTCGGCGGGATAGTCGGCTTCCAGGATCTGCCAGCCCTCGCCGGTGATTCGCCACTCGCCGAGCATGCCGTCGTCGTAGACCTGCACAATGAATGTACCCGTGTACACTACGCCGGAGACAGCCGGCTGCGTTTCCGGAGGCATGCGGATCTCCACTGGAGGACCGACATTGGCCCGGACGGCTGTGCCGGCACTTGCGTAGGCCGCGACCGCCAACAGACATCTGACTGCGCACTTTCCGAGAATTCCACGCGATCCCATGCTGCAACTCGCCTCCGCCGGCCGGAGATTCAACGTCCTGAATGGATGGTTACCTGCAACCCCGATTCAGCTACAATGGATTGGGAGTCCGGACCGGCGTAGCCCCCAACCTTTCGGCAATACGACATTGGTCCTGATCTCTTGTCACAAAGCTTGTAAAACTGCGGGCCCATGGCGGAATCACCTTCCCAAGCCGTTCGTCTGATGGCCGAGGCAGCCGGTGACGGCGATCGCCAGGCGGCGGCGGAGCTCTTGCCGCTGGTCTACGATGAACTGCGCAAGCTGGCGCAGGCCCGGTTGGCGCAGCTTCCCCCAGGAAACACCCTCTCCGCCACGTCGCTGGTACACGAGGCCTATCTGAAGCTGGTCGGCAGGCAAGACCCGGGCTGGCAGGGACAGAATCACTTCTTCGGCGCCGCAGCCGAGGCCATGCGCCAACTGCTGGTCGATCAGGCCAGACGCAAGAACCGCGTGAAGCACGGCGGCGGAAAAAAGCGTATTGATATTGAAACGGTCGATGTGCCGTTTGTATCGTCCGCGGAAGACGTGCTGGCCATGGATGCCGCCCTGGAACGGCTGCGTGCGGACGACCCGCGCAAGGCGGAGATGCTGACGCTTCGCTGTTTCGGCGGACTGAACCGAGATGAAGTGGCCGCGGCGATGGGCGTATCGACTTCGACGGTCGACCGCGAATGGCGTTACATCATCGCGCGGCTGTACCGGGAATTGAAGAGCGACGAACACCTCCCATGAGCCTGTACGGATCCAGTGCGCGTTATCGTATCGTCGAGGACACTTTTCAGCGCGCCGCGGACTTGCCCGAAGATCGCCGGGCGGAATTCCTGAGACAATCGTGCGGCACCGACACCGCGCTGCGCGCCGAGGTGGAAGCGCTGCTCCGCAGCCTCGCCGCCGCCGGAACCACCTTTGATCGCCCCTTGTTCGACCGATCGGCGATGGACAACACCAGCGACCCGGTCCGCATTGGGAAATATTATATCGAGCGACGACTGGGCCAGGGCGGCATGGCGATCGTGTTCGAAGCGACGCAGGATCATCCGCGTCGACGCGTCGCGATCAAGCTGATCCGTCCGGGCGCGTTCTCGACCCGGTCCCGCGGCCGGTTCGAACTCGAAGCGGCGGTGCTGGCCAGGCTGCAGCATCCCGGCATCGCCCACATCTACGAGGCGGGGCTTGCGGACGTCGACTACCCTGCCGGTCGTGCCGCGCAACAGCCGTATTTCGTGATGGAGCTGGTGCGGGGCGACACGCTGCTGCAGCACGTACGGACTCATGGTCTGAGCACGACGCGGCGGCTGGAGCTGTTTCTGAAGATCTGCGACGCCGTCGAGCACGCGCACTCCAAGGGCGTGATTCACCGGGATCTCAAGCCCGCCAACATCATCGTGTCGCCGAGCGGCGAACCGAAGGTGCTCGACTTCGGCGTGGCCAGCGCGACGGGAACGGACCTGCACGCGACCACCCTCGACAACGAAGCAGTGCTGGTCGGCACGCTGCCCTACATGAGTCCGGAGCAGGTGTCGGCGCGTTTCGATCAGCTCGATACGCGTTCCGACGTTTACGCTTCGGGCGTCGTGCTCCATGAACTGCTCGTGGGCAAGCTGCCCTACGATTTGACTGATCTTTCGATCGCCGCTGCCGCGCGCGTGATTGCCGAAGCGCCGCCCACGCCGCTCGGCGCCGCCGATCGCGCGCTGCGCGGCGACCTCGAGACCATCGTCGGCAAGGCGCTGGCGAAGGACCCCGCGCAGCGCTACGCGTCGGTGCATGCGCTGTCGGACGACATTCGGCGTTTCCTGAATCATGAACCCATCGCGGCGCGCCCGCCCGGCACCCTCTACCAGGCGACACGCTTCGCACAGCGCAACAAGGCCCTGGTCGCCGGTGTGATCGCGACCATTCTCTCCTTGTCCATCGGGCTCTCCATCGCCGTGCACGGGCTGGCCGCGGCTGCTCATGAACGGGACCAGGCGGAAGCCGCCTTGGCCGCCGAGGCTGCGGCGCGGGCCGAAGCCGAGGCGATTGCGACCTTCATCGGCGAAATGCTCACTTCCGCGGATCCCAAGCGCCAGGGCCGCGACGCGCGGGTGGTCGACCTGCTCGACGCGTCGGCCAAGGGCGTGGGCACGCGGTTCACGGATCAGCCGCTGGTCGAAGCCCGGCTCCGGCATGTCATCGGCACGACTTACCAATCACTCGGACTCTACGATGACGCCGAACCGCACCTCTCGTTCGCGTTGGACACCCGGATGCGCCTGCTCGGTGAACGCCATCCCGACACGCTCGACTCGATGCACGAGCTCGGCACGCTCTACAACGATTGGGGGCGGTACACCGACGCCGAATCGCTGTACGCGCGTGCGCTCGAACTTCATCAGCAGGTATATGGTCCGCGGCACGAGCGGACACAGCGGTCCATGCACGCGCTCGCGCAGCTGTATTCCCGACAAGGCCGGCTTGAGGATGCGCTCGCGTGGCATGAGGAAGCCCTGCGCGTCAGCCGCGATCTGTTCGGCGAGGATCACCCAACCACGCTCAGCGCTGCCGGAAGCCTCGGTCTGGTATACCGGCAGCTTGGACGCTTCGACGAGGCGCTCGGGCTTTACGAGCCCACACTGGCCGCACGTCGGCGAGTTCTCGGCGAGGAACATCCGGATACTCTGGTCTCCAAGAACAATCTCGCCCATTTGTACCGTGCGCTCGGGCGGAACGACGACGCGCTCCAACTGCACGCGCAAACGTTGGAAACGCGCCGCCGCGTGCTGGGCAACGAGCATCCGCAGACGGTCATATCCATGGACAATCTCGCGATGGTCCTGTGTGACCTGGAGCGCCATGACGAAGCAGAAGCGCTCTATCTGGAGGCATTGGCGCACAAGCGGCGCATTTATGGCGAAGAAGGCGTTCAGACGCTGGTGACGCTTCACAACCTCGCCCGAAACACCGCGTTGTGCGGAAACCTCGACGAAGCCGAGCAACTGCTCACCCAGACGCTGGCCGCGCGGCGGCGGGTTCTCGGCGACGACCATCCCGAAACGCTGAACTCGCTGATTGAACTGGGCGGCGTGCTCGAATCGCAGGAGAGACTGGCTGAAGCGGAAAGCTGCATGCTCCAGGCGCTGGCGGCATTTCGACGCACATTGGGAAATGACCATCCGGACACGCTGAAAGCGGTCAACCGGATGGCCCTGATCCTGCAACTTCAGCGTAAGCTGGTCGAGGCCGAACCGTATTTCCGCGAGCTCCTGGCGGGCAACCAGCGCACCAAAGGCCAGGACCATTTCGAAACGCTGATCGCACTCAACAACCTGGGCGCCTTGTTGAGAGACCAAGGCCGGTTCGCGGAAGCGGAGGCATGCACGGCCGAAGCCTCTCAGGCTGCGCGACGCAAGTTCGCTCCGGGCGCCTGGCAGACCGGCGTCTTCCTTTATCAGCATGGGCGGACGCTGTTGGCCCTCGAAAGATTCGCGGAGGCTGAAGCGGCGCTGCTCGAGTCGCAGGAAATTCTGGTGTCAGCCGTGGGCCCGTCGCATCAGCGCACGATAACCTGCGTCCAAATGCTCGTGGAGTTGTACGACGCCTGGCACACCGTTGAACCTGACCATGGCCACGATGCTCAGGCCGAAGAATGGCGCGCCGCCGAGTGCGTCGCCGAGTCAGCATCGAAATAACCCACCGCCGGCTGATCTGAAAAAACGCGACCCAGGCCGGTCTTCAGCGATTGGCCCGCACCGGCTGATTGCGAACGACTTCGCGGGCGGGTCGCCGGTTGAGTGGGCTGGGATCATCGCGCGCGAAAGCCGAAGCCAAATTGAAGTGCGGCTTCTGGGTGAGTTTTTGGGTTTGCCAAGGGCTGTGACCTGCGTTTTTGGATGCGCTGTGCGTTGAAGTGTCGCTTCGACTTGGGTTCGCCCCTGCAACTTCTTTGATTGCGCCATGGTCATGCGTCCTTCAATGAGTCTTGCGTCCCGCGACACGCGCGCAGGGAAACTCGCCGCGTCGCACGACGGGTGCGGCGCGTCCATCACTCCAGAGAACGCGCCGGGCGCACGATGAAATCCGTGGGTTGAGGTGGCGTTTGAATCTCGGCGCCTCAGCGGTTGGCGAGATTCCGTACTCGGCCCAAGTACTCCGCCTTGAGGGAATTATCCTTGAAGCGGTATTCCGCCCATTCCTCAAGCTGTTCGAGTTGATCGCGGGCGAACTGCGGATCCTCCGGGATCTGTTCGAGCAGGTCGAGCAGCGCATGCAGTTCGTGCGTTTCGACGTAGCGGTCCATGGTCGCGCGCAGCTTGCGCAGGTAGACGTCCCGCACCCAGGGGGCCTGTCGTTTGGATCAGGAGAGTGACGATGGTATCATGTTCGCGGAAGGCACATGATGGCAAAGTCAATCGAGTCCCATGATCCGACGGGTGGCACTCCGTCAAACGTTGAACGGAATGCGAATCAGCCTGCGCGCCAGGTCAAGGTGGTTCGTTTTCGCATATTGAAGCCGGTCGATGGGTCCACATGGTCAGAACTCGCTCAACTTCTTCGCGATACACGTTATCGAGTATTTCGACTCGCGAATTTGACAATGAGCGAAGCTTATCTGAGGTTTTATCTGTGGCGAACTGGCAAGGCTACAGAATACAAGAACGAAACGATAGGGAAGCTTTCCCGGCGTTTACGGGACATGCTGCGAGATGAGGGACTCTCCGAAGAATCGCTGTCGCGGTTTTCGCGTACCGGCGCGGTGGCTGCATCAATCAGCGATGCGCTTGCACAGTACAAAATTCGCGCGTTGACCAGCAAAGCAAAATGGAGTGAGGTGGTGCGCGGTAAGGCATCACTCCCGACATTTCGGAACGACATGGCCATCCCCGTGCGCTGTGACAAGCCGGCCATGCATCGCCTGGAAAAAACCGCAGACGGAAACGTGGAGGTTAATCTGCAGATCTGTACAAAGCCCTATCCTAGGGTCATGCTGCAGACAGGCGATGTTGGTGGCTCCGCACGGGCAATACTTGACCGACTGCTCGAAAACAGCGAGCAGGCGATGAGCGGGTACCGGCAGCGCCTATTCGAAATCAAGCAGGACGCAACGAACAACAAATGGTGGCTGTATGTGACATACGACTTTCCAACTGCCGCCCGCAAGGCGCTTGATCGGAGTATCGTCGTCGGCGTTGACCTCGGATACTCCTGTCCGATTGTCGCCGCAATCAGCAATGGGCACGCTCGAATGGGTCGGCGGCATTTTCAGGCGATCGGAGCGCGCATCCGGTCACTGCAGCGCCAGACCATGGCTCGCCGGCGCAGCATGCAGACGGGGGGACGATTGAATCTTTCGACGGATACCGCACGTTCGGGTCACGGCCGCAGGCGCAAGCTTCAACCAATTGAGCGCCTCGAGGGACTGATCGGACGAGCTTACAGCACGTTGAATCATCAACTATCAGCCAGTATCGTCGATTTCGCAAAGCAGCATGGGGCTGGGACGATTCAGATCGAAGACTTAACCGGACTCAAGGAGACACTGCGCGGAACGTTTATTGGCGCTCGCTGGCGATACCACCAGCTCCAGAACTACATCAAGTACAAAGCAGAAGAAGCGGGAATCGAGTTGCGGTCTGTGAACCCGCGCTATACCAGCCGACGCTGCAGTGCGTGTGGACACATTCACGTGAAATTCGACCGCAATTTTAGGGATGCGAACAAGCTGGGCGAACGGGTCACGCGATTCAAATGTCCAGAATGCGAGTTTGAATGCGACCCCGACTATAACGCGGCGCGCAATCTTGCGGTTCTTGACATAGAGGACCGAATCAAGGCACAATGCGATCTTCAGGATATTGGCTGCTCTTTGACAAGTGATTTGGATGAGATCGCCAAGCCACTGAGCTAGCCTGCGGGCAAAGCGCTCATAGGCGATCGAAGGCCGTCCTGCACGGCCTAGAGGTTGAGAAGTCCGTCTGTAAGCGGCGAATTCGCCCATGACGTACGCTCACCGAACATCTCGCTTTCATTTTTTGTTGGAGGATTTGGTGCAACTACCGTTGGCATAAACACTTAGGTGCCATCTGGCGCAGACGACCGGAGTTCGCGAGTTGTTTGCAGGGACAGCCGTCACGCGACTACACCGGCCATCGGCGCAGACGACCGGAGTTCGCGAGTTGTTTGCAGGAGAACCCGAGCACCAGAGCGCTCGCCAACAGGCGCAGACGACCGGAGTTCGCGAGTTGTTTGCAGGGACCGTCATTGATGCAACCCGGCTTTCCTCGGGCGCAGACGACCGGAGTTCGCGAGTTGTTAAGAATTAATGGTTTGCATATACGTCAGGCCAGAAAAAAGCTGAACGTGATAGCCAAGATTCGCCGCGTTGATTCTGAATGAGAGCGGCAATCCTCCTATGAATCTCTTTTCGGCCTGTTTTCCCCCGCCTTAGGCTCCTGGCTGTAGGGCTCGGCGACCCAGGGTCGCTTCATGTTCTCGAGGCCGAGCTTACGCAGGTCTTCGTAGGTGGTGAGCCGCAGGCCTCGGCGGGCGATGGCCTCGCGGAACTGCCGGCTGCAGAGCACGTCGGTTTCCGCCTGGCGGTGCGCGGCCATGTCGGCGAGCCCGCCGGGGTTGAGGTCGGTGAGCGCGGCCATCTCCGGCGTGTTGGTGCCGGGGTGGGCGACGTACAGGTACAAGCGGGGCTCGGACAGGCCGTCGATAATTTTCAGGGCGGCTGGCAGCTTGTCCCCGGGCGCGTCGCGGTACACGTTGGGCGCATACGCCTCGCCGAAGTATTGGGAAATGCCCAGGCCAAAGCGCGCGGCCAGCTCCTCGACGATGCGCTGGCACTCGGGCGTGGACATGGCGGTGCCCATGTGGTAGTCGACGTAGGAGATGTTCAGCCCTTTCTTGAGCGCCAGCTCGACCTGCGCGGTCAGTTCGCGGCGGATGTCGTCCTCTTTCGGATGGTTCGCGAAGAACATCGCCCGCGACGGGAAGAACCGGCCGCTTTCATCGACCAGCGACGGCACCTGCCCCGCGCCCAGCACCGGCCCCCAGCGGTACTCCCGCCACTCCGCGTTGAGCGTGAGGTGCACGCCGACGCTGACCTCCGGGTGGCGGTCGAGGATCTCGACGGCGTGGTCCAGCCAGGGGGTGGTCACGATGACCGAGACGGCTGTGCAGACGCCCTCGGCCAGGATGCGCTCCGCGGCGATGTTCGCGGCGTGGCAGAAGCCGACATCGTCGATGCGCACGATCAGCCGGGGGGATTCCGGGGCCGCCGACGGCGCGGGCGCGGGTTGATCCGTTGCGGTTGGTTCAGGCGTAGTTTGCGCACTTGCGGTCATGACCTGCATCATATCGGCGAGCGCCACGGCACAAAGCATCCCGGCAAGCGCGGGAGCGCTGGCGGTTCGTTGAATCAGCATGTTGCATCAACCCTGGTCGGCGAGTTTGAACGTCACGCGGCCGAAGGGCACGCCTTCGGGCGCGACGGTGAACTCGCGGCGGTAGCGTTTGCCCTCGGCAAGCGACGGAACAAAATCAAAGGTGTACGACTCGCCGGTCTTCACCTGGCCGACGAGAAAGCAATCGGGCGTGCCCACCTTCGCGTCCGGGCACAGGTTGCCGGCGCCCTGCCGCTTGAGCTCGACGCGGTCGCCGGACTTCGCGGTGACGATCCAGTGGTCGGCAATCCACTCGTCCCAGAGGAGCACGCCGTGTTCGGAGCGCTTGGGCCCCTCGCGATGGGGAAAGGCGATGGGCACGACGATCTGGATTTCCTGGGTGTCGCCATTGGGATTTCCGCAAGCGAACGCGATCTGCTCGCCCGAGTCGGAGACCAGGTACGCGCCCATAACGTAGTATCCCGCGATGACGAGAATTCCCGCGACGACGGCGAACGTGATGAGCCCCTTCATGTGCGTGCCTCCTCTGCAGGCGTTTTGTGCCGGAGGCCCCACGCGCCCGATGAACCGGTGAGGTCGCGCCGGCGGATTTGACGGGGTCCAGTATAGCCGGGCGGCGCGGCTGGGGAAATGGCTGATTTCCATTACAAGATTGCGGGGTTTTGGGCGGATTCGTGGGCTTAAAGGCTTCGTGCGAGCGTGCGCATGACCCGCCGCGTCCGATGAGGTTTCTGGGACCTTTTGAAGATCACTCCGCGGCGATTTGCGACCCGACGCCGCGTGAATGTCCATTGCCCTCGATCGGACCGTCTATCTATAATAGACTGACACGTGTGAAGTGGGAGTATGTGTGCATGAAACACGCCGATCTCATCGTGAGCGATCCTGCGATCTGCGGCGGACAGCCGGTGATTCGCGGCACACGCGTTCCGCTGCGCACTGTTCTCGCCAGTTTGGCTGAGGGTGATACGGTTGAACAGATTGTGAGCTCTTTCCCGAGCCTGACGGACGAGGTCGTTCGCGCGGTCATCGCCTTCGCCGCAGCGTCTGCATTTGACGATTTGCCGACGCCCGGCGCCAAGATTCCGGTGTGAAGATCAAACTCGACGAGAATCTGCCGGTTGATCTGCGTGAGCTACTCACCGAGTTGGGCCACGCGGTTGATACGGTACATGACGAAAGTCTGCAGGGGCGCAGCGACGCGGACGTTTGGCTTGCGGCACAGGCGGATGAACGCTTCCTGATCACGCAGGACCTGGATTTTTCTGACGCACGGCGATTTCAGCCGGGCGAACATCACGGCATTCTCCTGATCCGATTGCGCGAACCAACGCGCCGCCAGTTGATTGCGCGGATAACCGCCGAGTTTCAACGCAACGATGTGACCGAGTGGAAGGGTTGCCTGGTGGTGTTGTCGCAAAGTCGAATTCGAGTTCACCGTCCCACCCAATAGTTAGGGAACGCAGGTCTTCACCTCTGACTAACCTTATTTCGCAAGCGAGTTCACGCCGTGCCGAACAGGCGGTCGCCCGCATCGCCCAGGCCGGGGATGATGTACCCGCGTTCGTTTAATCGCTCGTCCACCGCGGCGGTGTAAATGGGGATTTCCGGATGGTCGCGGCGGACGGCGGCGATGCCGGTGGGACTGGCGACGAGGCACAGAATCTTGATCCGCCGCGCGCCCACCCGGCTGACGTAATCGACGGCGGCGACCAGCGAACCGCCGGTGGCGAGCATGGGGTCGATGACGATGACGTCGGTCTCGGCGATGTCCGGCGGAAGCTTGTTGTAATACGTGACGGGTTCGAGCGTTTTTTCGTCGCGGTACAGACCGAGGTGGCCGACGCGCGCCTCGGGGATGAGTTCGAGGATTCCGTCGGCCATGCCCAGGCCGGCGCGCAGGATCGGCACGAGCGTCAGGTTCACCGCCAGTTTCTTGCCCTTGCACGGGCCCATCGGCGTCTGCACGTCGATGTCGACCGTCGGGTAATCCCGGGTGAGTTCGTAGACCATCAGCCGGGCGATCAGGCTGACCTGGCGGCGAAAGGCCTCGACGCCGGTGTTGCGGTCGCGAGCGATGGTCAGGCGCTGCTGGATCAGCGGATGCGTCAAGAGGTGCAGGTTGCGGTCACCGGTCATGGCGGGCTCCCGAGAATCAGCCGGTCCGCCGGCCTGTTCGCCGCGGGGCCGGCGGCTGATGCGTACTGTGCGGTCGAAGCCGGGGCGGGTCAAGTCGCGGCGGTCGGGAGCGCGGACCGGGCACGGCGCGAGGGACGTGAAGCGCGTGATTGAAAAAACCAGCACCGGATCGTCAGGCGGCGCGCGACGGGACGTAAGGCGCAAAAAGATCGCCGCGATCGACCGGTCCACGTGGAACCGATCGACCGCGGCAGAGGCGGATCACGGGTTGCACCACAACGTTCTGCTCACTCCCTCCCGATCAGGCCGGCAGACACGCGGTCCGCTCAGCCAGCCGCAAGCGGCTGACTGGTGAATCCACCGGATGCGACGCGCGCCGCGCGCGTTCTTGCCGAACGCTGGCGACTTAGCGCGCCTCGCGCATCCGGGGCGGGCGGGCGTTCCCCCCGACCATTGACGCCCTCCCGCCGCGATGCCCCCGCTTTCCCCCCCAGACCCGGCTTCGGTTCCCCACCTGTTCACCCACGACGCACCCCCCGTGCGTCTCCCCAAGGCCCTTCGGGCGTCGGCGGCATCCGCCGGTCCCGGTCGCTTGTCGTTCGGGCGACTGCCTGGCTCCCCCCAACCCCACCAGGCAGCCGCCACGGGTTGACAGTTGAGCATCTCGCGTGCCATGGCTGGCGGTCGTCGGTTTTATTGCTTAACTTATTTTAAATTCAGGAGTTACAAATCAATTGGTCCGGGGTGGCCGCTGGGGAGTGGGTAACCAGTTCCCACCTTGCGGACTCAGGTTGGTGAATAGTGCCCGATTTGCACCTCAGGGGCGGCCGGGGGATTTGGATAGGGTTTCGCTAAGTTCAGTGACACTCCCTTTTTGCCGTTTGACCGCGACTCCGCTTTCGCCTAGTTTCACGACTGTCGCATCTGGCACCGTGGTCCCACCGGCTGGAGATGGCTGAATTCTCGCCGAGCGGAACGCGGTCCATGGGGCAAAGACCCAGGGGCAAAGACCGGGGCTTGGGTAATCACCACCGCGTCAACCGGTGGTTTCGCGGAAGAGGCGCAGGGCGGTCACGCCGAGTGCTTTCCGGAGGTTCGGGGAAGGAGCATGCAGCCGGCGGTGCGATCCACGCGATCGCACCGCCGGCTTGCTTGCTGCGTATCCCTAACGCGCCGCACGAATTGACCGTGCAGCGCGCCAACCATTAGACTTGCTCACGCGGTGGACACAGGGCCGCGCACACATCCACGAAGACCCGCCCCCAGGCTGGATACAACCGGCGGACGAGGCGGGCGTCCACGGCGTCGGGGGAAACAAGGACTCGCGATTTCGAATGACGATCAATACCTCCAGCGAAGAACTGCTCCTGATCGAGGCGGCGCGGGATTTCGCGCGCGCCGAACTGGTCGAACTCGACCGGCGCTGGGATCGGGGCGATGGCGACGTCGTCGAGGTGCTGCCCGCGCTGGCGGATATGGGTTTCTTCAACATCATCCTGCCGGAAGAAGTCGGCGGACTCGGCTGCTCGTATCGCGCGTACGCCGCGATCATCCATGAAATCGCCTATGCCTCGCCGTCGGCGGCGGTGACGCTTTGCGTACACAACATGGCCGGGCACGTGCTCAGCCTGTTTGCCCCGGCGCACGTGCGCACGACATTGCTGCCGCAGTGGAGCCGACCGGAGAACTTCGCCGCGTTCGCGATCAGCGAGGCCGGCGCCGGCAGCGATCCGTCCGCGGCGCGCACGCGGGCCGAGCTGCGCGGCGACGTGTACCTGCTCAACGGCGAGAAGATGTGGATCACCAACGGTCTGACCGGCCGCTGGTTCGTCACGCTGGCACGCACCACGCCGGGCACGGATAAGAAGGGCCTGAGCATGATGCTGGTGGATGGGACGTCGCCGGGCTTCAGCCGCGATCCGATCCACGGCAAGATGGGCATCCGCGGAAGTGAAACCGCGGTGATCGCGTTCAGCGATGTCCGGGTCCCGGCGGAAAACCTGCTCGGCAATCCGGGCGAGGGGCTCGCCGTCGGGCTGACCGCGCTCAACGGCGGACGCATCGGCATCGCGGCGCAGGCCACGGGCATCGCGACCGCGTGCCTGGATGAAATGGTCCGTTTCGCGCACGAACGCGAGCAGTTTGGCACGCAGATCGCGCAGTTTCAGGCGATTCAGCAGATGATATCCGACAGCGCGGTCGAGCTCGCGGCGGCGCGCGAGCTGATCGAGTTCGCCGCGGCGCGGATCGACAGCGGCCGGCTGGATCCAGCCGCCAGCGCCAAGGCCAAACTCTTCGCGACGGAGGCGGCGAACCGGATCGCGTATCGCGCCGTGCAGCTCCACGGCGGCATGGGCTACGTGAACGAGTGCCGCGTGGAGCAGCTCTATCGCGATGTGCGCGTGACCACGATCTACGAGGGCACGAGCGAGATTCAGCGGTTGATCATCGCGCGCGAGCTGCTCCGCGGCGAAGGGGCGTAGGTGTGATCGCCGCGCCGGCGTACGCCGCGACCGGGTGCGCTGGAGCATTGTCGCGCCGGAGCTTAACATGCGGCGGGAGTCGGCGGCGAAAACCTGGGAACGAACAGCGCATGAACTACGAACTGCCGGATGACTTGAGATTGCTGCGCGACACGACGCGCAAGTTCGCGGCTGAGCGCATCCGCCCGCACGCGCGCGCGTGGGACCGCGAGGGCGCGATTCCCGCGAGCATGCTGCGCGAACTGGCGGAGCTGGGGCTGCTCGGCGTGCTCGTGCCGCATGAACTGGGCGGCGCGGACATCGGCTACCTGGGCATGACCGTGGTGATCGAGGAGGTCGCGCGGCAGTGCGGGGGAACCGCGCTGGTGCTGGCGGCGCACAACGGGCTTTGCTGCGGACACATCCTGATCGCGGGCAACGCGGCGCAACAGAAGAAATACCTGCCGCGGTTGGCGCGGGGGGAGACGCTGGGCGCGTGGGCGCTGACCGAGCCGGGCAGCGGAAGCGACGCAGCCGGCCTGCGCACTTCGGCGGTGCGCGAAGGCGACACCTTCGTGCTCAACGGATCGAAGAACTTCATCACCAACGGCGACAAGGCGGGGGTGTTCGTGGTCATGGCCCGCACCGATCCCGCCGCGCCCAAGGCCAAGGGCATCAGCGCGTTCATCGTCGAGCGCGGCACGCCGGGGCTGGAGATCGGCCCGAAGGAAGACAAGCTGGGCATGCGCGCGAGCGACACCGTGCCCCTGGGTTTTCACGATTGCCGCGTTCCGGCGGAGAACCTGCTCGGTGAGTTGAACCGCGGATTTGTCGACACGCTGAAGGTGCTGGAGCGCGGGCGGATCACCATCGGGGCGCTGTCGGTGGGTTTGGGCCGCGGCGCGCTCGAGGAATCGCTGAAGTATTCGACGGAGCGCGAGCAGTTCGGCAAGCCGATCAACCGCCACCAGTCGATCCAGTTCATGCTGGCGGACATGGCGGTGCGGGTGGATGCCGCGCGGCTGCTGGTGCGCAAGGCGGCCTGGCTGCAGGAGCAGGGCAAGAGCACGAACATCGAGTCGTCGATCGGCAAGCTGTACGCGTCGGAGATGGCCACGCAGGTCTGCCTGGACGCGATCCAGATTCACGGCGGTTATGGTTATCTCAAGGACTGGCCGGTCGAGCGTTACCTGCGCGACGCCAAGCTCTGCGAAATCGGCGAGGGCTCGAGCCAGATCCAGCGGATGATCATCGCCAGGTCGCTGCTGGATATTTCCAAGTAGGTCGGGTCGCACCGGCTGCGCGATTCCCGGGATTAACCATGAACTTCGAGTTCTCCGAAGACCACCGCATCCTTCGCGACACGCTGCGCGAATTCGCCAAGGGCGAGGTCGCGCCCCGCACCGCACAACGCGACCGCGACCACGCGATCGAGCGCGAGCTGCTCGTCAAAATGGCTGAACTCGGCCTGTTCGGCATCTGCATTCCCGAGGAATACGGCGGCGCGGGGATGGACTGCACAGCGTCGACCATCGCGGTCGAGGAAATCTCGCGGGCGTGCGCCGGCACCGGCGTGTTTCTCAGCGCGCACAACTCGCTCTGTGTCGATCCGATTCTCACTTTCGGCAGCGACGCTCAGAAAAAGAAATACCTGCCGATGCTCGCCAGCGGCCAGGCCATCGGCTGTTTCTCGCTCACCGAGCCCGGCAGCGGCAGCGACGCCGGCGCCGCGCGCTGCGCAGCCGCCCAGCTTGCCGACGGCTGGCACGTGAATGGGGCGAAAATCTTCGTGACCAACGGCCGTGAGGCCAAGGTCATCATCCTCTTCGCCGTGACCGACGACGATCCACGACATCACATGACCGCGTTCATCGTCGATCAGCCGTCACCCGGGCTGAAGCTGGTCAAGTGCGAGGAAAAGCTGGGCATCCACTGCACGTCCACCGCCGAGTTTGTTTACGAGAACTGCGTCGTGCCCGAGGCGAACCGGCTGGGCGAGCGCGGCCGCGGCATGCGCATCGCCCTGACCACGCTGGATGGCGGGCGGATCGGCGTGGCGGCGCAGGCCTTGGGAATTGCCGAAGCGTGCCTGGACGCGTCCGTTGAGTACGCATGCACACGCGAGCAGTTCAACCGGCCGATCGGATCGTTCCAGGCGATCGAGAACAAGATCGCGCAGATCAAGGTCGAGGTCGAGGCGGCGCGCGGACTGATTTACCGGGCGGCGTGGCTGAAGGACACCGGGCGCCATTACGCGTACGAAGCCGCGCAGGCGAAGCTGTTCGCCTCCGAGGCGTGCTCGCGCGCGGCGGGGGCGGCGGTGCAGGTCTTTGGCGGATACGGCTACTGCTGCGATTACCCCGTCGAGCGGCTGTTCCGCGATGCGAAAATCACGGAACTGTACGAAGGCACCAGCGAGATTCACCGCCTGGTGCTCGCCCGCGGGCTGCTCGACGAGAACGCGCGGGTCTGGGAGACGAACCGATGAGCGCCTTGCGCAAGGATACGCCGGTCGCGGTGATCGGCGCGGGCACGATGGGTCGCGGCATCGTGCAGGTGTTCGCCGTCGCCGGGTTTGACGTGCTGCTTTACGACGCAGCCGCCGCGGCGATGAACGACGCGGTCGGCTTCATCCAGAAGCAGCTCGACAAAGGCGTGCAGAAGGAACGCATGACCGCAGCCGACGCAGCCGCGGCGCTGAAGCGCATCCGCAAGGTCGACGGTTTCGCCGCGATCAAAGGCGCACAACTCTGCATCGAGGCCGCGACCGAGCGCCCCGACGTCAAAAAAGAAATCTTTCGCGCGATCGACGCCGCCCTCGACGCCTCCGCCATCCGCGCCTCCAACACCAGCAGCATCAGCATCACCGAGCTGGCTGCGGTCACCCAAAACCCGGCTAACTTCATCGGAATGCACTTTTTCAATCCCGTTCCAGTGATGAAGCTCGTCGAAATTGTCATGGGAATCGAGACGAGCGAATCAACGTTTTCAGCCGTCCGCGACCTGGCCACCGCCATCGGCAAGACGCCGGTCCGCGTCAACGACCACCCCGGCTTTGTATCCAACCGCGTGCTGATGCCGATGATCAATGAGGCGATCCTTGCCCTGCAGGACGGCGTCGCGGAGGCTGAAGCCATCGACGAGGTGATGAAGCTGGGCATGGCCCACCCGATGGGACCGCTGCGCCTGGCGGACCTGATCGGCTTGGACGTGTGCCAGGACATCATGATGGTGCTGTATCGCGACCTGGGCGACCCGAAGTATTTCCCCGCGCCGCTGCTGCGCAAGCTGGTGGCCGCCGGCCGGCTGGGCAACAAGACCAAACGCGGGTTCTATACCTATGATCCGTAGGCTGGAGGCTGACCCATGACTGAACCGACTTTCATTGAACAACTGTTCGAACTGATGGAGATCCTGTCGATCTTCACGAATCCGTTCGGCTGGTTTATTTCCCAATTCATCGCGCTCATCACCGGCACGCCGGGATAGCGCCGCACCGCCATGAGCCAGACAACTGTTCAACTGCACATCGACGGCTGCGTCGCCCGCGCGACGTTCGCGACCGAAGGCGGGCTGAACGTGCTCGCGTCCGCCGTGCTCGACCGGGTGTACGCGGTCGCGGACGAAGTGCGCAAAAACGCCAATGTACGCGTGCTGGTGCTGGCCGCGACAGGCAAGGTGTTCGTCGCCGGGGCGGACATCAAGGAACTGGCCGGTCTCGATCCAGCCGGGGCCAAAGCCGTTGCCGAGCGCGGCAACCGCGCGTTCGACGCGCTTGCCGATCTGCCGTGCGTGACCATCGCCCGGCTGCACGGGGCGGCGCTCGGCGGCGGATTCGAGGTCGCCCTGGCCTGCGATTTCCGTTTTGCGGTCAAAAATGCGAAAATCGGCCTGCCGGAGAGTTCGCTGGGGCTGATCCCCGGCTGGCGGGGCATCACTCGCGTGCAGGCGCTGGCTGGCGCGCAGGCGGCGCGGCAGTTGACCTTCAGCGCCGCGCCGATCGCCGCAGCCGAGGGACTGCCGCTTGGACTGATTGACGGGGTCGCGGATGACGAAGCCGGCCTGGATGCGCTGATCGCCGAGCGCATCGCGGCGCTGCGCCGCGGCAGCCCGAATGCGATCGCCCAGATCAAGCGGGCGCTGGCCACCGGCAACGACGTGCAGGCGTTCGCGGATTGCTTCGCGCATGCGGATGCGAAAGAGGGCATGTCCGCGTTCGTCGAGAAGCGCCCGGCGAACTGGATGAAGGAATGAAGCATGGCCACGCGACCATTGGCGGATCGTGATCACAAGTCATCGGACGCGCCGTTCGTCGGGCCCGAGGATGTGTCCGCAAAAAACTGGCGGGCTGATGTGCCGCCGCCCGGGCAATACCCGTACACGCGCGGCATTCACCGCGAGATGTACCGGCAGCGCATCTGGACCATGCGGCAGTTCGCCGGGTTCGGATCAGCCGATCAGACCAACCAGCGCTTCAAATACCTGCTCGAGCACGGGCAGACCGGCCTGAGCACCGCGTTCGACCTGCCCACGCTGATGGGCCGCGACAGCGACGACCCGCTTTCGCTCGGCGAGGTGGGCCGCTGCGGCGTGGCGATATCTTCCCTCGACGACATGCGCCGGCTGTTCGACGGCATTGCGCTCGACCAGGTTTCGACGAGCATGACGATCAATGCGCCGGCTGCCATTCTGCTGGCGTTTTACATCGCGGTGGCCGAGGAACACGGCATCGGTCCGGATCAGCTTCGCGGCACGCTGCAGAACGACATTCTCAAGGAGTTTCACGCCCAGAACGAATACGTGTTTCCCCCCAGGCCGAGCGTCGGCCTGGTCATCGACACCATCGAGTACGGCACGCGGCACATGCCGCAGTGGAACACGGTGTCGATCAGCGGGTACCACATCCGCGAAGCCGGGGCGTCCGCAGCCGAGGAGATGGCCTTCACGCTGGCCGACGGCATGTGCTACACGGAAGAATCGATGGCCCGCGGCCTGGACGTGGACGAGTTCGCGAAACGGTTGAGCTTCTTTTTCGACGTACACAACGATTTCTTCGAGGAGATCGCGAAGTTCCGCGCCGCCCGCCGCATCTGGGCGAAAACCATGCGGCACAAATACATGGCGAAAGAGGAGCGCAGCTGGTGGCTGCGGGCCCACGCCCAGACCGCGGGGGTCACGCTCACCGAGCAACAGCCGCTCAACAACATCGTCCGCGTCGCGTACCAGGCGCTGGCGGCTGTCCTCGGTGGAACCCAATCGCTGCACACCAACAGCATGGACGAAACGCTGGCCCTGCCCACCGAACAGGCGGTGAAGGTCGCGCTGCGCACACAGCAGATCCTGGCGCATGAGACGAACGTGACGCAATCGGCCGACCCGCTCGGGGGGAGCTGGTTCATCGAAAAGCTCACCGACGACATCGAACGCGAGGCCGAAGGGATTTTCCGCGAGATCGACGACCTGGGCGGCGTGATCGCGGCGATCGAACAAGGCTATTTCCGCCGGCGCATCGCGGAAACCGCCATGCGGCAGAACAACGCGTTCGACAGCGGCGAAGCGGTGATCGTCGGCGTGAACAAGTACGTCGACAACGATTACGTCCGCGTGCCGATTCTGAAAATCGATCCGGAGGTCGAGCGGCAGCAGGTGGCGCGGTTGCGGCAGATGAAGAAAGACCGCAACGCGAAGCGCCACGGCGAAGCCCTGCAAGCGCTCGAAAACGCCGCCCACGAAGGCGCCAACGTCATGCCCAACTTGATTGATTGCGCCAAAGCCGGCGCCACGGTCGGCGAGATGATGAACACCATGGCCAATGTCTTCGGCCGCTACGACGGCGGACCGGAGTGGTAGTTCGATACGAAGGATCAGCTCATGAAACTGCTGTACTTTGCGATTGAACTGAACCTGATTCTCTGGTTGGCCCTGATTGGCGTCCTCTTTGCAACAGGTACCGACGTCGGCACAGTCAAGACGATCGCCATTGTCGGCGTTGTGCTGTCGGCGTTGGTACAACACTGCGCTTATTATCGCTTGCGTGCGGCGAACAACACGACCGCGTAGGAATCCATGACCGAACACCCCATTCGCATTCTGCTTGCCAAGATCGGCCTTGACGGCCACGACCGCGGCGTGAAAGTGCTCGCGCGGTCGTTTCGCGACGCCGGATTCGACGTGATCTACACCGGCCTCTGGCAGACGGCGCAGAGTACGATGCTTGCCGCGCTGCAGGAGGACATCGACGTGGTCGGCGTCAGCCTGCTGTCGGCTGCCCATCTCACCGTCATGCCCGAAGTGCTCCGCTGGCGCAAGGAACTGGGCATCGAGAGCGTGCCCGTCGTGCTCGGCGGAATCGTGCCGGAAGACGAACACGATCAGCTCATCGAGATGGGGTGTGCGGCTGTCTTCAACCCCGGATCAGCCGTCAGCGATATCATCGCGAAGTTCCGCGAACTTGCCGCCGAGCGCCGGCGCATGACCGCCGACGAGGCGATTCGCGGCTATGCGGCGAAGAAGGACGCGGCCCTGGCCCAGTTGCTCACCCATCTCACGCGCGGAGCGCTCGACGGCAAATGGTCCGCACCCGCCGGCAAGGCCAGGGTCATCGGCGTCACCGGCGCGCCCGGCGTAGGCAAGAGCTCCTTCATCGGCCGGTTGGGAAAAGCATTGTGCGCCCGCGGACATCGCGTGGCCGTCGTCGCGGTCGACCCATCCAGTCCGATCCACGGCGGGGCGCTGCTCGGCGACCGCCTGCGGATGATGTGGGGCGAGCCCGAGGCGAACTTCTTCATCCGCTCGCTGTCCTCCGGCAAGGTTTACGGCGGGCTGGGACCGCGCTGCGCGGAGATCGTGCAGGCCTTCTCCGGCTACGGCTTCGATTATGTCCTCGTCGAATCGGTCGGGGCCGGCCAGTCCGACACCGCCATCCGCGAGATCGTCGACCGCACCCTGCTGGTGCTCATGCCCGACTCGGGCGACGCGGTGCAGTTCTCCAAGGCGGGCATCATGGAAATCGCCAGCGCCTTCGTCATCAACAAATGCGACCTCGCCGGCGCGGACGCGACAATCGGCCAGTTGCGCAGCGCGCTCGATGACGACCGCCCCGTCTTCCGCGCCAGCACGGTGAAGAACGAAGGCATCGAACCGGTCGTCGATTGGGTCGCGGCACCGGCGTAGCTGAGGTGCGACGTATGTGCCTCTATCCTGAGCAGCAGGCCGAATACGATCATCTCATGCTCCGCTATAACGAGTGGGTGGAGGGAAAGTGGCCCGAGATCAACTGGGGATGGGTTGTGGGGAATCAGGTTTTGGCGCAGGTGGTCCCATCGTTGGAACTCTTCATCCAATCGTACTTGAGCACCCGGCGCTCATCTGCTGCACACTTGAAAAGTATCGAATCAGAAGTGACTGATCTGGAACGAGAGTTACCATTAATCCCCTGCGATTCGCAACCCTACCTCAAGCGACTCATTGAACTGACTCGTATTGCCATGAATCTCGCGCGGCAGGACTCGCGGCTGGATTGACTGGGCCTTCCCACCGATTCCCATTCGCAAGCAAGAGCTTGCTGCGTGTTTGGCGTCTCCGATGTCCCGTAGGGACAACATGAATCTAGCCCCACGTTTCAACGCGGGGTTTGATGGCGCCGCACGCGAGGAAGTCCCGTAGGGACGACTGAGTCGTGCCGCGATGCCGCAGCGCTCCCCTGCGGGTCGCCGTTCAACACGTACTAAGCAAAAGCTTGCGACGACTCGTCCGTGCGGATACAAGGCATCTCCCATGCGGATTGAATTCGCAAACTTGGCGCCGATTCGCAAACGGATGCGTTCCATGCACAAACAACCTATGCCGCCTGGATGGCTGCTCATCGCCGGAATGCTGTTTTTTGCAATATCGACCCTGCAACTGCGCGCCGACGAAGTCGCAACCGAAATCACACCAGCCGAACCCGCATCACCCGCGACCGCCCCGCCCAATCCCGTGCAGTGGCTCGTCGATTACGGCCTGGCCTACGGCGAACGCGTCACCGACCCCCGCGAAACCGACGCGGATTACGTCCTCGTCTGGATGGACGCCGCCGCGCGCATGTCGCCCGCGCTGGCTGAGGCCCACCTGTGGCGCTACGACCTGCTCAGCCGGCTCAATCGCCCGAGCGACGCCCGCACCGCCCTGGCCGACTACTGCCGCGCCGCCCCGCGCGATCTGCCCGCCGCCTTCAACCTGCTCGAAATCGACTTCGCCGCCGCGCGCAACGTCGAAGAGCGCATCGCCATCTGCCGCCAGCGCCTCGATCAACCCGGCATCGCCCCCGAACTCGCCAGCGATCTGCACCGCCGCCTCGCTGATATCGCCCTCGCCCGCGGCGACCTGGACACCGCGCGGGCCGAGGCCCAGCGCGCCATCGGCATCATCCCGCTCAACCTGGCCGCACAGCGTCTGCTCGCGACCGCGGATGATCGGCTCGCGGACCCGCTGACCCGCGTGCACCTGCTCGTCGTCGAGCTCTCGGTGAATCCGGCGAATGCGGACGCGCGCCGCCGCATGGCGGACCTGCTGGGCGCGCTGGGCATGTCTTCCGAAGCCCTCGCGTGGTACGCGCACACGCAAGACGCCCTCATCCGGCAAAACCCCGATCGGGCGATGCCGGCTGACCTGACGCTGGCCGTGGCCCATTGCCGCGCGGAGTCCGGCGACGTCGACGGGGCCCTCGCCGACTGTCAGCGCGTCCTCGCAGCCGATCCCGCGAACATCCCGGCTGCGCTGCAGTCGATCGTCATCGCCCGCGACGCCGGACGCGACGACCTGGCTGCCCTCCAGACGGAAACATTGGCCGCGCGGCTGCGTGAACTCGAACCGCAGGCGACGTCACGCCGCGACGCGGCGCTGTGCGGCCAGATCGCCTGGTTCCATCTCGACATTGCCTACGATCCGCATCGCGCGCTCGAGTTCGCCCGCCGCACCGCGGAGTACGCACCCGATCAGCCGGCGGCTGCCGCGCTCGTCGGCCGCGCGCTGCTCGAAACCGATCAGACGATCGAAGCCATCGCGAAGCTCGAACCCGTCGCCCGCGGCGATCAGCGCGCCGCCCTCGCCCTGGCCACCGCGCTACGCTCGCAGGATCGCGGCGGCGAAGCGACCGCCGTCCTGCAGCAGGCGGCGCGCCTGCGTTTCGCGGGCAGCGACTTCCGCAAGATTCGCGGCGTACTACGCGAGCTGCGCGCGGACGCGCCCACCTTGCCCGACCGCGACGCCGTCCGCGCCGCCCTCGCCGGTCTGACGCCCGGCCTGCTGAACTTCGACGCTCAGCCGGCCGAGGCTGTCCGCTATGAAGTCCGCCTCGCCGCCACGGAGTTTCCGCTGACCGCGCCCATCCGCGCGGAAATCTCACTGCGCAACACCGCGGCCTATCCGCTCACCATAGGGGAAAACCGCATGCTCCCCGCGCAGGTCGCGGTCAGTGTGCGCCGGACCGGCGACCCCGCGAGCGAACGCCTCGGCTACCTGACGCTCGACCTGTACGAGCATTACTTGCTGCCGCCGGGCGGACGCACGGCGCGCGTGGTGCGGCTCGACACCGTGCCGGCGCAGGCGCTGCTGTTTCGCAACCCGACGCGGGCGCTGGATCTGGAGTTCACCATCACGCCGGCGCCGCAGCTCACCGCAAGCGGCGCGCTGACCTCGCGGCTGACCGGCGTCCCGCCCGTCATCCGCCGCTGCGCGCGCCTGCCGGTGAACGCGTCCGCCGATGGCCAGAGCCGGCTGGCGGCGCAACTGCGCACCGGGCGCGAACCCGAACGCCTCGCCGCGGTCGAGATCATTCTGTCGCTGATCTATGAACAGCACGCGGCGGAGGCCGGTGGCGCACAATCGCAAAGCCCCAGCGCCGCGCGCGTGGACCCCGCCCAACTGCTCCGCCTGCTGCGGCTCGGGCTGCGCGACACGTCGCCCGTCGTGCGCGCCCGGGCAGCCGGCGCGCTGACCTACCTGCCGCTGGACGCGGACACGATCGCCGAAGTTTCTCCCCTGCTTTCAGACGCGCATTTCCTGCCGCGGCTGATGGCGTGTGAACTGTTCGCCGGCAAGCAGGGTGAGGTCTTCCTGCCGGTGCTCAATCGGCTTCGCACCGACCCCGACCCGCTGGTCGCCCGCCTGGCCGGGCTGTACGCCGAGCAACTGACGCCCGCACCCGCCGAGTAGTTATTCCCCAATGTTGCAGCGCGCGACTACACCAGCTTCCGGATCAACACCAGCGCCAGAATGAATCCCAGCACCCACGGCAGCGCATTCAGCGCCGCCACCGTCACCTGCGTCAGCGCCGACGGCCTGGCCGCCGCATGCGGGCGCGACGCCGCCACGTCGCCGAACAGCGCCTCATACGACCAGTGACGGCACGTCTCGATCTCCTCGCGCATGCGATCCGCGGTGGTGAAGCGCTCGCCCGCGTGCGCGCTGCAGGCGCGGCGAATGACCCCTTCCAGGCGGTGCGTGTCCCAAACCCCTTGCGTCTCGTGGACGAATCGCGGCAATTGGGGAAACGCAGCGCCCGTCGAGCCGGCCAGCATTTCGTACAGCACCCGGCCCAGCGCGTACGTGTCCGCGGTGAGGTCCATCCGCCCGTCCGGCGGCATGTATTCCGGCGTGCCCATGTGGCTGGGAGAACCCGCCACCGTCGTGATCAGCCCGATGTCGCTCAGCTTCGGTTGGCGATTCACGAATACGATATTCGCCGGCTTGATGTCGCGATGGGCCAGGCCCACGCGGTGCAGCCGGGCCAGCCCCTGCAACAGCCGCACCACGACTTCGACCGCGGTGTCAGCTGCGACCGCGTGCGCCTGGATCACCTGCCGCAACGTCATCGCCCGGTAGCGCGGCGGCAGCACATCGCGGATCGGCCGGCGGGTGACGTCATCGTCCGCCAGGTCCATCGTGTAATAGAGCTTCTGCCCGTGTACGCCCACGTGGTACACGCGGATGAGATTCGGGTGCGGCTCGACCTGCCGGCAATACGCCTCCAGCGCGGTCAGCTCGCGGCACTGCGCATCCGGCGACTGCTGCCACCGGGCCAAGTCGATCACCTTGAGCGCGCGAAACACGCCCACACGATCGCGCACCGCCCAGACGGTCCCAAACGCGCCTTCACCGCACAGGTGCAGGCACTCGTAGTCAGGAATATCCCAATCCGACTTCGACGCTCCGGCGGCGGGCGCGCCCGTCGCGGTCGCGGGTTCCGCCCCGCGCACGGCCCGGCGCAGGATCCGGCTATCCAGGTCGGCGCGCTGAAACCGTTCGAGCATCTCGCGGCACAGCACGCATTCGGCGACGTGCGCCAGCAGCGCGTCCGCCTGCGCATCCGGCAATGCGCCGCTCTCCAGTTCCCGCAGGCGCTCTGGATCGGGACATGCCGGCATCACGCCAATCCGTCGACCAGTTCCGCCCAGCGCTGCTTCAGCTTGGCCAGCACGCGCGACTTCGCCACGTAAACCTGGTTGGCGGACATGCCCAGCGCCTGGGTGATTTCCCGAATCGGCCGCTCCTCGAGCACGTACATCTCGAACGCGCGAAACGTCATCGGCGCGACCTGGTGGCGAATATCACTCAGGCAATAGAGCAGGTGCGTGCGATTCCACTCCCGCTCCCACGACATCCCCGGCGATTCTTCGCGCGTCTGCTCGCGGCGGAAGTCGCCCGTCCGCCCTTCCACCTCGCGGCGGTGGCGGCGCAACTGGTCGCTGACCTTGTGATCGATCATCCCCCGCAGCCACCCGCGAAAACTCACCTGCCGCCGAAAACTCTGAATACCCGTCGCGATCGCGGTCATGCACTGCTGGGCGATGTCCTCGGACTCGTCCGCGGACAAGCCGCGCGCCACCGCGTATTTCAAGAGCAACGGACGATACACCCGGTCGAACTCCTCCCACGACAGGGCATCTTCGGGATTCTTGATCCGGCTGAGCAGGCTGGTCCGCGTGTCCGGCATGGCGTGTTCCCGGCGCGTGCGAATTCCCAAGGCCAAGGCCCCGGTTGAGATGACCGATTATAGCAGTTCCGCGACCGTGCGGGTGCGAGAATCCCCTCTCGCACCCGCGTCCGCTGACATCCTTTCCCGCAACAATCCGTACTGCTACAAAATCCCCCGCGTGGCACTGACAAGCAGCCGTGCTGGTGCGAGAATCCTTTCTCGCACCTGTGTCCGCGGGAATCCTTTCCCGCGAGAATCCGTGCTGCGACGATTTCCCCCGGGTAGCACTGACAAGCAGCTGTATCGCTTGTCAGTGGTATGGCTTAAACATCCTGTTCTCTTCCATCCGCGCCACACCCGCATCATGAATCCTCGCCCGCAGGCACCTCGCAAAAAATCTCGTCCGCCGTGTAAGAAACCCGCGACTTCCCGCGACAATCGGGTAGCAGCCAGCCGCCGCGCCGGCTGTTCGCAATACCCGCGCGCCGCCAGCGGTGCCGGGCGCACCCCGACCTGCGCCCCCGCTGCGGCGCCGGAACAGCCATGCGGGCGCCCCTGGCGTAATCCCGCAGGCGCTGACCACGGGACATCGGACTTGATTTGACATTTATCAATCGGCTCGTGTAAAGATACTGTTGCCGCGCTGGGAACGCGGCGTGAATCGTCGGCACACCATCGGCATGATCGTGTAACTGGCAACGGGAGCAGAGAGATGCAACACGAAAGGAGAAAACTCCATGGCATCTCGTCGACTCCCGTGGCTCGCTCTCGTCCTGTTCGCCACCAGCGCCCCCGCGGCCACGGTCGGCATTCAATGGGTTGACCACCCGCTGACCCCGACCCTGAACGCGCTCCCCGGTTCAACCGTGACCGCGCAGGTGTCGCTCGATTTGCTCACCGGCGAATCTTCCGCCGGTTTCATTTCCTGGTTTACCAATACGACGCCGCAGCTAACGATTGGACAACAGGTATCTCTTGCCCCTGGATGGCTCGCCGACCAATACCCGGGACCACTGATTCCTGCCCAGTTGGTGTACTATGCGCCAAACATCGGCACCATCCTTCACGGCCCGTTCAACAATCTGATCGGCGAATTCGAGGTAAACGTCGCCAGCACGCCTGGCGACCTCCTTCCCTTGGCGCTTGCTGCGCAAGCTACACCTGTCGGATTGATCAACGAAGCCGGACATTCCTACGTCTGGGACGCGCGCTACCACACCACCTTTCCCGGCTACGTGGCCTACGGCAACTTCGGAAATCCCGGATGGGGAACCAATCCGCTGCAAGGCCACCAGCCGACGCCGAACCCGCTCTATGTCCGCGTCGTGCCTGAGCCGTTGACCGTCGCACCGCTGATCATGGGTGGATTCGCCTTGCTGTTCCGCCGAACGCGGCGCTGAACTCAAAGATGTGTGCGCGCTAGGCCAGCAACGCGCGAAACCCGGCTTGCTCGAAATGCCGGTCACCGATCAGCACCTCGGTGACCCCGCGCTCCTGCATGACCACGAAGGAAATGCAGTCTGTCAGCGACCAGTCCTTGTCCAGGCGTCGCTGATACAGATCCCATCCCTTCTCGAACAGAGCGCGCGACGCGGGAACAACGTCGATGTGTCGCGATTGGCGCAGATCCTTGATGAGCGCGATACACCCGATGCGCTGCAATGGGCTGCTGAGTGCGTCCGCAACTTCGGTGAGTACCCAGTCCGTGGTGACCAGAGTTCCCTTAAGATCACGGGCAAACTGCACCGCCCGGGAATGCGCCGAGTCGTTACGGCTGTACAACGCCAGGAAGTAGAAGCTGTCGCCGAATTGCAGCTTCATTCTTTGGGTTTACCATGCGCATAGTGATCGTGCTCCGCCGCCAGATCGGGCGGAAGACCACGGCCTTGTCCGGCGTGCCGAAGCAATAGCTCGGGCAGATCGTCAGATTCGCCGTTCGCCCGTCCAATCACTTCAATCTGCACCTCAGCCCCTTCCGGTAGCTGCGCCGGCTCGTCCAGCAGGATCTGCCCGTTCTTGATGTGACCGCGATAAGTCATGGTTCACTCCCGTACGTATTGTATCGACCGCGCCGACGATGGTAAATCAGCATTGTTCCGCTCCCCGTGCCGCCCGCACAGCCGGCGCCTCAACCGCCGAATGCAATTTCACCGTTCTCCGGCTACAATACCCCCGCAGCGAAGCGGGCGGCGGCGATCGCTCGTCGCGGTCCTTGACGCGCCGCAAAACGCGCAGCGTTTCAGCCGGCGGCTCGCGGCCATCGGCCGCAGCGGCGTGTCAAGGACCGCGGCGGGAGGAAAGTCCGAACTGGGCAGGGCACGGTGGTTGGTAACGCCAACCCGGCGAAAGCCGCGGGAAAGTGCCACAGAAAATACACCGCCCTTGACTCGCCGCAACCCCGACGAACGTCGGGGTCGATCGCTTTGCGATCGGTCTCGCGCAAGCGAGACGCGTCGTGTCAAGGGTAAGGGTGAAATGGTGCGGTAAGAGCGCACCGCGCAGCCGGTGACGGCTGCGGCAGGGTAAACCCCACCGCCAGCAAGCCCAAGCAGCAGCCGAGGGCGGCCCGTCCATTCCCGAGTGATCGGGACCGGCTGCGGGTAGGGTGCAAGAGCCGGCAGGCAACTGCCGGCCCAGATGAATGATCGCCCGCCTGCGCGTCTCCGGACGCACAGACGAACAGAATTCGGCTTACACGCCCGCTTCGCTGCCTCTTCTCATCGGTTCATTTGATTCCCAACGAATACGCACGCCGACAAAAGCTGTACCGCCAATGCACGCGTATAGACGCCAACGGACACAAGTCATTGGTTGAGCTCCCCAACAAACGCCTTCGCGTCCATTCGTGTTCATTCGCGGTTCAACGGGCAGGCAAACCCACCGCTGTCGCGGCGTTAGGCCCATCTGGGGTTGAAATGCACACACGCTTGCCGGTGTAATGGCAGGCATGACCCAGCGGCCCGACCATCGAAGCATGCCCGCCGGCGAGACCGCGCTACGCCGCACAGCCGTCGTCTTGGGAACGTCAATCCTCGCGGTCGCGTCCGCCCACGCCCAGCCGCTCTTCACCGAAATCGGCGCGCTCGCCGGCATTCAGCCGTTCACCCCCACGCCGGGCATCGCCTCCGGACTGGCTGCAGCCGACTTCGACGGCGACGGCGACATCGATCTCTTTATTCCCAATGGCAACGGCGTAGCCGACCAGCTCTACATCAACACCGGCGATGGCCAGTTCATCGAATCCGCCGCCGATCGCGGCGTCGACTCCGCGCTCGACAACCGCGGCGCGCTCTGGTTCGACTACGACGGCGACAGCCGCCTCGACCTGCTCGTCACCCGCGACGCCGGGCCGTCCATTCTCACCCTCTACCGCCAGAACGAGAACGGAACCTTCACCGACGTCACCACCGCCGCCGGCCTCTTCGTCGCGCCCGAGCCACACTTCGATCCGCTTCTTCCGGGGCAGATTCGCGGCGGCGCCAGCGCCGCGGACATCGACCGCGACAGCCACCTCGACCTCTGCATCGTCACCTGGAACGGCCGGGCCCGCCTCTTCCGCAACCAGCGCGACGGCACGTTCATCGAAATCACCACCTCCGCCGGGCTTCATCTCTACCCGCGCAAGTTCTGGCAGCCCTACTTCTTCGACTTCAACGCCGACGGCTGGACCGACCTCTACCTCATGGTCGATTTCGACGCCAACCTGCTTTTTCTCAACCAGGGCGACGGCACATTCATCGAATCCGCAGCCGCCTTCGGCCTGGCCAACGACATGAACGACATGGGCGTCACCTTCGGCGACTATGACAACGACGGCGACTTCGACATCTACATCTCCAACATTTTCTGGCCCGACCCGGATACCGGCGAGCAACTGCACAACGTGCTGCTACGCAACGACTCCCTCGGCGCCGCGCACAGCTACACGGAAGTCTCCCAAGCGCACCAGGTCCACGACGGCGGATGGGGCTGGGGCGTCACTTACTTCGACGCCGACAACGACGGCTGGCTCGACATCGCCGAGACCAACGGCTACGTCTTCTGGGCCGACGCCTCCCGCTTCTTTCGCAACCCCGGCGCGCCACCCTTCGTCTTCATCGATCAGTCGGCGGCTGTGCAGTTCAACGACACGCTCTGGGGCAGCGCGCTCGCCGCGTTCGACTACGACCGCGACGGCGATCTCGACCTCGTGCAGGTCTGCATGGAGGGCCAGGTGCGCCTGCTGGCGAATTCCCCAATCGGCGAATCCGCGGAAAACCACCACCTCGTCGTCCGTCCGCGCATGCTCGGGCCCAATTCGCACGCCATCGGCGCGGTCGTCCGCGTCACCGCCGGCGACCTGCGGATGATGCGGCATATCACCGCCGGCACCGGCTTCATGAGCCAGGAGCCAGCCGAGGCCCACTTCGGCCTCGCTGCGCACGCCGTCGCCGACCTCGTCGAAATCGCCTGGCCGGACGGCAGCGTCACCCAGTTGTTCGATCAACCCGCCAACACCCTGCTCGACGTGACCCACGGCGGACCCGGCGATCTGGACGCCGACGGCGAAATCGACCTGGCCGACCTCCAGCGCTTCGTCGATTGCTTCACCGGCCCGCGCACCGGGGCGATCGCGTATCCGCTTTCCTGCCGCGGCGCCGACTTCCTCGGCGACGGCGACGTGGATCTCGAAGACTGGTCCATCTTCGCCGCTCTCTTAGCCAACTGAGCGCGCACCACCACCCCCCCTCCCTTTCAGGCAGGGCGGGGGGGAGGGTAGAACCACACGAAACACATGCTCGCGCATGCTGCACGCAACCTGCGCGCAAATTGCGGAATAACCAACTAAGCCGTACTCGACTTCAACCCGTCGTCAATCGACACGCCGTACAACTCGCGGATCATCTCCCGGAAACGCGCCGGCAGGCGGGGAATTCCCACAGGTGATTCCGCGTCGCGCCGGGCGCTCGCCGCGCCGGAGCAGCCGCCGGCCCCTTCCAACTTGCGCGACGTCATCTCCGCGCGGCGCTGCTCCGCCACAATGCGCGAAAGCCGGGCCAGTTCGTCGAGCGGCAACGCGCTGGTGAGGCCCTCCAGCGTGTCGACCACCTGCTGAATGATGTGCAGGTACGCGCCCCGGCCCACACGGTCGCTGTCGGCGCCCGCTTCCGGCAACTGGTCGATCGCGATGCGCACCAGGTCGCCCACCAGCTTCATGCGCGAGCGGAATTCGCCGGTGGACCCGCGCGCGTCGGGCGTCGGACGCGGCGGTTCGTTTGTCGTCGTGCCGCCTGCGGTCATGGGTTCATCGCCGGATCTTCGATGACGTGGTCCGCCAGTTCCACGCCGCGGCTGGTGAGCCGGAACCAGCGCTGCCGCCAAGGCGTCAACCGCGCGTCGCCTTCCACCTCCGCCACCACGCGCAGCAGGTACTCCTTCTCACACAGGTACGCGATGTCCCGCCGGAAGTGATCCCACTCCAGCGTTGGAAAAAGCCCCAGCAGGCTGCGGAAGAGCTGCTCCGCCTGCAACGCAGCCGGGTACAGCATCTTCAGCGCCACCACCGCCTCCGTGCGGATGCTCTTGATCTCCGCCGGTGTCCGTCCGTTCGCCATCACTTCTGCTCCTCGACCTGCGCCACCAGGCGCGTACCTGTCGACTCGATTTCCTGCCGCGCGGTCCCCAACGCCGCGGCGAGTTGCGCAAGCTCCACTTCGACGCGAATCAGCATGCCGGACATCCGCTCGACCTGACCCCGCGCCCACATGCACTCGCGCAGCCATTCCTCCTTCGTCGCGTAGTCGCGGCGGAGCGCGCACACCGCCGCGCGCAACCGCTCGACCGCGGAATCCAGCACCGCCAGCCGCGCCGCAAAGTCGGCGCTGCGGCTGCGTTGCTGCTCGCTCAGGCCTTTCAGGTAGAACACGATCACCGTCAGCGGCACACCCGCCAGCGGCGCGAGCACCGCCAGCAAGATCGCCGCATGTTCCCAGCCGCCGAGCACCAACTCGTCACCTCCCCTGCGCCAGCACCGTCGTCAGCACCTGCCCGAGCACATCGAGAAAACCCCGGACGGTCTCCAACTGCACCTGGCCAGCCGCCAGTTCCGCGCGAAACCGCTGCATGACCGCGGCATCGCGCAAACGCCGCACGCCGCTCGTCCGCGCCGTCCCGCCAAGCACTTCTTCGATCGCATCGCCCGCCGGCGCGGTGGAATCCGCCGCGCGCTCGATCCGCGTGAGCAGCGCTTCCAGTTCACTGAGTGCGTTCATGGCTTCCCTCCAATTTGCTTGAACAGCATCGTCTCCAGCGGCTGATCCGCGCCTTGCGCGCCCTGTGCCGCCCCCACTTCCCGAACGGGCGGCGCAGCCAGCGCCTGCATGAGGTACTGCTGCGCGTCCTGCTGCAGCGCCAGACCCGCCAGCGCGGCGCCCCGCAGATCACGCGCCAGCTCCCGCGTCACCGCGAGATTGTCCTGCGCGGCGCTGTGCCGTTCCCACGCCGCCGCACGATCGTCACGCACGCGGGCCAGCGCCTGCGCAAACTGCAGCGCATGCGCGCGCATCAGCCCGTCGTCCGCGCCGTCGCGCCGCGCACGCTCGACGAACGCCGCGATCACCGCCGACTCGCGCGCATCGTCCGCGTGCTCCAGATCGGCGCGGTATTCAGCCAGCGCACCGCTCAATTCGCCCGCGAGCGCATCCAGCGCATCCGCCGCCGCGAGATTGATCCGCGCATGGCCCGTACACCCGGCGCAGCCCGCGCCCGCCAGCACCGCGGCCAGTAACCCGCCAAGCCGACTGCCCATCTCGCCACCTCCCCTCCAAGCCGCGACGCCCGCCGCCGCGCACCGACAACCTTCACAACACCGCACCCGCTCTACAGATTCGCAGCCACATGCCCGCGAACCGCCGGCGCAGGCCCGCACCGCATGGGCGAAAACGCTGGCGAACACGCCGTCAACTGTCCGATAGCAACAGGATGATCGTGCGCTCAGCCGCGGGGTCGGCTGTGCCGGGGAGCCGTTCTATGCGCATCGCCGCATTTCAGCGCCGCCGCTGGCCCGACGCCGTCCGCGCCGGCGGATATGAATGTGTGCCGCTGCCTGCGCCGCCCAACAGCGCATACTTCGAATCCACGCTCGACGATCTCATCACCCACGGCCGGTACGTGCGCGAGATGCTGGAACGCAGCCCGGTCGATGTCATCGTCGACGCCCACGGCGACGGCATGCTCTTCGTCGACGATCCGCGGACGCACGGACGCGACGCCCTGCTGCACCACGCGCTCGGCATCCCGCTGTTCTCGCACTTCAGCGAGTCGCTGCGCATCCTGTTCAAACGCTTCGACCCGGTAATTCTCTGGGATATGCTGCCCAGCCCCACGTGGCACAAGGGCTTCTTCGTCCGCGCCCACGTGGCGGAAATGCAGTTCCTGGGAATCCCCAACTGCATGCACCTGCCGCTCGCCGCCGACGACCAGGCCTATCCCCAGCAGCCGCCGACAGTGGATCGCGACGGCCCGGTGATCTTCTTCGCCGGCAGCCAGCAGTCGCGCTACTTCGCCCACGGCGACGGCGCCGACACGCGCACGCAGCGCGCCGGCGCGCTCGCGCTGCCCGCGGTGATGGACGGGTCAGCCGGTAGCTTTCTCGATGTGTACCGGAGATTCTCGCTGGGCCCCCCTCCGGCGGAAAATGGCGACGCCGCGCAGCGCGCGGCGTGCGCCCGGGACTACTACGCGCAAAAGCTCTACTACAGCGCGGCCCGCAACCTGGCCACGCGCGACCGCTTCGTCCTGCGGCTCAAGCAACAGCTCGGCGAGCGCTTCCTGCTCGTCGGCGACGACCGCTGGCGCGACATGTACAACCTCGCCCCGCAGGCGCGCTGCGACGACGCCGAGTACTACCAGCGCCTGCGGACAACCCCGATCTGTCTCGGCCTGGTCAACGGCGACAACGACACCGGCGTCAATCTGCGCACGTTTGAAGTCACCGCGTGGGGCGGGCTGCTGCTGCACTACCGCCAGCCGGAACTGGCTGAACTCTTCGAGGTCGGCGAGGAGTGCGCCACCTTCGCCAACGAGCCGGAACTCTTCGACCGCATCCGCCACTTCGTCGAGCACCCGAAGCAGCGCGACGAAATCGCCCGCGCCGGCCAGGAGCGCACGCTGCGCGAGCATCTGCTGCACCATCGACTCGAAACCGCGCTGAATCATTTGCGCCGGGAGGGCTGCCTGTGATCGACGCACGACCGCATGAACCCGCGCCGCAATTCGACCGCACGAACAAGTGGGAGGATTGCAAGCGCATCTGCCCCGCGCCGCGCATCGTCATCGACTGCGGCGCGAACGTCGGCCAGGCCGCGCGCAACCTCCGCCAGGCTTATCCCCACGCCCGCATCTACTGCTTCGAACCCGTTTCCGACGTATTCGCCAGACTCGCCCCCGCCGCCCGCGAACTGCAGGCCTGCGCCGTGCAGGCCGCGGTCAGCGACATCACCGGCTGGGCCGACATCAACCTCACCGCGTCGCACGAATCGAATTCGCTGCTCGGCTACCTAGCCGAGGGCAATCCGCTCGAAAAGTACCACCGCGTGCGCGGCAGCGAGCACGTTCGCACCCTCCGCCTCGACGACTGGTGCGCGCAGGAGCGCATCGACCCATCCGAGGTGGACGTGCTCAAGCTCGACGTGCAGGGCGCGGAGCTCATGGCCCTCGACGGCGCGCCGCGCATGCTGCGCCACGTGCAACTCGTCATGCTCGAGGTGGCCTTCGTGCCGTACTACGCCGGATGCCCGCTGTTTGACGACGTCGACGGCTACATGATCGCGCACGGCTTCCGCCGCAAGCACCTCTACGCCGCGCCCATGCCCGACATCTGGGCCGACGCCACGTATGTGCGCGCATGATTGCGCCGTCAATTCCCCCTTTCAACCGCGAATGTACACGAATAGACGCACATGCGATGCGTTGCGTTCGCGCCAGCGGTTCGCGTTCATTCGCGTCCATTGGCGGTTCGGCATCGATTCACCGCGATTGTGGAAAGCTCGCCAATTCGGCGGGATCCTTGCGATGGCCCGTGGAAAACCAGAGATGATACCGCGGCGGCTCGTACTGCGCCTCCGCGGTGAACGGCCCGGCGAACTTGTCGTCAACCAGGTCCGCGCGCACAAATATCGCGTTGATGCCCTTCAGATTGCACCCAACTAGGCGATACCCCTTCTGCGCGCCCAGCAATTCCAGTGATTTCAAGCTCGCCCCGACGTTGCGCGTGCCGCCCCACGCGAACTTGGGATCGTATTCCAGCACCCACTCCGCGCTCGGCCCGAAGCCCGCGTTGTATTCGATGACCACCACCCGCGGCTGATAGCGCTCGATCGCCCGCCACACCCAATAGTCATTTCCATCAATATCGATGCTCAAAAGGTCGAACTCGCGCGGCACGTCCAGCTCCGCGAACAGGTTCTCGATGTTTTCCGCGGTGATGAACGCCTGTTTGCAGCGCAGCACATCGGCTGAAATCAGGCGCGCGCAGCGATCGGTGATCACCGCGTGCCGCTGCGCATCCGCTTCGATCCACGCGCCGCGCCACCCGCGCAGCAGGCGATAAAGCGTATTGTTCTCCATCCCGTCGCCCACGCCGAACTCGACAAACGTACGCGACGTCTCGCCGATGCGGCGAAACACCTCGTCGAGCATCCCGTCCTCATCGTTCTGCGAATACACACGATACCCATGGCGCACCAGGCACCGCGGATCCGCCCAGCGCTCGCCCAGCCCCTGGGCCATCGCATGAAACGGATAGCACAGCGCGTAGTGCAGGTGATTCGAGTTCCGCTGGATGCCCGCCAGCGCTTCCGCCATCATCGCATCGGGTGAGTGCATTCGCATGCTCGCAACACAGGTTACGGATTCCCCGGATTTATCGACGATTTCGCCGGGCCCGCTGCACGCGAATTGGCCGCAGCCGGGGCCGCAACCCCCATGTCAGCCATGCGATCGGCGACGCCGGGCGCACTGAGTCGCCCATTGAACCGCGAATGAACACGAATGGACGCCAATGAGATCGGACGGCAGGCCCATTCCGTGATTCGAGTTCATTCGCGTTCATTCGCGGTTCCACCCTGGGCCAACCGCGAAAGCTGGTTCTTGCTCAACCGGTTCGCGAGTGCGCCGTCAGGTTTGCTGGACACAGATTCGCCCCCACGCCGATAGCCACAATAGTAAGGATCGATCCCGACTGTGACCGTCAACGAACTCACCAACCAGCTCGCGGGCCTGTACCGCGCCGGCAAGCCGTTCCGCTTCGTGCAGCGCGCGTCAGCCGCACTGCACCACGTGCCCGTCGCGCCCGAACTCGCCGCGCTCACCCTGCGCGCCCTCGTCGACCTCGGCTACGGCGGGCCCGCACGCGAACTGCTCGAACTCCGCCGCGATTTGTGCGCCGACCCCGCGCAGGAGAAATCTCTGCGCGCCGCACTCGCCGAACTCCCCGACGGGCGCATCGCCTGGAGCGCGCTGGCGGACAATTACCAGCGCAACTTGGCCATCGTGCAGCAGCGCTGGCCGCGCATCGCCGACCTGCTCGCTGCCGCGTCCGACCGGCTGATCGCGACACACCTGTACCGCTCACGCTTCGGCGCATACCACTTGTCCGCCGAATCTCCTGGGAAAATCCGCAACTGGATCGCACCGCTCTCCACCGCCGAGAACGACGCCGACGTGCGTCTGCCCGAGCGCGGCAAAGTGCCCGCGCCCGCGATCGTCGGCGCGCGCACCGGTGCGATCGTAAGCGCCCTCTGGCAGCGTACCGAGCGGCTCTTCCTCACCTACAGCCAGCCGATCTACCTCATCGAACCCGATCCGATCTGTCTCGCCGCCTGGCTGCACGTGGAAAACCACGAGAGGACCATCGCCGACCCGCGGCTGATGCTCTTCGCCGGACCCGCGGCGGTGGACGACTTCGCGCACGCCCTGGCCGAAAACCCCGCCCTGCCCATTCCGCAGTTGTACGTGGACCTCGCCGAAGCTCCGCAGGTCGCCGCGACCGTGCGCGCCGCGTGCGAACGCACACACACCCAGCGCAATCACGACCTCGCCGCCGTCACCCGCCGGCTGGCGGAGCGGCACGCCGCGCGCGACTCCGCCTGGTGGGCGCAGCGCTGGCGCCGACCCGCGCCCGTGCTCGCGATCACCTCGCGCTTCACCACCGTCCTGCAGTACGCCGCGCGCGACGCCCTCGCCGCCCTGCGCAAGCTCGGCCACCCCACGCACCTGCTCATCGAACAGGCCGACCACGAGCAACTCTCCGCGCAAATGGTCTGCGCCGCGGTCGAACGCATCGACCCCGGGCTGATCCTCATGCTCGACCACCTGCGCTACGAAGCGCCGCATTTGCCGAAGAACGTGCCCGTGCTCACTTGGATCCAGGACCCGTTGCCCAACCTGATGTGCCGCCGCGCGGGCGAGAGCATCGGCCCGCTCGACTTCGTTTGTGGAATTCTCAAGGCGCGCTGCGTGTCCGAATACGGTTATCCCGCCGACCGCTTCGTCTCTTTGGAAATGCCTGTTTCGCTCGAAATGTTCCACGACGGACCAGTCGCACCCGCCGCCCGCGCACGCTACGCCTGCGACCTCTGCTTCGTGAGCAATGCGTCGACCACGCTTGCTCAGCTCCAGCACGAAGCACTGGCCACCCATCCGCCCCGCCTGCACCCCCTGCTCGAACTCCTCTACCGCCGCGCGCTCGACATGCTCGCCCGTGGCGAATTCCCTTACGACGCGGCATTCGCCATGACCCGCTCAGCCGCCGCCGATTGCGGCGTCAGCCTCACCGACGACGAACTGCACAAACTCGCCAGCTTCCACGCTTACCGCCTGCTCGATTGGGGCCGCCGACACGAAACCCTGCAATGGGCCGCGGACTGGGCCGCGCGCACCAGCCGCACCCTGCGCATCTACGGTCGCGGTTGGGAAAACCATCCGACGCTCGCCCCCCACGCAGCCGGCGAGATCGCCCACGGCGAACCCCTGCGCCAGGCCATCGCCTCCGCCCGCATCGCACTCCAGCTCATCCCCTCGGGCTTCCGCCACCAGCGCAGCTATGAAATCCTCGCCTGCGGAACACTCCCGCTCACCCGCCACTGCGCCCGCGACTTCGCCAGCCTGCCCATCGCCGAATACGTCCGCCGCCGCGACGCCGGCGAAAACCCAGCCGGCGATTCACTCTTCCCCGGCCTCGAACGCATCGCCTTCGAAACCCGCGACCAGTTCGAAGCCCTCGCCGAACACTACCTCGCCGATTCAGTCGCCCGCGCCACCGTCACCGCCGACCTCCGCCGCGTCGTCCTCGAGCACTGCACCTTTGACGCCGCCATGCGCAAAGTCCTCGCCGCGATTCAACAGCAACTCCGCACAGCCGACAATCGCCAACCCGCCCTGGCTGCGATCTGAACCCGATCTGAACGCAACCTATCAATACCACCGTGCGCGCTTGAGCGCCACCAATCCGAGCCGCGACCGTAAGGGAGCGGGCCATGCACTAACGCCACATGGCGCGCCATTGCGCATGGTCACTTAGCTTTCTCCTTGACGTCCTTGGCTCTCTCGGCGTCCTTGGCGTTGAAAAAGGGAAGTGCAATCCGGTTATCCACCAACAACAACCGCGAAAGCCGCGAAGTCAACAAGATCCACGTCGCCGTCCGCGTCGGAATCGAACTCCGCCAGACAGCTTTGCGCCGTCTGTCCCGGCAGCGTCGGCGCGGGCGAAACCTCCGGCCCGGCGAGACAATCCACGAACCTCGCCGCGGGACTCGGATCGATAATTCCCAAGATGTCCCCGGCATCGACATTCGCCCCGCTCACCACCACGCTGGCGACGGTCACCTCGCCGCCGCCGAGTTGAAACACCACGTCGTACGTGCCGTTGCCGCGGCTCACCGTGAACGCGCCGTTCACCAGCGTGGTTCCCCCCGCCACGCGCGTCGACGTACCCGCGAGATACACGTCGAACACCACCCCGCCCAGCCCCTCGTGCTGCGCATGGCCCATGTCGCGCGGCGTCCACGCGCCGTTGCCGTCCACGTCGTCATACAGCACGCCGAAAATGTGCGTGGTCGGCGACGAAGACGGACGCGCGTAGTTCTGCGTCGCGAAGTGAATGTTGTCGAACGGCGCGGACAGCCCTCCGCGCGGCGGCGTGAACGTCCGGCTCTGCGCGCGATGCCCGAACACCGTGTACGTGCCGCTCAGCATGTTGTTGCGATGGCCCAGACTTTCCCACCAGCCCTTGTGCGTCGCATCGATCCGCGCCTGGTTCACCGCGATCGTCGCCGTGGACCACACCGCGTAGATGTTCTCGGCGGCCGCGTTCCAGGAAAAACCCGCGAAGGTGATCCGTTCACCCAGCCCAGCCCCCGTGTAGCTCGGCGTGCCCACCGCCGGCGTCCCCGTCTGCTGGCCGTTCAACGTTTCAAAGTGCGTGAATGAATCGGGCGCCTGCCCCCAATGCGATGCTTCCGAAATTGTCGTGCATCCAGTTGGTGTGGCTTGTCGCCGCCTGCCCGACCTGCGCATGATACGCCAGCGGCGGAACCGGCGGCCGAGTGTCCGTCACGCTTGAACCGATGATCCCCGCCTCAGCCGAGGGGTTCTGCCGCGCCCGGTTCACCAGCCGCAGCATGTATAAATCCCAATCGTCCAGCGCGTGCGCGGCGCAGGGCAGAATCAGGATCGCCGCGCCGCAAACCCAGGACGCAGCCCGGCGCAATCGTCTCTCGTGTTCCCGGCTGTTTCGATTGTGGCGATGGAATCTCATCACCGGAAGTGTATGCCGCACGCTGACGAAGAGGCATCGGGCGTTTACCGCAATTCTTCGGAAACACTTTGATCGACTTTCCCAGACTGCCTGATTTCACGCCGACTACTTTGATGCAGCAACAAATTCAAGCGATACGACATTCGATCAGGCAGCGGCCTCGAAAAAAGCGGGCGCGCGATTCGCCGGCCGACATGAACAATTGCTAACCCGCCAGCAGTTCCGGCCACGCGAAATCCGAAAACACGCCGCCCGTGTGCAGAAAAATAACCGGCCGGTCGCGCCCCAGCCGGCCCGCGCGAATCTCCGCGAGCAGCCCGCAGAACGACTTGCCCGTATACACCGGGTCTAGAACGATCCCCTCCGTTCGCGCCAACAAGCGCAAGTCCGCGATCTCCGCCGCATACGGTATCGCGTAACCCTCTCCCACAAAGCCATCGAGAAACGTTAGATCGCCCTCGTTGACCGCAATGTTCAAACCATACTTCGCGATGGACTCACCGCACAGCCGGGTGACCCAATCCACGTGATACGCCACATCATCGCTCACCGGCACGCCGACGAGCCGCAGACCATCCAGCCCGTGTAGCTTTTTCCCCAGAACCATCCCCGCAAACGTGCCGCCTGACGACACCCCGACCACCACGTCGCACGTGCCCAGCCCGGCTGACGCGACCTGCGCGCCCAGCTCGCGCATCGCCTCGATGTAGCCCCAGCATCCGACTGGCTCCGACGCGCCCGCCGGGGTAAACCGCGGCACGCGACCGGCTGACCGCTGTTCCGCGAGCACCTCGCCCACGATCCGCGCGCGATTCGCCGAAAACTCCGCCCGCGAAAAGTGCCGCGTCTCCGCCCCGAACAGCACGTCCAGCAGGTGATTGCCCACCGGCGGCCCGGAGGGCGGCCCCGGCCGAAACAGCAGCACGCACTTCAGCCCAACCCGCGCACAAACCGCCGCCGTCGCCCGGCAATGGTTCGACTGCGAAGTCCCCTCGGTCACCAGCGTATCGCACCCGCCCGCCAGCGCATCCGCCACCACAAACTCCAGCTTCCGCACCTTGTTCCCGGACACTTCGAGCCCGGTCAGATCATCTCGCTTGATCCAAACGTCCGCGCCGGCGAGTTCCGCCGAAAGGCGGTCAAGCCGCACCAGCGGCGTAGGGGTTTGTGCGAGCTTGATACGGTCGGGTATGGTGATGGCCATTGGCTGAAATCCTCCAGATCGCAGGAATGGTCACTCGTGGACGGTGAACCGTCAACCAGTCGCAAAGCTGCACCCGTGGAACCATCCGATCAGCCGCGCACAACGAACTATGTCTTTCCGCCGAAGGTGCTCGCCGGCCTGGGCGTGGCGTCGCTGGTGCTACTCACTGCCGTCCACTGGGGCGGCAACTTCTCATCTGAAAAAGCTGGCGATGCGGCACAACAAATCACGAAGTTTTATGTCATCTTCTGCGGCTTCTGGTTTGTTGCATGTTCGCTGATCGGCTGGATCAGACGAGCGCGCAAAAAATTAGCGCCGCCAGGCGTGCGCACTTGGCCGCTTTATGCACCATTGATCGCCAGTGGCCTTACAGTCAGTGCCATTCAGGCGTGGGATGCGGTGTTCTCGTGGCCAAAAGGCGTACCTGCCGGACCAGGACCCAATTTGTGGACAGCGATGATTCTCGCCGCGTGGCCGCTCTTTGTTGCGGGAATACTCACGTTCTATCTGGCGCTTCAGACGCGTCTATGGATCGCACGACCGGACCCCTCTGAAAAGTGCCCAATCTGTGCCTACAACCTGCAAGGCAACCAGTCCGGCCGATGCCCCGAGTGCGGGACGCCGGTCGAGCACGACGCGACCATACCACGTGAGTATTTCAAATCGCGGGGATACCTGTTCTATCCTGAATTGTCCGAGTTTCCGACCGCCGCAGCGCGCTACGCCGCCCAGAGGCAGGCGACGCGCGATGAAGGAATGCCCAATACCGTCGATATCCTGATGTTCCTCGCGGCCAGCGCCGTCGTTGCCTGCCGCCTGGTCAAACGACTGGAACACCTATCGTCCATTTCGATATTCGTGTTCATCCCGTTCGTACTCTTGCACCTGCTATGCCACCGCCGACGCGTGCGCCGACGATTGCGCTCGTATCTTGCCAATTCATCGAACGATCAGCCGAATCTGAGTTGAATCCCCGTACCGCTCTCCATAATCAGCAGAGCGGAATCTCCGCTCCGCATTCCGGACAACGACCGGACGATGCCGTCAAGTCGTAACCGCAAACTGCGCAGCACCCGGCGGAGTACCGTTTCGGCGTGGGAAATATCAAAACACTGACGACAATCAACCCCAGGCACACACCAGCCAATGCATACCCGAGAGACATCGCGAGATCAGCATACTGCGGGAAGTAGTGGCGGTAATAAGCACCCGCCATCTGTGCGATTCCAAAGCCATAGCCCACCAATGCCCAAAGTGCGACTCGCGCCAAATCGATCCTTGTCAAAGGGCGCTTGCTGCGCGATGCAGACAATAGGGCCAATGTGAACGCGACAAACGCCGGAATCGGCGCGAAGGAAAACACCATTCCGACTGGATGTTCACTGCTGCCGTATGCAAATACACACGCCAGCGCGACGCCTATGAGCGCATAGCCGATCACACCCAACCAGAAGAGCTCGCGACGCACTGACGTTGACTTCTGACTTCTAACCTGCGACTTTCGACTTGCCGTTCCCCCGCTCCCTGACGGTCGCGGCGCGGATTGCACTGACGGTGCGCTCACGCGGTCTGCACCTCGCGGGCATGAGTCATGTCGCGCGGGCCCACCGGGCGAACCTGATCCGCCTCGACTGTAGCAACGGCGCGGGTGTGCCCGTCCAACGCCACGAACTCGACTTCGTAGCCCCGTCCGTCGCCATATACATGCACAATCGTACCCACGTCACCCGCCTCAAGGCCTTCGTCGCGAATCGCCGCCAGCAGGACCACGCGCTCATGCTCTTTCGGCATCTTCATCTCCTTCGTGCGGGTACGCGGTGATCAGCCGGAGGGCGTCCTCGCCCCGTTCCATGATCCAGACAGTGCGCACCGTCGGCGACTTTCCGCTGGGAGTGCTCATAACGCCATCGACCACGAACTTGCGACCATGCGGCGTATCCACTTCCCGTACCATCGGACAGTTTAGCAACACATCCTTCAGAACGCTGGCCAGTTCCTCCCAATGCTCGGCTGTGTACCCCTGAGCAGCGAAGAATGCCGCCTTACCTGCCCCATCCGGATGCAGCCGGTTCAACAGGTAGTCCGTCACTTTCTCCCTCGCCACGTCGACCCGGGCGCCCTCGGGTAGGTTCATGTCCTGTGCTCCGAAGTCCTACGCCGCTACACCCGTCCACGCGCGAGTTCGCACGAGGTATCAGTCACTCTTGACCCTTGGACTTTCGACTTTCGACTTTCGACTTTCGACCTTCGACCTTCGACCTTCGACTTTCGACTTTCGACCCACTTCCCTCAATGCGGCTCCGTCATCCTCATTGCGTCCAGCGCCTTGAACAGCTCGTCCTCCCCCAGCACGCCCAGCTCCAGCGCCACCTGCCGCACCGTCTTGCCGGTCTTGTACGCCTCCTTCGCGATCGCAGCCGCCTTGTCGTACCCGATCAGCGGCGCCAGGCTGGTGCACATCGCCAGCGATTGCTCGACCAGCTCGCTGCAGCGCTCCGCGTTCGCCTCGATCCCGGACACGCAGCGATCCGCAAAGACCTGCGCCGCCCGCGACAACAGCCGCACCGACTCCAGCAGGTTGTGGGCCATCATCGGCATCATCACGTTCAGCTCATAATGCCCGTCGCGGCAGCCCAGCGTCACGGCTGCGTCGTTGCCGATCACCTGCGCCGCCACCATCACCACCATCTCGCTCATCACCGGGTTGACTTTGCCCGGCATGATGCTGCTGCCCGGCTGGGTCTCCGGGATTCTGATTTCCCCAATACCGCAGCGCGGCCCGCTGGCCAGCATGCGGATGTCATTGGCGATCTTCGAGAGCGCCACCGCGATGGTCTTGAGCTGCCCGCTCACCTCGCAGACCGCGTCCTTGCCCGCCTGCGCCTCGAAGTGGTTTTCCGCCTCGATGAATTCGATCCCCGTCGCCGCGCTGACCCGCTCGCACACCGTCGACGCGAACGCCGGGTGCGTGTTGATCCCCGTCCCCACGGCTGTCCCGCCGATGGCCAGCTCGCGCAGCGCCTTGATCGCCTTCTGCGCGCGCAGCACGCTGTGCCGCGCCTGTGCCGCGTACCCGCTGAACTCCTGCCCCAGCCGGATCGGCGTCGCGTCCTGCAGGTGCGTGCGGCCGATCTTCACGATGGTGTCGAACGCGGTCGCTTTGCGCTCCAGCTCCTCCGCCAGGTGCTGCAGCGCCGGGATCAGGTCGTTCTTGATCGACTCAGCCGCCGCCACGTGAATCGCTGTGGGAATCACGTCGTTCGACGACTGCCCCATGTTCACATGATCGTTCGGATGCACCGGATCGCGCGAGCCGATCTTCCCCCCGGCCAGCTCGATCGCCCGGTTGGAAATCACCTCGTTCGCGTTCATGTTCGTGCTTGTGGCTGATCCGGTCTGGAAGATATCCAGCACGAAATGCCCATCCAGCTTGCCCGCGATGACTTCGTCCGCCGCCTTCACGATCAGGTTCATCCGCTCCGCGTCGAGCTTGCCCAGCTCGTGATTGGTCTGCGCCGCCGCCTTCTTGATGATGCCCAGCGCGCGGACGTACGCCCGTCCGAAGCGGTATCCGCTGATCGGAAAATTCTCCACCGCCCGCTGCGTCTGCGCTCCCCAATACGCCGTCGCCGGCACCGTCATCTCGCCCATGCTGTCCTTCTCGATGCGTGTCTCGCTCATCGCGTTTGCTCCTGGTATGCGGGAATCGGTGTGAACATGCCCGCAATCTTCCGCCAATCGCGCCGCCCCTGCAAGTCCGCCACGCTCGCGCCGATGGGTGCGTGACAGAATCGGCGGTTCTTCAGAACCCCGGACGGAAGTCCGGGGCAGTGATGCGATTGGGTTCCCAAGCGTTGCCGATACTTGATAGTCCCAACCGCCCCTGCCCCCCACTTCCGTGGGGGGTTCTGATTGTTCCTCAACCGTCCGCCGATTATGTCACGCACCTCGCGTCGATCGCCCCTCCGGCCGTGCCTTGTGCCCGTGCGCAAGTTATGATCCAATCCGACTCCCGATCCTGCCGATGGATCATGGTTCGCGGACCGATGCGTCCGGTCGGCGCCGGCTGGCGCTTCGTGTGCATGCCAACATGTCCATGGTCGTCGCCGACAACCTGCACAAGTCTTTCCCAACCGCCGACGGCGATTTGAAACAGGCGGTGTGCGGCCTGACGTTCTCCGTGCCGCGCGGAGAAATCTACGGACTGCTCGGCCCCAATGGCGCGGGCAAGACCACCACCCTCCGCCTGCTCAGCGGACTCATGACCCCCACCAGCGGACGCGCCCTGCTCAACGGCCGCGACGCCGCCATCGACCGCGCCGCCGTCAAACGCGACATCGGCTTCCTCACCGCCAACACCGGCCTGTACCAGCGGCTCAGCCCGCGCGAACTGCTCGTCTACTTCGCCGAACTGCACGGCATGGATCGCCCCGTCGCCCGCCAGCGCGCCGCCGCGCTTATCGACTGGCTGAACATGCACGAGTTCGCCGAACTCCGCTGCGGCGCACTCTCCACCGGCCAGCGCCAGCGCACCAGCATCGCCCGCGCCCTCGTCGCCGACCCCGCGATCCTGATCATGGACGAACCCACCCTCGGCCTCGATGTGCTCAGCAACCGCATCATCCTCGACTTCGTCCGCCGCGAGCGCGAGCACGGCAAGACCATCCTGCTCTCGACGCACTACCTCGACGAAGCCGAAACGCTCTGCGACCGCATCGGACTGCTCTATCGGGGAAAACTCATCGCCGAGGGCACGCTCGCCCACCTGCAGGCCCTCACCGGCGAACAGCGCCTCAGCAACATCTTCCTGGCTCTCGCCAAGGGCTGGGGAGCGCCGATCACCACCCTGCCCCCTGGCGAGCCCGCGCCGATCGCGGAAATCCTCACGCAGCGCGCAGGTGAATCCCCATGAGACCCGGCCGCCGCATCGGCATCATCTATGCCAAGGAGCTCGTCGAACTGCTCCGCGACCGCCGCACGCTCATCGCCATGATCATCGTGCCCATCGTCCTCTACCCCCTGCTGATCATCGGCTCCGTTCACCTGCTCAGCATCCGCGGCGACGAACAGAAGATCGCCCCCCTGGTCATCGCCGTACCCGACCCAGCCGGCCCCCCCGAAACCGCTGACACACGCGAGTTCGTCGAATGGGCCATCGCCCGCGCTCGCGCAACCCTCACGGCGGAACTCACCGCGATCGACCCGGCCGAAATCGCCCAGGCGGACGAACGCGCCCGCGCGCTCGACAGCCTCGCCAAAATGGGCGTCGAACCCGTCGCCGACGTCCGCGCCGCCGTAGCAGCCGGTCAGTTTCGCGCCGGCATCGAGCTGCGCCGCGTGCGCCTCGACGACGGTGACCTCGAACAGCTCGTCGTCACCCCGATCTACGACCGCGCCGAACCGTCCAGCGAGTCCGCGCTCCACCGCGTCGTGGACATGCTCGAAATCATCGCGAAGCAGGAACAGGACCGCATCATCGCCCACCTGAACATCTCGCGCGTCGTCCTCGAGCCCGTGCGCATTGACCCCGTGAACATCGCCACCCCCAAGAAAATCGGCGGCATGGTCCTGGGCACCATCGTCCCGCTCGTCCTCGTGCTCATGACCATCACGGGCGCGATCTACCCCGCGATCGACCTCACCGCCGGCGAACGTGAACGCGGCACCTTGGAAACCCTCATCGTCTGCCCCGTCCCGCCCGTCGAACTGCTCACCGGCAAGTACCTCGTCGTCGCTACCGTCGCCATGCTCGGCGCGGCGCTCAACCTGCTCAGCGTCGGCGCCACGCTCTATTTCGGCGGATTCACCGAACTGCTCAGCCGCGGCGGCGAAACCGAGCTGCCCCTGGGGGTTTTGCCCATCATCCTCGTCGCGCTGGTGCCCTTCGCCCTCCTGTTCGCCGCGGTCATGGTCGCGGTCTGCAGCTACGCCCGCACCTTCAAAGAAGCCCAGAACTACATCGTGCCCGTCATCCTCGCCGCGCTCATCCCCGGCGGAGTCGCCGCACTGCCTGGCACCGAGTTCACCCACGTCAACGCCGTCGTCCCGGTCATGAACATGGTGCTCATGGCCCGCGAACTTCTGCTCGGCAACTACGACTGGGCCGCGATCGCCCTCGTCCTGCTCAGCACTTCGCTCTACGCCGGCGCGTCCGTCATCATCGCTTCGCGCGTCTTCAGCACCGAGGCCGTCGTCTTCGCCGATTCCGCATCCATCCGCGCCACCTTCCGCCGCAGCCGCATGCGCCCCGCCGACCTGCCCTCGATCTCCCTCGTGCTTCTGGTCACGGCGCTGCTTTTCCCAACCTGGATGTTCGTGCAGTTCGCCATCCAGCCAGGCGCCGGCGAAACCGTGCTGAAAATGTTTCGCAACACCGCCTGGCTGATGCCGCTGATCCTCGTGCTGATCCCCGCGGCGGTGATCGTGTACTTCCGCATTCGGCTGACCAGCGCGCTCGCCCTGCGCCCGCCCGCCGGGCGCTACCTGCTGGCCGCGGTATTCATCGGACTCGCCGCCTGGGTGCCCGCGCACGAATTGTTCCTGCTCCAGGGCAGCGTTGTGCCCATCCCCCGGCAGATCGTCGAAAGCAACGCCGCCATCCTCGAAGCCTTCGCCGGCCAGTCGCTCCTCGTACCCCTCCTGTTCATCGCGATCACGCCCGCGCTCTGCGAAGAACTGCTCTTTCGCGGCTTCCTCTTCGGCGGCATGAGCTCAGCCGCCCGCAAGTGGACGACCATCATCGTCACTGCGATCATCTTCGCGATCTTTCATATCGTGCTCATCAAGTTCGCAGTCACCGCGTCGCTCGGCGTCCTGCTCGGCTACCTCCGCTGGCAGTCGCGTTCCATCTGGCCGTCGATCGTCGCCCACCTGCTGCACAACGCCAGCGCCATCACCATCGCCTTCGTCCCGCAATACACCCAGCTCCTGGGCATCCAAAACCGCGGCGTCACCGACCACCTGCCCGCGCACATCATCGCCATCGCCTGCGCAATCGTCATCGCGGGAATTCTCTTCACCCGAAGTGTGCAGACGCCAAAGGACGCACCAGGCACAGGCAGTCGTTTGTGACCACCGCTCGATGCGGTTATTCTGTGCCGCGCACGAACCATGAAACCCTCGCTGCCACCACTCGATGAACGCGTCGCGCGGCTGTTTCCCTTCGCGCCGCACGTCCTGGACCTCGCCGGCCTGCGGATGCACTACGTCGACGAGGGCGACGGCGAACCCGTCGTCTGCGTCCACGGCAACCCCACCTGGTCGTTCTACTTCCGCAACCTCATCGCCGCCCTGCGCGGCGAGTACCGCGTCATCGCCCCGGACCACATCGGCTGCGGCCGATCCGACAAGCCCAGCGCCGACCGCTATTCCTACCGCCTCGAGCGCCGCGTCGCCGACCTCGAGCGCCTGCTGGATGCGCTGGGCCTCGACCGAAACGTCACGCTCGTCGTACACGACTGGGGCGGAATGATCGCATCCGCCGTCGCCTGCCGTCAGCCGGGGCGGATCGCACGGATGGTCATCCTGAACACCTCGGCGTTTCTGCTGCCCGCCGGACGCCGCCTGCCGCTGCGCCTCCGCATGGTGCGCGACACCCGCGCGGGCGCGCTGCTCGTCCGCGGCCTCAATGCCTTCGCCCGCGGAGCGCTGCACTCGGCGGTGGTCGATCGCCTTCCGCCGGACGTCGAGCGCGGCTACCTCGCCCCGTACGATTCATGGGAAAACCGCATTGCCACGCTGCGCTTCGTGCAGGACATCCCCCTCGCCCCCGGCGATCCGAGCTACCCGCTCGCCCGCTGGACCGACGACCACCTGCGCGTTTTTTCTGGTATTCCCAAGCTGATCTGCTGGGGAGCGCGCGACTTCGTGTTCAACGACGCGTTCCTCGCCGAGTGGCGCCGGCGCTTTCCCGACGCGGAGGCTCACCGCTTCGACGACGCCGGCCACTACGTCCTCGAAGACGCCGGCGACCGCATCATCCCGCTGGTGCGCGATTTCCTCGCGCGGCATCCGCTGCGCACCCAGCCCGCGCCGATCGGAGCGCCGACCGCATGACCGCGACGCCCTACGCCAGCCCGACGTCCGCCGCGCCCGCTCCGGTCAACATCGCCGCGCGCGTGCTCGACATCGCCGCGCGGACGCCCGACAAGGCCGCGGTCATCACCTGCTTCGGCCGCAGTTCCGACGGTACCACGCGCAACGACATCCTCACCTTTCGCGAACTCGCGGCGGACATCAACGCCTACGCCGCCGGCTGTCTGCGCATCGGAATCGCCCGCGGAACACGCACGATTCTCATGGTGCCGCCCGGTCCCGACTTCTTCGCACTCACCTTCGCCCTGCTCAAGATCGGCGCGGTGCCCGTGCTCATCGATCCCGGCATGGGCCGCAAAAAACTCATCGCCAGCCTCGCCGAAATCGGCGCGGAGGCGTTCATCGGCATCCCCCGCGCCCACCTCGCCCGCGTGCTGTATCGCCGCGCGTTTCGCGACGTCCGCATCCCGGTGACCGCCGGCCGGCGCTTCGCCTGGGGCGGCTGGCGCCTCGAGGATATCCACGACGAATCAGCCGAACCCCAGCCCCCGACTGACACTTCCGCCGACGACATCGCCGCGATCCTCTTCACCAGCGGCAGCACCGGCCCGGCCAAGGGCGCGGTCTACACCCACGGCATTTTCGACGCGCAGGTGCGCTACCTGGAATCCCAATACGGCTTCGGACTAGCCGAAGTCGACCTCGCCACGTTCCCGCTCTTCGCCCTCTTCGACGCCGCCCTGGGCATGACCGCGGTGATTCCCGACATGGACGCGTCGCGTCCGGCGCAGGTCGATCCCCGCAACGTCTTCGCAGCCGTGCGCGATCACGGCGTCACCCACATGTTTGGCTCGCCCGCGCTGCTCGACCGCGTGAGCCGACACGCGATCGAACACGGAATTGTCTGCCCCGGCATCCGCCGCGTGCTCACCGCCGGCGCACCCGTGCCCGCCCGCGTGCTCGAACGCGCCCGGCGCTTCCTCGGGCCGAATGCGCAGATCTTCACCCCCTACGGCGCGACCGAGGCCCTGCCCGTCGCCGGCATCGAATCCCGCGAAATCCTCGGCGAAACCGCCGCGCAAACGGAGCGCGGCGCGGGCATCTGCGTCGGACGCCCGCTGCCCGGTATCGACGTGCGCATCATCGCGATCAGCGACGAGCCCATCGCGGCCATGTCCGCGGCGAAGCCGCTGCCGACCGGCGAAATCGGCGAAATCTGCGTGCGCGGACCGGTCGTCACCCGCGAATACTTCCGCAAGCCGGACGCCACCGCCCTGGCCAAGATCCGCGACGGTGACACGCTGTGGCACCGCATGGGCGACCTCGGCAAGCTCGACGCCCAGGGCCGCCTGTGGTTCTGCGGCCGAAAGTCGCACCGCGTGCAGACCGCCCGCGAACTCTACTTCACCATTCCCTGCGAGGGCGTATTCAACGCCCACACGGACGTGCGCCGCACTGCCCTGGTCAGCGTCGGGCCGACCGGCATGAACGCGCCCGTGCTCTGCGTCGAACTCGAAGGCAAACCGTCGCACGTGGCCCGCCAGCGCATCGAGCTTGAGCTCCGCCGCTTGGGAAAAAGCCACGACCACACCCGCGGCATCGAGAAGTTCCTGTTTCATCCCGGCTTTCCCGTCGACGTGCGGCACAACGCGAAAATCTGCCGCGAAGAGCTGGCGGTCTGGGCCGCGGGTCAACTCGGCGCGCCCATCGGGATCGCCGTATCGCGCCCGCACGCCGGCAACACACCCCAGGCCCGCCGGCCGGGACGCTCCGCGTCATGACCGGCGCATCGACACAATTAACTGTCCTGGTCACCGGCGGCGGCGGCTTCATTGGCCAAGCCATCATCGCGCGGCTCGTCGCCCGCGGTTACCGCGTGCGCAGCCTGGCGCGCAATCATTACCCGGGGCTCGCGGCAATCGGCGTTGATACGGTCGAGGGCGACATCACCGACCGCACAGCCGTCGAGCGCGCCTGCGCCGATTGCGACGCGGTCTTTCACGTCGCCGCCAAGGCCGGCGTCTGGGGCGACTACGCCGACTACCATCGCGTCAACGTGACCGGAACGGAGAATTGCTTAGCGGCGAGCCAAAGGCGAGCGCGCGTTTTCATCCACACCAGCAGCCCGAGCGTGATCTTCGACGGTCACGACATGCCCGGCGTCGATGAGTCCGTGCCCTATCCCGCCAGGCACCGCTCGCCGTACAGTGCGACGAAAGCGATCGCCGAGCAGCGCGTGCTCGCCGCCAACCGCGACGACTTCCGCACCATCGCCCTGCGACCGCACCTCGTCTGGGGCCCGGGCGACAACCACATCGTTCCGCGCATCCTCGCCCAGGGACGCGCCGGCCAACTCCGCATCATCGGCCCCGGCGACAACCGCGTGGACACCACCTACATCGACAACGCAGCCGACGCGCACATCAACGCGCTGGACGCACTGCTCACCAGCCGGGCATTCGGCGGTAAGCCGTACTTCATCAGCAACGGCGAACCCGTGATCGTCTGGGACATCATCAACGGAATTCTCCAGTCTGCCGACCTGCCGCCCGTCACGCAGAGAATCCCGCGTTCAGTCGCACTTTCCGGTGCAGCCGCACTGGAAGCGGCGCACAAGCTGCTGCGCCGCGCCGGCGAACCGCGCATGACCCGCTTTGTCGTGGAAGAGCTTTCCGCCACCCACCACTTCAACATTTCCGCCGCGCGCCGCGACCTGGGGTATGTCCCGCGCGTCTCCATCGCCGAGGGCCTGCAGCGCCTGCGCGACTGGCTGCACCCGCGCGGCTAAGCAATCGCTTAACTTGGGATTAAGCAATTCCTTAATCGCGAATGCAACAGCGCTGTAACAGAATCCACGAGCCTGGTGGCGAGTTATACTTTTGCGCGGATGGTCCCTGACGTGTGACACCTGTTGCGGATTTAAGAACAGCGCGGCAACGCACCGGCGCGCGGCGGGTATAGAATAACAGCGGATTCGATCAGACCAGCTCCCGCAAACGGGCGCGAATCAGCACGCTATGTGCGACCAATCAGGCGATTTCATGCACGTGCGTATGCGTGCATTCGTTTCAGGACACGCCCGCGCGTCGCGGGCGCAACCTCTGGAGGAATGTCTCATGTTCACAAACAGGAAGCTGATGGGTCTGGGCGCTGCGGCGCTGTGCGTCGCGCTGGTCTTCGGCGCGGTATCGGTCGTCGCCCAGACGGGTGAAGAGACGGCGAAGCAGCCGGGTAAAGCAGTGACCCTGCAAGGCAAGGTCGTCGACCTGCACTGCTACATCACCGGCGACATGCCCTCGGCGGACGCCGCCAAGTGCACCGCGGACTGCATCAAGGCCGGCGTGCCCGCGGGCCTCGAAACCGCCGACGGCCTGATCATCCTCGGCCACGGCACCAAGGGCCCGGGCAAGGCGGTGGTCGCGCACGCGTTCCAGCAGGTAACGGTGAAGGGCCAGCTCTTCGAGAAATCCGGCGTGAAGTACCTCGATATCGAAACCGTCGAGCCCCAGGCCGGCGGCCAGCCCGGCAACCCGGAATAACCCAGAAAATACCACAACATCAAATGGGGCGGCGCACGGTCGGGCGCGCCGCCCCACTTTTTCCTTACACACCGACAGCGATCTGTGTGTGGTACGACTCTATCGTCCGCCGAGGATTCAGGTGTCGACTTGTTTATCAGTTGCGTTGGAATATGCTCATGAGCAATGCGTTCGTCGCCGGTCCTCTTGACTCTTGCAGTCTACGGTAGCGCCGCGTGTTGTGTACTCCTGATCGCGGCATGGGCCATCTCAATCGCCAATCCTACCTGCTGGGTCTGGCCGAGTACTCAACTGATGATATTGCCGGCTGACCCTACAAGCACACCCAATGAGCTGCACCTTGGGCACGGCGCCATCACGTTCATCGATGATTCACCGATCGAAGAATCGCCGGTGGAGTCCTGGGCTTCGCACTTGGACGGGCAAGCGCGGGGCCCATGGGCACGACTCGGTCTGATCCTGCCGCGGTTTGAGATTCCGGGCCAGACTTTGATATCGGGTCTCACAGTTCCGATCTGGTGCGCGCTCATGCCTGCATTGCTCATCAGTGCACTTCTTATCTGGCTTCGGCGTGACTGCGCCAGATCCGAGAGAAGTAGAGCCGTCTTATTCGGAATGGGCGCGCCACGACGGTTGGTTCGAACTGCCCGATTGCTGGTATGTTGGCCGATCCTCGTGGGTACAACGCTCATCTCGGCCGGAAGTGGATCGCTCTGGGTGGCGAACTATTGCCTCAGTGAGAGTCATCGCATTTATCTTGGTACATACTTGAATACCGCATGCAGCAAGAATGGCGTATATGTTCATCTACACGAGAATCGCAGTACCGACAACCGTCTCTGCCTGGAAACCTATGGCAACCAGCTTCAAATTACTCTTGTTATACGCCTTAATGCTTCAGATTTTCCCAGGACATTCTCCATCCATATCTGGCCAGTCAAATTGGATCAGCAATCCAGAGTTGTCGAGGGTGTAAGGTATTTGCCTTCAACCGGAACCCAAATCCCTCGCGAACTGGTCCGGACCATCTCGGCACCATTGTGGTTTATCGTGCTTGTCGCCGCCGCCTACCCCGTTGTGGTTTTTCTAAATGGTCCCGTGCGGCGCTGGCGCCGCCTTCGACGCGGACGCTGTATCGTTTGTGCATACAATCTCACCGGCAATACCACAGGAAAATGCCCGGAATGCGGAACAGCGATATTGACGGAGTGCCAACCGCGCCTTGCGCGCGATCCCCAGGCTCAGATCTGAAAATCGTCGGACATCTTCTTGGGGATGGAACTCGGTTGGGTGCTGGCGCCGCTGCGGTCTTTGACCCGCAGGGCCGGCGGGGTGATGTTCACCGTGGCCCCCTCCGGCACGCTGCTGGTGATGAAAACCGATCCGCCGATGGTGCAGCCGGTGCGCAGCACGGTGTCGCCGCCGAGGATTATCGCATTGGCGTAGATGGTCACGCCGTCCTCGACCGTGGGGTGCCGCTTGGTGCCGCGGATGATCCGCCCGCGCTCGTCCTTGGGAAAACTCAGTGCGCCCAGCGTCACGCCCTGGTAGATCTTCACGTGCTCGCCGATGTCCGTCGTCTCGCCGATCACCACGCCCGTGCCGTGGTCGATGAAGAAGCTCCGCCCAATGCGCGCCCCGGGATGAATGTCGATCCCCGTCTGCCGGTGGGCCCATTCCGACATCATTCGCGGCAACATGGGCACCTCGCGGGCGTACAACTCGTGCGCCAGCCGGTGCACCGCGATGGCCAGCAGGCCGGGATACGCCAGGATGATCTCGTCGCAATTGATCGCAGCCGGGTCGCCGTCATACGCCGCCTGCACATCGCTGGACAGCACCTCGCGCACGTCGACGATGCGGTCGATGAACTCGAGCGTGATGCGCCGCGCGGCCTTGTCGCATCCGCTGGCGCCCTTGCCCTCAAGCTCGTCGCGATAGCACAGACACTTGTTCACCTGGCGAAAGGTCAGGTGGGCGATGCGCGGCAGCAACTCGCCCACGTGATACGGCACGTTGAATGAACTGAGGTCCTGGCGGCCGAAGAAGCCGGGAAAGAGCAGTTCCAGCGCGCGGCGGATCAGCTCCTCCACCTCCGCCGGCGAAGGCAGAAACGCGCAGTCGATGTGCCGCATGCGCCCGTCGCGGTTGTAGCTCGCGACAATGCGGTCGACGAGTTGCGGCAGCTTGTCGCCAAGATTGAAGGCTTCCGACACCGATCACCTCATTCTCGCCGCGCCGCGCAACTCCAGGCCGTACGCGGAAAACCCGCGCGGCGCGCGGCGGTCGCAGCACTCCGGGATTTGAAGTTACCCGCGCCGGCGCGTCAATTCACGCGGCCTAACGCCCGATCCCCACTTGCACCCCGGGCTGGCACAACGGCGTGCTGGCCCCCGGCTGCTTCAGCATTTCCGAAATGCGCGATGCGGCCAGCGTCGCCTCAACCTGGGCGAGCGCGTCATCCAGCCGGCGATGCAGGGGACAGAGATTGGCGCCGTGCTCGGCGAGTTCCAACGGACATTTTTCGATACGGCGCAGCGGATCGACGGCGTTGATCACTTCGAGCACGGTGATTTCGCTCGGATTCCGCGTCAGGGTGAAACCGCCATGCAGCCCGCGGCGGGCGGAAACCAGGCCAGCACGAGACAGGGTCTGCAGCACCTTGGAGAGGTAACCGTCCGGCACGCGGGTGATCTGGGCGATACGGGCGTTGACCAGCGGTTCGCCGTGGTGCTGGGCGAGGGCAACGACTGCCCGCAGGGCGTACTCGGCTGTCTGGGTGAACATTTTTCTCGGGCCCTCGCCGAAAATTCAATCTCTGGACCTTGACATCCAGATTATGCGTGCTAGATTTGGATTGTCAATTGGATATTTGGGTCCAATTAACCACAATCTGCCGTTCCGGAGATGCCAGCCGTGAAAGTCACCCGTCTTTGGTTCACATTGGTCACTGTGATTGCACTGTCCTTCGGGGTGCTGGGCTATTACGGGGTCGAGCTTTACCGCCAGGCGCCGCCCATCCCCGATCGGGTCATCACCACCGGCGGCACGGTCCTCTTCACCGGGCAGAACATCCGCGACGGGCAGAACGTCTGGCAGTCCTTGGGCGGGCAGGAGGTCGGCACCGTCTGGGGACACGGGGCGTACGTCGCTCCGGACTGGTCCGCCGACTGGCTGCACCGTGAGTGCGTCTGGCTGCTCGACCATTGGGGCCAGCGCGGTTTCAATCAGCCTTACGCCAAGCTCTCCGCCGAACAGCAGGCGACGCTGCGCGGCCGGTTGAAGAGCGAACTGCGCACCAACACTTACGATCCGAAATCGAAGAACCTCATCGTCTCGGAAGACCGCGCCCAGGCGATGGCCGCGGTCGCGGCGCATTACGCGGGAGTGTTCGGAGAGGATCCCGCATTCGACGAACTGCGCGACGCGTACGCGATACCCGCCAACTCGATCAAGACCGCCGAACGACAATCGTGGATGAATGCGTTCTTCTTCTGGGCGTCGTGGGCCTGCGCGACGAACCGGCCGAACGCGGAAATCACTTACACGAACAACTGGCCGGCGGAAGCGCTGATCGACAATCGGCCGACGGGCGCGACAGTGGTCTGGTCGGTGGTGAGCTTCGTGGTACTGCTCGCCGGAATCGGGGCGCTGTCCTGGTACTTCGCGGTGCAGCGAAACAAGCCGGAGGTCGAGCACGCGATTCCGGCGCGCGATCCGCTGCTTGCGCTGAATCCGACGCCGTCGATGTGCGCGACGCTCAAGTACTTCTGGGTGGTTGCGGCGCTGATCGTCGCGCAGGTCGGGTTGGGGGCAATCACCGCACATTATGGGGTGGAAGGCAGCGGCTTCTACGGATTTCCCCTGGCGGAATACCTGCCCTACGCGGTGACGCGAACCTGGCACACCCAGCTTGGGATTTTCTGGATTGCGACCGCCTGGCTGGCGACGGGGCTGTTCATCGCTCCAGCCGTGTCCGGCTACGAACCGAAATTTCAGCGGCTGGGCGTGAATGTTCTCTTCGTGTGCCTGCTGGTCATCGTGGTCGGTTCGATGGCCGGACAGTGGCTTGGCGTGCAGCAGCGGCTGGGGCTGGAGGCCAACTTCTGGTTCGGGCATCAGGGCTATGAATACGTCGACCTGGGCCGATTCTGGCAGCTCTTCCTCTTCGCCGGCCTGTTCATCTGGCTGTTTCTCATGGGCCGGGCGCTGTGGCCGGCGATCCGCCAACCGACCGAGAATCGCCACCTGCTTGGGCTTTTCTTCATCGCATCGTCGGCGATCGCACTGTTCTATGGCGCGGGGCTGATGTGGGGCCGTCAGACGCACCTGGCCATGGCGGAATACTGGCGCTGGTGGGTCGTCCACCTGTGGGTCGAAGGATTCTTCGAAGTCTTCGCCACCGTGGTGATCGCGTTCCTGTTCACACGCATGGGCCTGCTGCGCGTGGCCAGCGCGACCAGCGCGGTGCTCTTCTCGACGACGATCTTCCTGACCGGCGGCATCATCGGCACGTTTCACCACCTGTATTTCACCGGCACGCCGACGGCCATCCTGGCGCTGGGCGCGACCTTCAGCGCGCTCGAAGTCGTGCCGCTGGTGCTCATCGGCTTTGAGGCGTACGAGAACCTGACGTTGTCCCGCGCCCGGCAGTGGGTGCAGGCGTACAAATGGCCGATCTACTTCTTCGTCGGTGTGGCTTTCTGGAACCTCGTCGGCGCGGGCCTGTTTGGGTTTCTCATCAATCCGCCGATCGCGCTCTACTACATGCAGGGCCTGAACACCACGCCGGTGCACGGGCACACCGCGCTCTTCGGCGTCTACGGCATGTTGGGCATCGGCCTGATGCTGTTCTGCCTCAAGGGGCTGACCAGCCCGCTGCGCGTGTGGCGCACGGGCGCGCTGCGCCTGGCGTTCTGGTCGATCAACGCCGGCCTGGTGCTCATGGTCGTGCTCAGCCTGCTTCCCGTCGGCCTGATGCAGACGTGGGCGAGCGTCGAGCACGGCATGTGGTACGCACGGTCCGCCGAATTCCTGCAGACGCCGCTGATGGACACACTGCGCTGGCTGCGCGTCGTGGGTGACACGGTCTTCGCCGTGGGCATCATGGCCCTCGGCTGGTTCGTGCTGGGACTCAAGACCGGCTGGTCGCTTCAGCCGGGTGAGGGCGCGTCGCTGACCGCGGATGCCGCGCTCGGCCAGCCGGCGTGAGACATACGCCGATCGAAACCGGTTCCGATGAGGTGACCCTGCGAAGTTATCGCAAAACCTGTGGTCACCGCACGAATGATGCCCGCGCTGTGCGCGAAACTGGAGAGTGCGATGAAAAGTACAACATTGAACGTAGAGCCGGCGCGCGAGACCGCTGGCCCTGCCGTCGAAAAAATGCCCGGCCACTGGCTGCTCGCGCGGATGGGCAAGCGCGTGTTGCGGCCCGGCGGCCTGGAACTCACCCGTCAGCTTCTGAGTGCGCTGGCCATCGCCGAGGGCGACGATGTGGTCGAGTTCGCGCCGGGCCTGGGCGTGACAGCGCGGATGACGCTTGCCCGACGGCCCCTCACATACTCTGCCGTTGAGCGCGATCGCGATGCCGCCGAAGTGGTCCGGCGATACCTATTTGGGCCGAACGAGCAGTGCATCGTGGGAACAGCTGAGCAGACCGGTCTGCGGGGCGATTGCGCGACGGTGGTCTATGGCGAAGCGATGCTGTCGATGCAGCCCGCAGCCGCCAAGTCGCGCATCGTGGCCGAGGCCGCCCGGCTCTTGCGGCCCGGCGGACGCTACGGCATCCACGAGTTGTGCCTTGTTCCCGACGACCTGGACCGTTCGATCCGCGACGACGTCCAGCGGGAACTGACCGCGGAGGTTCACGTCGGTGTGCGGCCGCTGACCTCCGGTGAGTGGCGCCAACTGCTCGAATCCGCCGGGCTGACGGTCGTCGCGGAAGCCACCGCGCCCATGCACCTGCTGGAGCCATGGCGGCTGGTGAACGACGAAGGACTTCCTGGCGCTCTGCGTTTCCTGTGGAACGTCGCACGCCACGCGGCGGCTCGCCGGCGCGTGCTGGCCATGCGCAGGATCTTCCGAAAGTACCGCAGCAACCTGGCGGCCATCGCCGTCGTGGCGGAAAAGCGAGGCCCGTCCCCGTCCGCGCCGGCATATGGGGTCAACCAAAATTGAGGAAACGAATCGTCAGATCAAACGAAGGAGAATCCAATGAGCTCGATACAAACTCACGAAACCGTCGGAGCCATCGTCGCGCGGCATCCTTCGCTGGCCCGCGTCTTCGAAGCCCATCGCATCGATTACTGCTGCGGCGGAAAAATATCGCTGGCCGACGCCTGCGCCCGCGCGCGTGTTGATGTTGCCCGCGTCATCGCCGAACTGAACGACTGCCTTCAGCGCGACGACGCAGACAGCATCAGTTGGTCGACGCGCAGCTTGTCGGAGCTGGCGGACCACATCGTCGGCACGCACCACGCGTACCTGCGCGATGCGCTGCCGCGCCTGGCCGGGCTGATCGAAATGGTCGTCCGGGCGCACGGCGAACGTCATCGCGAGCTCGCCGAAGTGCTCGACGTGTTCCGCGCTCTGCAGCAGGAACTGACCATGCACATGCAGAAGGAGGAAGTCATCCTCTTTCCACTGGTCAAACGCATGGAAGAGTCCGGGCAGGCTGTCACCCACCATTGTGGATCGGTCGCCAATCCGATCGGCGTGATGGAAGACGAGCACGACTTCGCTGGACAGGCGCTGGAGACGCTGCGCGGTCTGACGCGCGACCATCAGCCGCCCGCCGACGCGTGCAACACCTATCGCGTGATGCTCGATGGCCTGGCTGAACTGGAGCGCGACCTGCACGCGCACATTCACAAGGAGAACAATATCCTCTTCCCGCGGGCGATCGCGCTGGAGGCGGAGCTACCCTGCGACCTGAACCCCGCAGTCTGAGCGCGGCGCGGTGAATGCGCTGCGCGGTGCGCAAAACGATTGAACCCGTCGATTCGTTAGGCTAATCAGAACCCCGGACGCAAGTCCGGGGTCGACTGGTCTATTAACTCTTTCCCAATCAGCCCCCCACTTGCGTGGGGGTTCTGATGGGACCTTGCACGGTCCACTATTCCTTGCCCATCTGCTGGATCGTGCGGATCAGCGGCTCATGTTCAGGAAACGTGCCCGTGCGCTGCTTGCTGTAGACCAGCTTGCCGTCGACCTTGACGTCGAAGACGCCGCCGCGACCCTGGATCATCTCCGGCTCGACGTCAAAGGCCTCGCGCAGATCGTCCGCCAAACTGGCGGCTTTGGGGTAATAGTTTCACTGCACGCAGTATTGGATGGAAATGTGCATGAATCGTGCTCCGGGAAAACCCATTGTACAGCCGGCGACCGATCAGAACCCCCACGCAAGTGGGGGGCCGTGATGCGAACGGCGACTTCAGTGCGCTGACCCCAGACTTGCGTCCGGTGTTCGACTCGAATCCGCTCGCGGGAATCCTAGAGCGCCGCCGCACCACCGACAAGCCCTATCTAGCGCAGGTCGTCCAGGCTCTTCACCGGCGAAAACGGAATCTCCCGGATGTCCGCGGACTGCAAGCGCCACACGCCGTCGACGCGCACGAACACAGCCGTCCAGCCGATCCGCACCGGTCCCGAATACTCGCCCATGATGGTGCATGACGACACGAAAGTCACCGTGGCCTGGTCGCCGTTCACCTGCGCGCGAAAATCACTGATTGCCGTGTCTTTCGGGTGAAAGCGGTCAAGCCTGCTCTTGGCGAATTCGCGCAGCGCTTCGCGATCCATGTCCTGCAGGCGAAAGTCGACGGAAAGCAGGCGGATGATCCCGTCCACGTCGCCCTGGTCCGCGGCGGATGCGATCGCGTCGCTGACCGCGCGAATCTGCTCGCGATCGGTCACCACCAGCCGCTGAACGACCGGCAGCACGATCAGCAACGCAAGCGCAACCAGCAGCGCCCGCCTCGCCTGCGGCGTCCGCCGCCGCAGCCACACGACGAGGCAGAAGTACGTCCCCACGACCAGCAGGGGAATCAGAACGTAAGGCTGCTCAAGAAGTACGTAGGTCATTCGCCTAACGCAATTGAACCTGGGACCGACCGCGAATCACCTTGCCGATGACGATTGGCGTTTCCCCTGAGCGCTTCAGGCGGCGGCTTGCGCCCTCGACGAAATCGGGCCGAACGATCAGCACGTAGCCGATGCCCATGTTGAACACGCGAAACATTTCGCGGCGGGTGACACCGTGTTTCTGAATGAACTCAAAAATCGGCTGGGGCGTCCAGCGCTTTCGATCGATGACCGCGTCGCAGTCCGGCGGCAGCACGCGGGCGACGTTTTCCGCGAGTCCGCCACCGGTGATGTGGGCCATCGCGGAGACCACTTTCTTGCGGCGGTAGGCCCGCAGAAGCTGCAACACGCTGTCCACGTAAATCCGCGTCGGGCGCATCACCGCCTCCGCCAGGGTTTCCCCAAGCTCGGGGTAGGTCGCGCCCAGCTTCAGCCGGTTCTCCCGGATCACCCGCCGCACCAGGGAATACCCGTTCGAGTGAATGCCCGAAGACGCCAAGCCGATCAGCACGTCGCCGGGCTCGACTCGCTCCGGCGCAATCGCACGCGGCAGTTCGACCACCCCCACCGCGAACGCCCCCAGGTCGAAGTGCCCGTGGGCGTAGATGTCCGGCAGTTCGGCTGTTTCGCCGCCGAGCAGCGCGCACCCAGCCATGCGGCAGCCCTGGGAAATCCCTTCCATGAGCACGACCAGCTTGTCCGGCTCAATCTTCGGAACCGCCAGGTAATCGAGAAAAAACAGCGGCTCCGCGCCGCAGGTGATCATGTCGTTGACGTTCATCGCGACGAGGTCGATACCGATGGTGGAGAGATCACCAACCTCAGCCGCGAGCAAGACCTTGCTGCCCACGCCGTCGGCGCAGGCCACCAGCACCGGCTGGCGATAGTTGCGGCGGAAAATCTGCTCGTCGAAATCCAACCGGAACATCCCCGCGAACGCGTTGTGCCGGCTGATGACCCGCGGGCCGTAGGTCTCGCGCATCGCGTGCTTGATGCGCTCGACCCAGACGGCGTTGGCTTCGACATCCACGCCGGAGGATTTGTATGTCAGGTTTCGGCGGGCCATGGAGTAAACGCTGAATGATGAATGATGAACGATGAATCAAGTCAAAGGTCAAAGGTCAGAAGTTGAGTAGTTGCAGTCCTTTAGTCGTAAACTTGCCTTGTCCATTTGTTTGTTCACGAGTGGGAGATGCACGCGCACCATTCAACAATCATCGTTCACGGCCGCCATTGCGCTCCAGCGCCAGTTTCTCCACCGGCCGCCCGACCTCGGTCGGGTAATCGCCGGTGAAGCACGCCGTGCAGTAGTCGCGCTCGGGAAACTTCACGCAGGCCAGCATCCCCTCAGCCGACAGGTAGTGCAGCGAATCGACGCCGAGAAATTCGCGAATCTCCTCGACGCTGCGGTTGCGGGCCACCAGCTTGCGCGGATCGGGAAAGTCGATGCCATAGAAACACGGGTGCCGCAGCGGCGGACTCGCGACGCGCAGGTGGATTTCCCGCGCCCCCGCGCGGCGCAGCGCGCTGATCTTGCCGCGCGTGGTCGTGCCGCGCACGACCGAATCCTCGACCACCACCAGCCGCTTGTCGCGGACCGCCTCCTTTATCACGTTCAACTTCATCTTCACCGCCAGGTCGCGCGCCGCCTGGTCCGGAAGGATGAACGAGCGCCCGATGTAGTGGCTGGTGGTGAATCCGCGGCCCAGCGGCAGCCCCGAAGCCTCGCTGTAGCCCAGCGCGGCGCAGCGCGCGCAGTTCGGCACGGGAATCACCAGATCCGCGTCGGCTGGCGCCTCCTGCGCCAGCGCCGCACCCATCCGCCGGCGGACCATGTGCACGTTCTCGCCGAAGATGTTGCTCGCCGGGTCCGCGAAATACACGTGCTCGAAGATGCACGCCCCGCCGCGCGCCGGCTGATCCGGACCGAACCGCTCCGAGGTCAGCCCGTTTGCGTCGATGGTCAGAATTTCGCCCGGCTCGATGTCCCGCTCGTACTCCGCGTCGATGATATCCAGCGCGCACGTCTCCGACGCGACCACATACGCGCCGTTGGCCAGCCGGCCCAGGCACAGCGGTCGAAACCCCAGCGGATCGCGCGCCGCCACCACCCGGTCTCGAAACAGGAACACCAGGCTGAACGCCCCCTCCACCCTTTCCAGCACGCTGGCCAGCGGACGCGGATTCGCCTGGTGCTCCGGCGCGGCCAGCAGGTGGATGATGACTTCGGTATCGGACGAGGTCTGGAAAATGTGCCCGCGTGCCTCGAACTCCTCGCGCAGTTCAGCCGCGTTGGTCAATGTGCCGTTGTGCCCGACGCACACCGGCCCGCCCGCGAACTCGAAGAACAGCGGCTGAGCGTTGCCCGCACAGCTCGAACCCGTCGTGGAGTAGCGCACGTGGCCGATGGCCGCCGATCCGGGAAGCAGTTTCAGCCGGTCGGCGGAGAAGACGTCGTTGACCAGGCCCATCTCCGCCCGCCGCGCGATCTGCCGGCCATCGGACGTGCAGATACCCGCCGACTCTTGCCCGCGATGCTGCTGCGCGTACAGCCCCAGGTAGGTGAGCAGGGCCGCGTCCGCATGACCGAACACGCCGAACAGCCCGCAATGATGGCGTACTGCGCGATCCGTCATGCGCCGCGACCTCGGTGGACTTCGTTCGACCAGCTTTCGTAGGCTATGGCGCTGGCGCTACGCGGTCAATAGTCGGCGTGCGGTGGAGGTTGGCTGAAGCAGTCAGGCCCTGTGCAGGTTACCGCGCCGCGGCTATCATCCCGCCATGCTGCACGCGGTTGTGCGTCATCCCGACGGTTCCGGCGCGTTCATCACGTCGTTCGACGAACTTGCCTCGGCGTACTCCCGCGCCGAGGACTATATTTGGATCGACCTGGAAGCGCCGACCGATGAAGAAATGGTTGAGCTCCACAAGCTCATTCCCCTCGATGACTGCGCGCGCGAGGACTGTCTGCACGGCGCGCAGCGCCCGCGCATCGACGAGTTCGACGAGTACATCTTCCTCGTGCTCTACGGCATGCGCGGCGCGGACCTGGACGACATTGAACAGGTCGAGCCCCGCAAGCTGGCGGCGTTTTTCGGCCCGCGCTTTCTGATTACCATCCACCGCTTGGCGATGGCCAGCATCAACGAGGAGCGCGAGCGGGCGCGCCGCCTGCCCGCGAATTACCTTGCAGACGGGCCCGACGACGTGCTGTATCGCATCGTCCACCGCATGGTCGACCGCTTCACGGGCGTCGCGGAATTGTACGAGACCGCGGTCGAAGTTCTGGAGGATCGGTCGCTGGCCGACTACATCGACCGCGAACTGCTGGTCGAGGCCTCTGACCTGCGCCGCGCCCTGCTCGAAATGCGCCACTTGGCCGTCTGTCAGCGCGAACTCATCCGCCCGCTGGCCGAAGGCGATCTCGACTACATCGCGCCCGACCTGCACCCGCACTTCAGCCACGTGGCGGATCAGCTTGCCCAGGTCATCGAACTGATCGACTCGATGCGCGAGCAAATCGCCGGAGTGCGCGACAACTACCGCACGTCGATCGCGACGCGCACCAACGAAATCATCCGCATGCTCACGATTTTCGCCACGATCATGCTGCCGCTCAGCCTGATCGCCGGCATTTACGGCATGAACTTGCCCTCGTGGCCGCCACCGGATAATCCGGTAAGCTTCTGGGTGGTGATCGGCGTGATGGCCACGATCGCCACGACCATGCTGTTCTACTTTCGCCGCAAACGCTGGCTCTGATACGGGAAACCACCGCGTATGACTGCGCTTTGGATCGCTTTTATCGTATTCGTACTGATCGCCGTCGCGCTCGACCTCGGCGTGTTTCACCCTCGCGGGCACGTGATGACCACGCGCGACGGCTTTTTCTGGACCGCGGTCTGGATCGCGACGGCATTGCTTTTCAACGTGCTGGTCTATTTCATTTATGACCGGCACTGGTTCAGCGCGGGCACGGGCCGTCTAACGCTGACCGGCGGCGACGCGGCGCTGAAGTTCTTCACCGGCTACGTCATCGAAAAGTCGCTCAGCCTCGACAACATTTTCGTCATTGCCCTCATTTTCTCCTATTTTCACGTGCCGCCAGCCAGCCAGCACCGCGTGCTGTTTCTCGGCATTCTGGGCGCGCTGGTGCTCCGCGGCGTGATGATCGCCCTCGGCGCCGCCATGATTCGCAATTTCTCCTGGACCACGTACCTCTTCGGCGGAATTCTCCTGCTGACCGCGGCGCGCATGCTCACCGCCAAGCACGACAAGGTCGACCCCGAGCACAATCCGCTCGTCCGCCTGACCCGCCGGCTGTTTCCGGTTTCGCATCAATTTCACGGCGACTATTTCTTCATACGCGAGCAGGGCCGGCTCATCGCCACGCCGCTGCTGATCGTGCTCCTGGTGGTCGAAAGCACCGACGTGCTCTTCGCGGTGGATTCGATTCCCGCGATCTTCGCGATCACCTCCGATCCGTTCATCGTCTTCACTTCGAACGTGTTCGCGGTGCTCGGTCTCCGCGCCCTGTACTTCGTACTCGCGGGCGTGATCAATCGTTTCCGCTATCTGAAGGTCAGTCTGGTCATCGTGCTGGCTTTCGTCGGCGTGAAACTGCTGCTGGCGCACAAGTATCCGATTCCGACGCTGGTTTCGCTCGCGGTCATCGCCGGCATTCTCACCATCGGCATCACCGCCTCGATCATCGCCACCCGGCGCGATGTTGTCGCGAACGAAGCGACTTCCACGCCGTCCGGACTCGCATGATGAAAGCCGCGCTCATTCGCCGCTTCGGCGGTTACGACGTTTTTGAATACACCGACGCGCCCGAGCCCGCGCCCCGCGATCAGCACGCCATCGTCAAAGTCCTGGCCTGCGGCATCAACCGCTACGACCTGTTCCTGCGCATGGGCGGCATCCAGAAGCACACCCCGCTGCCGCACGTGATGGGCGCGGACATCGCCGGGGAAATCGTCGAACTGACCGGTGACGCCTTGGGCTTTGCCGTCGGGCAGCCGGTCATCGTCGCGCCCGGCTTTCCCATCGACCCGGCCGATTGGGATTTCACACCGGAGAACCTCGCCCCCAGCTACACCGTCACCGGCACCAGCCTGTGGGGCGGATACGCCCAGTTTGTGCGAATCCCGACGCGCTTCCTGCTGCCCGACCGCACGGGATTGCACGCACCGCAGGTCGCCGCGCTGCCGCTCGTGCTGGTCACCGCGGTCCACGCTGTGCGCACATTGGGAAATGTCTTGCACGGCCAGCGCGTGCTCGTGCAAGCCGGTGCCTCCGGCAGCGGCAGCATGTGCATCCAGCTCGCCGCGCACCTCGGCGCGCGCGTCGCCACCACCGTCGGCGACGACGCCAAGGTCGAATTCGCCCGCGCGTGCGGCGCGGAACTGGTCATCAACCACCGCCGTGAGCCGTTCGCTGACCGCGTACGCGACTGGTCAGCCGGCTGCGGCGTCGACGTGGTCATCGACAACGTCGGCGGCGGTGTCTTCGCCGACAACCTCGCCTGCCTGAAAACCGGCGGAATCTTCGTGAATTTTGGCCTGGTCGGCGGCGTGAAGGACACGCTGAACTTCGCCGCGCTCATCTTCCGCCAGCACCAGATCAAGGGCTCGATGATGGGCAGCCTCGCGGAACTGCGCGACGGCCTCGCCCTCGTCGAAGCCGGCAAACTGCGCCCCACGCTCGATCGCACATTCCCCTTATCCCAGGCAGCCGCCGCGCACGAGTACATCGACTCCCGCCAGGTCCGCGGCAAAGTCGTGCTCTTGCCTTGGGAATAGTCATATGCGGGAGATTTCTCGCCGACTGTTTCAACGCCAAGACGCCAAGTGCGCCATTTTCATTGGCAATCCTCTCTAAACTCTATACCCTGCTAGACGATTGATTGGCTTTGGATGGGAAATACTGAAACAAGATACCGGGGCTCAAGAATGGACAATTCGACGCATACCGCCAGCGGAAAAGCAAGCTTAGTATTGAGACTTTGGCAGGACCGGCTCTTTGTGGTCTACAAGCGATTCTTTTTCGCAGAGCTGTCGAAGCAGATCAATTTGAAAGAGGAATTGACGAAGGAGGTTCTTATTCGCCTCGTTCAGACATCTCATCGAATTCGCTATTCTTCCAAGAGAGCAGATACTTGAACCAAGTCTCACTCCGCCAATCTGGCACACCTGGCACTGAAAAGCGGAAATAATAAGGCCCGGATGCGCGTCACCGCGCACCCGGGCCTGTTATTCAGAGCAGAGCAACTTCGAATTCGGCAACTGCGCTACTGATCGCTTCCGCAAGCGCCCTCCGACGCCACGTTCACCCCCACGCGGTGCGCATAGCACGAGTTCGAATAGGTATTTCCATCACAACCGCAAACCGGGATCCACACGTCCAGGCAAAGTTGCGGCACCTGCGCGCACTGGCCCGTGCCGTTGCAGTCGCCCGTCGCCTTCTGGCAGAACTCGCCGAAGAGCTGGCCCAGCACCGCGCAGTCCGCGTTCGACTGGCAACCGTCTCCGCACGCGCCCGCGTGATCGACGCTCACCCCGGCTGCGTCCGCCAGGCACGCATTGCCATACGTCACGCCGTCACAGCCGCACACCGGATCATAATTCAGCGGGCAGGCGTTGGGGATCGGCGTACACACGCCCTGGAAATCGCAACAGCACTCGCCGGGGGCCGTCTTGCAGAACTCGTTGGGATTCTCACAAGCGATGCCCTGGATTCCCCCGCAGACCTCGCCGCCGCCCCCGCAGGGCCCCGCGAAATCCACGCTCACCCCGGCTGCATCGGCGAAGCACTCGTTGTCATACGTCTGGCCGTCGCACCCGCACACCGGCGCATAGATCTCCGGGCAGAACTCCGGCACGTCAGTACACACGCCGAAGAAGTCGCAGCAGCACTCGCCGGGACTCGTCTTGCAGAAGTCGTCCGGATCGCTGCACGCGATGCCCGCGAACCCGCCGCAAATTTCGACGCACACTTCGCCCAGCGGGCACGTCGGCGAACCGTCCGCGTCGTTGCACGCCCAGTTCCCATCGACACAGCAGCTCGCCCCTTCGAAACAGAACGGGATTCCGTTCTGACCCGGCTCCAGCGCGGGGTCGCAGCACTTCGGTTCGCACTCGCCCGCGTGCGCCACGTTCACACCCGCGGCGGCTGCATCGCACTTGTTGCCATAAGTCACGCCGTCACAGCCGCACACCGGGTCCCACACGTCCGGACAGCCCTGCGGCCGGCGCTGGCACGTGCCGCGCCCGTCGCATTCGCCGTCCGGCAGCGCGCAGTAGTCGCGATCGCGACAGTCGGAATTGTCGTCGCAGCGTTTGCTCGGCGCCAGCGCCAGCGCAGCATCGCCGCGCTCCAACTCGATCATCACCGCGCTCTTCGAACGGACGGTGACCTCCGCCTGATCCTTGGTCTTCTTGAACTTCGCCGGAGCACCCGGCTCCGCCGCGATCAGCCAACTCACTCCCACGAGCGCACACACGCAACCCAACACCACACTCCATCGCTTCGCACGCGTGTTCATGTTCGTGACTCCTTTATCTGGCGAGGGCGCGCCGCACGCTCCTGCCCGCGACCCGCACCACTCGAACGCCCGACCTGCGCACAATTCGACCGCGGTCCATTATGCGCCCCGCGAAAAAGTCCGATCAAGTGCCCCTCCACAACCACGAGAATGCCGAGGCCGCTGCGGCCAACCACGTCAACGGAGTCAAGACACACTGAAAGCGCCGCCATCAACGCATTGGACGCACGATTTCGCCGATGGTTTCAAGCCGCAGTGAACGCGCAACCCCATCGCCAGCCGCGCCAACGCCATTGCGGACACACCTGGCAAGTTCGTGAATTGGTGAATTTACCCCCACCCGAAAACGACCGCCGCGCCCATCAGAACCGCGCCCACACTTCCGCCGCCCGCGCCTGCGCATCACGAGCCAGCGCCCGCTGGTCCACCGCCAGCACTTCGCCGTCGCGCAGACGCAAACGCCCGTCCACCAGCACGTGCCGCACGCGCGCCGCCGGCAATCCGAATAGCACATGCCCCAAAAGGTTGTCCGCCGTCAGCGGCGTCGGAGGATCGTAAGCCACCACGATGACGTCCGCTTGATGACCGGGTACGAGCGCGCCCACCGGCTTGTCGAAGTACCGGCTGGCGATGCGCGCATTGTTTTCCAACACCAGCCGCCCCGCTTGTGCAAACCCAACCCGCGGATCGCCCGTCCCGTGCTTGTGCAGCAGGTTCACCAGCCGGGCGTCGTCGAGCATCCCCGCGCTCATCCCGTCCGTCCCCAGCCCCACGCAGATGCCCGCGTCCAGCAGCTTCGGCACGTCCGCCCGACCCACCGCGTTGTTCATGTTCGACTGCGGATTGTGCACCACGTTCGTGCGCGTGTCCGCCAGTAGCCGCATTTCCGCGTCCTCGATGTGGATACAGTGCGCACAGATCGACTTCTCGCCCAGCACGCCCGCATCGTGCAGCCGGCGCACCACGCGCTTCCCGCAGCGCGCCAGACTGTCATCCGGATCAAACGTCGACTCCGCCACGTGAACGTGAAAACCAGCGCCGAGCCTGCGCCCTTCATCCACGCACCGCGCCAAGAGCGCGTCGTCCAGCGTCATCGACGCGTGCAGACCGAACAAGCCCGCCGCCATGCCGTCGCCGCACCTGCACGCTTCCAGAAACGCAACGTTCTCCGCGATGCCCTCCTCCGCGACGCGCTCGCCGTCGCGATTGGAAACCTCGTAGCACAGGCACGTCCGCACGCCCACCAGCCGCGCCGCCTCGGCAATCACATCCAGGCTGCCGCGCACCGCGTGCGGCGAAGCGTGATGGTCGATCACCGTCGTCACGCCGGTTTCGAGCGAACGCACCAGCGGCACCAGCGCGCTCAGCCGCACGTCGTCCAGCGTCAACGCCTTGTCCAACCGCCACCACAGCCGCTCCAGAATCTCCCTGAAATTCGTCGGCGGCGCGTCCTTCAACGCGATCCCGCACGCGAACGTGCTGTAGAAGTGCATGTGCGCGTTGATGAACCCCGGCATGATCAACCCGCCGCCCGCGTCGATCACCGCGCCGCGCATTTCGCCCGCATCACTCCGCAGCCCGACCCAAGCAATCGCGTCCCCATCAATGCGCACCGCCCCGTCGGCGATCACCCGCCCGGCATCGCCGAGCGTGACCACCATTCCATTTGTCAGCCAAGTTGCCTGCTGATCCTTTTGCATGCACACCAGCCCTGCGACAACCACACGCTACCGTTTCTGCAGACCGTCGCCTGTTAGGTTACCGGCTGATTTGCCCGCCCGCGAGTCAAAGCACCTGGCGGGCAACACGCACCCAGGCGTAAACTCCGCCGGCGATCGTCGCCAAATTGCACGCCAGCAGAATCAAGGCCGCCATCCGGATAGAACGCCGCGCCCGCGCCCATGTCCAGCGACACGCCGGCTGACGCAACTGATACACCGACCAGAACGCCGTGCCCAGCGCAATCGCCAACACCGGCGCGGTGAGGATCATGCCGCAGACAACCAGGGGCGGCGTCGAAAGACTGACGCCGAACTGCAGCCAAGGTCCTGCGAATACGACCACGAGCATGGTCATCAGGCACAACATGCAAACCAGCAGATTCCATTCCACCACGCCGCTGCAGATTTCATCCGCCTCGCAAGGCACGGCGTGCATGAATTCATCGAGGGATCGTGCAATCGGCGAACCGCACTCAGGGCACCGGCCGTCGAGGAGCTGCCCATACAAATCGTACGCGCAGTTCGCGCAATAAACCTCACCATCGATGCGCGCGCGGCTGGACGTGTTGGGCAGCTCCAGCATGAGCTTCAATCCTATGTGCCGATTCGGCGGAGTTTGTTACGCAACCGCCGCGTCGCGGTTCATTCTGCCGCGCGCCGCCTCGACTGATTCGGCTGCAATCGCTATAGTGCCGCCCGCGGTCCCCAATTCAGGGAAACTCGGGCATGCGCGGCACAACCACCCTCGGTCCAGATTCCGGCGACGCGATTCGCGACGTCGTCCACCGCGTCTGGGGCTACGATACCCTCCGCCCGCTCCAGCACGAAGCCATGTCCGCAGCCGTCGCCGGACGCGACGCCCTCGTGGTCATGCCCACCGGCGGCGGAAAGTCGCTCTGCTACCAGGCGCCCGCGTTGCTGGCGAACAAACCCACCGTGGTCATCTCGCCTCTCATCGCCCTGATGAAGGACCAGGTCGACAGCCTCTCCGCCCGCGGCGTGCCTGCGGCTTTTCTCAACTCCAGCCTCACCACCGCCGACCGCCGCCGCGTCGCCGACGGCATGCTCAACGGCCACTACAAGCTCATCTTCGTCGCGCCCGAACGCTTCGCCTCCGACGTCTTCTGGAACCTGCTCGACTCCGGCGGCATCGGCGCGTTCGCCATCGACGAGGCCCACTGCATCAGCCACTGGGGCCACGACTTCCGTAGCGACTACCGCCGGCTGGACCAGTTGCGAGCGCGCTACCCCGACGCCGCGATCCACGCCTTCACAGCCACCGCCACACCGCGCGTCCGCGAGGACATCATCGCACAGTTGCATCTTCGCGAGCCGGAGGTGCTCGTTGGCGACTTTTTCCGCCCGAACCTCACCTACCGCGCCCAGAAACGCGCGTACGGCTTTGACGACGCAATCCGCGCTGTGAAAAACCAATATGGAAACGCCGGCATCGTCTACTGCATCCGCCGCCGCGATGTCGACGAACTCACCGACCAGCTTCGCCGCGCGGGCGTCAACGCCGAAGGCTACCACGCCGGCATGTCCGACGACGAGCGCACCCGCGTACAAGACGCCTTCGCAGCCGGTGAGTGCGACGTCATCGTCGCCACCGTCGCGTTCGGCATGGGCATCGACCGCTCCGACATCCGCTTCGTCATCCACGCCGCCCTGCCCAAATCCATCGAGCATTACCAGCAGGAGACCGGCCGGGCCGGCCGCGACGGCCAACCGGCTGAGTGCCTGCTGTTCTACAGCGGCGAGGACTTCGGCCTTTGGAAAAGCATCATCGGCAAGGAAGGCTCGCCCGACCAGATCACCATGCTCAGCGAGATGTACGCCTTCGCCAACGGCCTCACCTGCCGCCACCGCAAGCTGGTGACCTACTTCGGCCAGGACTGGACCCGCGAAACCTGCGACGCCTGCGACGTGTGCTCGGGCGATATCGAGGCCCTGCCCGATTCAACCGTGCTGGCCCAGAAGATCATGTCAGCCGTAGCCCGCACCGAGCAGCGCTTCGGCGCTGCCTACATCTGCGAAGTGCTCATCGGCGCCTTAACCGAACGTGTCGAAGCCCGCGGCCACCATGAGCTGCCCACCTTCGGCATTCTTCAGGATTACCCCAAGAAGCACCTCAGCGCCTGGATCGACCAGCTCGCCGATCAGGACCTGCTCAAACGCGAAGGCGAATACAACGTCCTCAAGATCACCCCAGCCGGCTGGCGCGTCCTTCGCTCACAGGCCGAAGCAAAACTCCTCGCCGTCTCCGACGGCGATCGCGCCAAACGCCCTCGTCAGAGCCGCTCGCGCAAGCATTTGAACCTGAGTCGCCCCAGCGGGGCACTCGACAATAGCCCCGCCCGGAAGGGCGGGGATCCCGCCCCATCCCCCAAACCCAAAGTCCCGGAGGGACGACCGACTTCGCCGCGCGTCCTCCCCGACGGCCCCTTGGATTCCGACGACCGCGACCTCTTCGAGCGCCTCCGCGAACTCCGCCGCGAAATCGCCGACGAACTCAACACGCCAGCCTTCGTGGTCTTCAGCGACAAGACCCTCCGCGCCCTGGCCCGCACCAAACCCAAAACCATGGACCAAATGCTCACCGTTCACGGCGTTGGCCAGAAAAAATGGGAAGCCTTCGGCGAGCAATTCCTCAAAGCCATCAACGAATAAGCAAGCCAATCCGAGCCGCGCTCACTTGCAAGAGATACCTTTCGTTGCATTTCCGCTTATCGTCACCCGAAGTCGCCAACATCATATCGATTGCCAGCGTTGCCTCCACGGTCAACCTTGCACCTTTAAGTCCGGTTCCAACTGACCAGCGCGTCTATTGAGGCGATCCTATCAATCGGCTTCCCCCGGTCATATCCCTATTCGACACGATTAATTTCCGTACTTGAGCAGCTCTCGAAGGCGTGGGTATAATCTGCGAGTAGAAAGGGGAACCAATCGTGAACCCAGGCACTTACGGAATGCGCCTCGACATTGGTATAGGTATATATACCGTAGCAGAAGCTCAGCGTTTGACAGGCGTACGTGCGGCCCGTATTCGCCGGTGGCTTCGAGGGTATTGTTTTCGAATCGGAGATTTCAAACGCTTCTCGCCACGGGATTGGGCGCCGCAACATCCATCTATCGACGGAGCACTTGCCCTTGGGTTCCGTGACCTGCTTGAAATCCGCGTGGTCGATGCATTCCTAAGCCACGGAGTGAGTTGGAAGACAATCCGCCTGGCGGCCGAGAAGGCCCATGTGAAATTCGGTTCGAGCCACCCATTCAGCACGCAAAGATTCAAGACCGATGGGCGTCGCATATTTGCTGAGCTAGTCGATGAGCGCGGAGAGAACGCAGTTATTGATATAGCGCAGCAACAACGATATTTCGCCAAGGTCATTGCGCCATACTTGGTAGGTATTGAATTCGCCGGCGTGGGGCCTGTGCGCTGGTGGCCCCTGGGCATGAATCGCCAAGTTGTGATCGATCCCACAAGGTCTTTCGGCCAACCAATTGTCGTAAAGCGTGGAATCCCAACAACTATTTTGGCAGCGGCCGTGCGCGCGAACGACTCAATTGAGCAAGTTGCCCGCTGGTACAACGTAAGCACGCGCGAGGTGCGCGATGCCCTTGCGTTCGAGAAAAAAATCGCCGCGTGAGATACTTCTTCGACAACACTCTCCCGCCACGAATCGCGCAAGCTATCGGTACGCTGGTCGATCCGCCAGACATTACGAAACATCTGCAGGATCTATTCTCCGCTGATGCCCCCGATATCGAATGGTTGTCCAAACTGGGTGAAGAAGGCGACTGGATCATCATCAGCGGCGACCCGCGAATCGTCCGCAGTCCTCACGAACGAAAGGCCTGGCAATCGGCCAGCCTTACAACTTTCTTCCTTAAGAAGGGCTGGACCAATGTTCCCTTCTGGCAACAGGCCGCGCAACTCGTGCGCTGGTGGCCCGATATAATGAGTCAAGCCAAACGCGTCTCAGCAGGTGCGGCTTTTCTCGTGCCGCTCAACTACTCAGGACGCTTCGAACAACTTCGCCTTCCTGCTTGAACTCAACAGCAGGCCTGTCACACCTTATTTACTGGGATACAATACGCCCTATGGTCGATCTTGTCTGCACATCCTTCGCCGATCACGTCGCCCGCATCCACTGCGAACTGGCGACCCAGGACGCCGTCTTCGACCTGCCGCGCTCCAAATGGTTTATCCCCAGCCACAACGGCCCAGGCCTGAAGGCGCCTGACCTCTCCGTCCGCTTCCACGAGCACACAGCCGCCAACCCCGTCGGCCCCGCAGCCGGCCCGCACGGCCAGATGGCCCAGAACATCCTCCTCAGCTACCTCGCCGGCGGCCGGATCATGGAACTCAAGACCGTGCAGGTGAACGACCGCCTGACCATCCCCCGCCCGTGCATCGATGCCACCAACGTCGGCTACAACGTCGAATGGTCGCAGGAACTTCGCCTCGCCGAATCGCTGCACGAATACGTCAGCGGCGCGATGCTCGTGCACATCGTCCGCCAGGGCGGCTTTTTCGATTCACCGCCGCCCAAACCTGAAACGCTGGTGCGAGAATCCCTTCTCGCACCCCCCGGTCCAAACGCCCCCGACCTCCGCGGCCCGCTCGGCGACGTCATCTACGACATGTCCGTCGGCTACGACCTCGCCGGCATCCAGTCGCCCACCGTCCGTGCGTTCATCGAGGGCATGCTCGACGCGACGCCGCACGTCGACCGCCTGCGCATGGAGCTGCCCGCGGACTACCGGCACTTGCGCGATCTGGATTTCCCCACGCGCCTGTCCGACACCGTCACGCTCTCCACCTTCCACGGCTGTCCAGCCGGGGAGATCGAACGCATCTGCGAGCACCTCATCACCGAATACGGCGTCGGCGTAATCATCAAGATGAACCCGCCGATGCTCGGTCGCGAAAAGCTGGAGCACCTGCTGCACGACGTGATGGGATACACCGAAATCCGCGTGAACCCGAAAGCCTACACCAGTGGCCTGCTCTTCGACGAATCGATCGACATCGTCCGCCGCCTGGACGCCCTCGCGAAAAAGCACAACCGCCGCTGCGGCGCGAAGTTCTCCAACACGCTCGAAGTCGTCAACCACCGTAAGTTCTTCACGCCGGACAACGAGATCATGTACCTCTCGGGCGCGCCGCTCTACGTGATCACGACGGCCCTCACCGCGAAGTTCCGCGAGGCCATCGGACCCGACATCCCCATCACCTTCAGCGCCGGCATCGACCAGAAAAACTTCGCCGACGTCGTCGCCTGCGGCATCAAGCCGGTCACCGTCTGCACCGACCTGCTCCGCCCGGGCGGCTACGCCCGACTGCCGAAATACCTGCACAACCTGTCCGCCGACATGACCCGCCTCGGCGCAAACAATATCGACGAATACATCCTCGCGCGCTGCGCGGACAAGAGCATCACCGATCCCGTCGCAGCTGGTTGGCAAAACACCACGCCAATGGCCGAAGCGGCTGCCCGCGACCTGCGCTACCGCGCAGCCGCCAACCGCGCAGTCCCCAAGCGCATCAACTCGCACCTGGTCATCTTCGACTGCATCACCTGCGACAAGTGCATCCCGGTCTGCCCGAACGACGCGAACTTCACCTACCCGCTCGCCGAACAGGATTTTCCCTATAGCGATTTCACCGTCGCCTCCGACGGCGCAATTGCGCCATCGGGTGAAACAAGGCGCTTCACCACCAAACAGTCCATGCAGATCGCCAACTTCGCCGATTACTGCAACGAATGCGGCAACTGCGACACCTTCTGCCCGGAATACGGCGGCCCGTTCATCGCCAAGCCCACCTTCTTCAGCCGCCTGGAAGACTGGCAACATCACCAGTCCCACGACGGCTTCTGCGTCGAGCACAGCGCGAATAAGTTGACCATTCACGGCCGCATCAAGGGCGAAACGCACCGACTCGACTTCGCCGAACGAGAGCCGCGCTACACGTTTCACACCGCCGGCGCGATCATCGCCTTCAACCAAACCTATCAGCCGGTGTCCGTCACTTCGTCCCCCGACAACAAGATCATTCACGTGGACATGCACACCTTCCACACCCTGCGCCTGCTGCTGCAAGGCATCCTCGACCCCGCGCGGATCAATCCGATCAACGCAATTCAGAACCCCCTACGCAAGTAGGGGGCCAAAGTGCGCATCGCCCAAGAACACTCGCCAGCACAGCATGCCCACGCAAGCGTAGGCATGGCACCCAGGATGGAACCATTGTCCTACGCGCTCGGCGGCAATCGTTTCGCCGCGTGGTCCTCATGAGCAATACCCAGTATTAGTGAAACCCCAACCCCGAGAATCGTCAGCACCATCTCCTCCGAAAGCGCCAGCCCGTACTCCGCCGCCCATGCCGCAACCACCGTCGCCAGCGCCACCCGCACCTTCCGCGACCGCAGCGGACCAACTAACCGCATCCACTTCGATTCCCGACCCATATCCACCTCCCCCAAACTCATCCCAGAACTCCCGTCACTACCCACTTCTCACTTAGCACTCATCACTTAGCACTCCTCCCCGGCGTGGACGATCCGGCGGGCGCCCCCTCAACCGCTGCGCCCGACGGACCGCCGTGCAGGAAGGAATGGTGGTAGGCTTTTCCCCAGCCGCAGCGCATCACGGCGCGCCTCAACCGCCATCCGGCCGCTCCCACAAGTAGTACACCGGCTGCATGCCGACGAGTCCGCGGAAAATGCGCGCGATCATCTGCGGCGACTGCCGCGCGACCCGCTGTTCGCCCGCACCGGTTGTCGCCCGGTACCATTGCTGCACCTGCGCGGCGACGAGTTCGCGCACCGCAGGCCGGCAGCACACTTCCGTCTCGAAACCCGGCCCCAGCGGATCGACGCCAAGTTCATTGAGTTTCGCCAATGTCCGCTGGCGCGATTTCGGCGGCGCGCATACGCCAACGCGTGTCATCCCCGCACGCTCGAACACCGGGTTCACCGCCCCCATCGCCGCCAGGCACTCGACATACCGGGTGCCCGCCAGCGGCAGCGTCCGCCGCACCAGCCGGTGGCCCAGCCCGCAGCCGCGCAAATCCGGATGCACCACCAGCCGGCGCAGAATGCGCACCTCTTGATTGAGCTTCCTGAGATTTCCCTTGAAAACCCCGCGCGTCGCCTGGTTTCGCAGCGTCAGCTCAGCCGGCGGATACGAATACACCACGATCCCCACTGCCTCCCCGCACAGGCCAGCGCGCAGCACGTACACCTGGTCGACAAACCCCAGCTCCTCGGTCGAGCGGTAGTGCATTGGGGAAAAAGCATCCCAGTCGCGACGCGTCCCGCGCACGATGTGCAGCCGGCGGCACAAACTCAGCGCTCGACGCCGCGGGACCGACACGTGTACGCGCGCCCCGCCCGCGCCGTCCAGACGCACCACCGTATCTGGCTGAAGATCGGTCAGCAGCTCGTCATGCACCGTGGCGACGGCGAGCGCAACGCCGCGCCGCGTCGCCACACGCCGCAGATTGTGCGCCAGGGCACGCGCCGCCCGGCGGTGCAGGCCGCTGCCGAACTCGTCGATCAGCAGCATGCCGCCCGCACCGCCGTTCGCATGCACCCCCACCCGCGCCCCCAAGGCCCGCGCAATGCGCGCTCGAAATTGTTCCCCGGTCGAAAGCGTCTCATACCCGCGCAGCCACAGCGGCGCTTCCCCCAGCGCGCACAGGCTGAGCAGTTCCAGTGCATCCGCGAGCGAACCCTGCGGCGCCACCGCATCGACCAGCGCTTTCCCCTCCGGAAAGCTGATCTTCTGAACGTCGCAGGCATACGCGCAGCGATGGGCGACGCGCCGCAGCGCGGTCGTCTTTCCGCTGCCGGACGGCCCGACATACGCGACGATGTGCCCCGGCGCGAACCGCACACCCAGATCGGGCAGAATCGCCGCCGGCTGGGCGTACCCCACGCCGAAAATCTGCGCCACCGCCACGCCCCGGCGTGAAAGCGGTTGCGATTCGCGTTCGCTCGCCAAGGTGGCAATCCCAGCTTCCGCGACGCTGCCCATCGCCATGAACTTCCCCCCCTCCAACGGCCCGTCCAGCCGATCCCACCTGCGGACGGACACCCTTACAAATACCTAACATCGTACACAGCCTACAACACACCCCATGCATTGTCAATATTATGGCAGTAATCAGAGAGGGTCAGAGCGCCCGGCTCACCAGCGTCGAAACCACGCCCTGAATGCTCAAATCCCGGCTCGCGTCCACGATCTGCGGCAGGACCGCGGGATTGTCACCCCGCAGGATCACCACCCGCTCGCCGCCGCGAACGTCCACGCTCACCCGCTTCAGCGTCGGCTCGCCGTCCACCAGGCACGCGCAGATCCGCCCCTGCACCAGCACCGGATCGACATCCGGCCGGTAGTGCACCAGCACGATGTCGCCGGGCTTGAGCGTCGGCTCCATGCTGTCGAAGGTGAGCCGCAGGCAGTAGTGATCCGGCGTCCACATGTGCCGCAGCACGGGAAAAAGCTGCAATTGCTCCTGCGATTGCGCGGGCGGACCCGCGGGAATGGTGCCAAACATCGGCAGGTGGCAGACTTCCAGCGGCTGGGGATTGTCGTGCGCCGCGCCCGCCCCCACCAACACCGCCTGCGGCACATCGAGCGCGACCGCCAAGGCATTGAGCGTGTGCTTCGACGGCCTGCGGCGGTCGCGCTCCAGCTCGGAGAGGTATCCCTGATTGATGCCCGCAGCGCGAGAAAGCTCCATTTGCGACAGGCCGAGTTCCTTCCGCCGACGACGGAGTCGCTGGCCAAAGCTCTCGCTGGCGCGGCGTTCGATGGTCGGGTTGAATACTGCCATAATCTAGCAATACTAACCGCCATACGCTCCGTGTGCAATCGGGTGCGTGACACAATCGGCGGACGGTTGAGGAACAATCAGACCCCCCCCACGGAAGTGGGGGGCCGGGGCAGTAGGGACTATCAAGTATCGGCAACGCCTGGGAACCCAATCGCGTCACTGCCCCGGACTTCCGTCCGGGGTTCTGAAGAACCGCCGATTCTGTCACGCGCCGTCCGCAACCGCCGTCCCGACCGCTTTGCACACATGCATCAGCCGCACAAGGTACGATGATAGTACTGTGAGCAATGTGCCCGACCCATCCTCGCCCGATCCCATCGAGGAACGCATCCGCCGACGCGCAGGACTTGCGCCCTGGCCGACCTCGAACCCGTCGCCCGATCACCTGCCGGCTGAGGCGTCCGCGCCGTCGGGCGACCGCCCGCCGATCATCGACCTCATGCCCAGCCGGCGACGCGCGGCAACCGCTGCCGAAGGCGGAACGAAATCCGAACCCGCGGACGCCGGGTCCACGAAATCCAATAAGCCGCGAGGCGAGGCGCGCGGCGGAGTATTGGGCGCCTGGCCCTGGGTACTGGTTTTCCTGATCGCACTCGGCCTGCGCGTCGCGTACGTCGAGCAGATTCGCGTCGTGCCGTTCGTATACACGCCGGTCGGCGACGCAGCCGCTTACGACTCGTGGGCGCGGCGCATCGCAGACGGCGACTGGCTCGGCGAAGAAACCTTCTACCAGGCGCCGGCGTATCCATACTTCCTCGCACTGGTCTACCGCCTGCTCGACGACGGCCCGATGGGCATCCGCTGGATACAGGCCGCGCTCGGCGCGATCTCCTGCCTGCTGATTGGTCTGGCGACAGCGCGGTTTTTCCGCAACCGCGCGATCGGCATCGCCGCCGCGACCCTGTTTGCGCTGTATCCGCCGGCGATTTTCTTCGGCGGGCTGATTCAGAAGACGGCGCTGGCGACTTTCTGGATGGCGCTGGTGCTCTACTTGGCGAGCCTGCAGCTCGATCGCCCGCGCGGTTGGGTTTTCCTGATACTGGGCCTGGTGCTCGGCCTGTTCGGCCTGACGCGGGAAAACGCCCTGGTGCTCGCGGTGGTGATCTTCGCGTGGATCTTCATCGGCTGGCGCGGCAGCGGCTGGCACGCCCGGCGCATGTGGGCGACGCACTTCGTCGCCGGCCTGCTGATCGTTTTCTATCCCGTCGCCCTGCGCAACTGGTTTGTCGGCGGCGAGTGGGTCGTGACCACCGTGCAGGCCGGCCCGAACTTCTACATCGGCAACAACCCCGACGCGACCGGCCGCTATCGCCCGCTCGCGCCCGGGCACGAATCGCCGCCTTTTGAACGCGCCGACGCGCGCCGCCTGGCTCAGCGCGAGGCCGGCCGCCCGCTCACCGACCTCGAGGTCTCGCGGCATTTTCTCGACAAATCGATCGCGTTCATCCGCGAGCAGCCCGCAGCCTGGGCTTGGCTGATGGGCGGAAAACTGCTGCTGGCGATCAACCGCTACGAAATCACCGACACCGAAGGATACAACGTCTACTGCGGCTACGCCTGGATGCTGGGGGCGATCGCTCCGCTGCTGCACCTGGGCGTGCTTGCGCCGCTCGCGGCGGCAGGGACGGTGCTGACCCTGTCCGGATGGCGCCGCTTGGGAATTCTCCATGCGATGTGGCTGGCCCTGCTGCTGGCCATCGCGGCGTTCTACGTGTTCGCCCGCTACCGCTTCCCTCTCGTGCCGCTTGCGGCGATGTTCGCGGGGGCCGGCGTGGTGGAACTCGTGCGCGCGGTGCGGGGGAAGCAGCACCGCCGGGTGGTCATCGCACTGCTGGCGGCGCTGGTGGTCGCGGTGGCGGCGAACCTGCGGATCAACCCCGAGCGGGAGCTCGACGGCATGGCATACGCGAACCTGGGCGCGGTGCACATGCAGCGCGGCGAGGTCGACTCCGCCATGCGTTTCTACGAGATCGCGATCGAGCAGAGCCCCGACTCGCCTGAGCCGTACTACAGCATCGGCGTGGCCCACTGGCTCCAGGGCAACACGCACATGGCCATTCAGAATCTGCTCGAAGCCAAACGCCTCCGCCCGGACCTCGTCGACGTCGACTACCTCCTCGGCCAGATCTTCGAAGCCGAAGGCAACCGCGACTCGGCGCTGAAGTTTTACGAAGAAGCCCTGCGCATCACCCCCGAAGACGCCGACGCAGCCGAGGCCATCGCCCGCCTGAAAAGTACTGAGCCCATCGAGCCCTGAGACTCGTGCCACTGCCTTGAGCAGTGCGTGCGACTGACGGTTTCACAGCAATCTTCTCCATCGTCAGCACCGCTTGCCCGGAACGTGCGCGCAGCGTATGCTTCAAGCCACTTGACATTCTTGAACACGGGCCGGCGGCGTCGCCGCGCAGCGCTTGAAAAACTCGGGCTTTCAAAGGAGGCGTAGTATGTCGCGCATGCATTTGCGTCGTACGGTGTTGGGGACCGCTCTGGTCGCGGGTCTGTCGGTTCTGGGCTGGGGATTGTTCCGCCCGACGGACACGCTGGCGCAGAGTCATGACCACGGCGCGCACGAACAGCACGGCGGACACGAGCAGCACGGCGCCGGCACGCGCAACGCCGAGAACTGGGCGCCGCTGGACAAGATGCACCTGTACCTGTGCGCATTCCACGTGGCCAAGGACAACCCCGCGTTCCAGGTGGAGGCCCACCATTACTGCGCGCCCCAGGGCCAGAAGCTGCACCAGTGCGTGATCTACGATTCGCGCGGGCCGAACCCCAAGCTGCTGGGCATCGAGTACATCATCGACGACGAGACCTACCGCACGCTGCCCAATGATGAAAAACCCTACTGGCATCCGCACGCGTACGAAATCCTCTCCGGCCAGCTCATCGCCCCCGACCTGCCCAACGACGGCGACGACATCTTCCCCGGCCTGATCGCCACCTGGGGCAAAACCTGGCACACCTGGCGCGATCCAGCCAGCGATCTGCCCATCGGCGAGCCGATGCTCATGTGGTCCGCCAACGGCGACGGCCAGGTCGACACCGGCCTGATCGCCAAACGCGACGCGCAGTTCGGCATCTCGACCGACGCGATCCGCGAACGCCGCAAAGCCATGGGCTACCAGGTGCCGCAGATTCCGCCAGCCAAGTCGATCCGCGAACTCGGCCGCCGCTGGACGGCCAGCGGGCCGGATGAGCCCACCCGCAACGACGGGAAGTGAGCAAGAGGCCAATCAGAGCCCCGGCATCAATGCCGGGGCCATGCGCCAGCTGCGTAGACTAAGCATGGCCCCCGAATACGTGGGAATCTTGACGAGCGCCACAAGCAACGATGAATTCGAAATGTGGATCCCGGAACGCAAAGTGCTAATCAATGACTCGACGCCGCTCCTGTAAGCCCTGATTGGCGCGGTTAGACTGCTCGCGATGTCAAAATACCACGATGACACCACGATCGCCTCTGATCCCGGCAGAATTAACCTCTCGGATGAGAAGCTGCGCCGGTTTCATCCGGAATTGTACTCGCGCACATTGCGATATGTGGGATTCCTGCGCGCGCGCTGGCCCTACCGGTTTATCCGCGAGGCGGCGGGTTGGCGCGAGATGATCGCGGAGCACATCCGGCTGGGCGACAGCCGGGCTGCCCTGGTCGTCAGCGTCGATCCGGTAATCGTGGCTGCGTACACAGATGAACTCGACTGCGTGGCGCTTCTCAAGTTCGAAACCTGGGTGGCGCAGGAATACAAGCTTCGTAGCGGCGATCGCCTCCTTACGGTCAATACCTACACCAGACCTGGCGCAACGCCCCGGGCGCCGGATCTCACCGTCGGCCCGAAAGAGTGCAAACGCTACATCGACTTCTGGCCCATCATCGCCGACTTCCTGACCGACGATGCCCAGCGCGTGAACCAGCGCAAGGCGGCAATCGCGGAGGCGGAATGGGAACGCACGCAACTAATGGCTGACAAGCTGATCACGCATCCGAAGGCGTCCCCGCGCGATGGGCGACCGCTGTACACCATCACCCCCGGAGAGGTCATCGCGCAGAAGCCGCTCAATCAATAGTCCAACATCATCGGCAGCCGATGGGTGCATGCTTGCTCAGCCAACTCGCGGAATACGCGCAGGCTGTGCTCGGCGGCTTCTGCAAGTGTCGCGGGAGCTTCCTGGTAGTTGGCCTTGCGCCCCAGCAATCTGCCAAAGAGGCCCGGCTTCTTTCCCGGGCGTACGGGCGCGCGAGGAGTAGCTGCCATCAACTCTTTCAGCTTATTCGCCGTGGCCGCGTAAAGCGCATCCAACTCCGCCCTAAGCCTGAACACTGAACCCATATGGATAGCGTGATCCGACGCCGGCGCTCGTGCGCGGAAAGCGGCCTCAAAGGAGCCCGGCAACCAAACCTGTGGCTCGACAATCGTGAAGTACCGCGAGCGGAAACCTTTGCCGGTAGAGCGCACGAATGCCTCGTCATCGGTCCAATTCGGCGCAACATCCGGCAAGGGCAGGTCAGGATGTTCATCGTGAGCTGCCCAGACCAAGAGAGCGGAATAACCGTCCCAACCGGGGCGATCGGTAACGTAGGGTTGTGCGTCATCTTCGTCCCAACTCAGCGCTGGGCATCCATGAGCTGTCAACGAAGCATTGAGTGCATCGCGCCAGGCGATGATGACGGCACGAACATCATCTGCTGACGGTGGTGGCCCTGGCTTGCCACCAGAATGAATGATTTCGTAATGATGGCCATGTTCGCGGCAGATACGCTGAGCAATATTTTCCCAATCGCGCCGGTAGTACCGCGTCATGGTGCCGACGTAGACATCAAATGCCATAAGCGCCTCACATTGACTTAATGCATTCGCAATTTGCGGGACTGGATTCCCGTCGACGCGAATACTAGAAATGTTTCTCGCACCAACGGCGATCGGCACGCAATAGCGTGCGTTACTTCGCATCCAGCCAGCTTCGCCCCACCCCGATATCCACCACGATCGGCACGTCCAGCGGCAGGGCGGTGGTCATCTTCTCGCGGATCAGCGCGGTGTGCGCTTCCACGTCGCGCTTCTTCACCTCGAAGACCAGTTCGTCGTGCACCTGGATGAGCATGCGCGTGGCCAGGCCCCTGCCCTTGATCTCCCGGTGAATGTCCACCATCGCCCGCTTGATCAGGTCGGCTGCACTGCCCTGGATCACCGTGTTCACCGCCAGGCGCTCGCCCAGAGCGACCTGCTGGCGGTTGCGCGAGTGCAGCTCGGGAATCGGCCGGCGGCGGCCCAGGATCGTCTCGGCGAAGCCCTTGGCCCGCACGTCGGCGATGAGGCTGTCGATGTACGCCTTCATTTGCCCGAAGCGCGCGTGGTAGCGGTCGATGAACGCCTGCGCGTCCGTTCTGGAAATACCCAATCCGCGGGCCAGGCCGAACGCGGTCTGGCCGTAGATGATGCCGAAGTTCACCGCCTTGGCGGCGCTGCGCTGCTCGGGCGTGACCTCGCTCAGCGGCACGCCGTTCACCTGCGCCGCCACCGCCCGGTGAATGTCCTGCCCCGTGCGGAAGGCGTCGAGCAGCGCCTCATCGCGCGAAAACGCCGCCAGAATGCGCAGCTCGATCTGCGAATAGTCGGCCACCAGCAGCAGGCTGTCCGCGTCGCCGGCGACGAACGCCCCGCGGATCCGCCGGCCGATCTCCGTGCGCACCGGAATATTCTGCAGGTTCGGATCGCTCGACGAAAGCCGCCCGGTGACCGCCCCTGTCTGGTGAAAACCTGCATGCACGCGGCCGGTGCGGGCGCAGACCATCTTCGGCAGTGTATCCAGGTACGTGCCCTTCAGCTTGCTCAGCTCGCGGTACTCCAGCATCAGCCGCGGAATGACGTGATCCGTCTCCGCCGCCAGGCGCTCCAGCGTTTCCGCGTCCGTGCTGCGCCCGGTCATCGTCTTCTTCAGCGCCGGCAGCCCCTGCTCGTCGTACAGCACCACGCCAAGCTGCTTGGTCGATTCAATGTTGAATTCGTGGCCCGCCGCCTGGTGAATCTCGCGGGTCAACTCCACCAGCCGGTCCGCCAGTTCAGCGCTCATCCGCGCGAGCAGCGCGTCGTCGAGCGCCACGCCGTTGTGCTCCATCTCCGCGAGCACTTCGACCAGCGGCATTTCGGTCTCTTCGAACAGCCGGCGCGTCTCGCTCTGCTCGATCTGCGGGGCGAGCACCTCGTACAACCGCCAGGTGACCTCCGCGTCCTCCCCCGCGTATTCGCACACCCGCGCGATGTCCACCTCGTCGATGCGGATCTGGTCCTTGCCCTTGCCGATCAGGTCGGTGATCGGAATCATCCGGTGGCCGAGCAGTTCCAGCGCCAGGCCGTCCAGCCCGTGCGAGCGCCGCAGTGGCTCCAGCACGAAGCTCGCGATCATGCTGTCAAAATGCACGCCTGCGACGTCGATCCCCGCCTGCCGCAGCACGACCAGGTCGTACTTCAGGTTCTGCCCTACTTTGCGGATGTTGGGATTTTCCAAGATCGGCTTGAGCAGGCGGTGCACGTCGTCCAGCGACACCACCCGGCCCAGCGCGCCGCGCACCGGCACGTAGTAGCCCCGCCCCGCTGCACACGCCAGCGCGATGCCCACCAGCCCCGCCGCCACCGGGTTCAGCCCGGTGGTCTCGGTGTCCACCGCCAGCGCCGGCACGCGCGCGAGCTTCTTCGCCAGCGCCGCGAGCTTCTCCGCGTCGTCGACCAGTTCATAGACGGCCGACGACGGCGTGGGCGCAAAAAGCAGGCCGGTCGACGCGGGCGCGTCGTCCGCCCCGGCTGACCCTTCTGGACGAAACTCGTCAAGCTGTTCCAGCAGGCGGTTGAAGCCGAGTTCAGCGAAGATCGGCGCGACGGCGTCGACATTCAGCCCGCCGAACCGCGCCCGCTCCAGCTCGAATTCCATCGGCACATCGTCGCGCAGCGTGACCAGCGCCCGCGATATCGGCAACTGGCTCGCGAAGGCGCGCACGTTCTCCGCCTGCTTGGGCGTCAGTTCATCCGCATGGGCGACGACCGCGTCGGCGGTGCCGTACCTGGCGATCAGCTTCGCGGCGGTCTTCAGGCCGATGCCCTTCACGCCGGGAATGTTGTCCACGGTGTCGCCGGTGAGCGATTGCACGTCAACAACCTGCTCGGGCGCGTAGCCCTTGTTTTCCAGAAGATACGCGCGGTCGATCGTCTCATTCTTCGTCAGGTCGAAAAGAAAAACACGATCGGTGATGAGCTGTTCCAGGTCTTTGTCGCGGCTGACCAGGTACACGTGCAGGTCTTCGCCGGCCAGCCGGCGGGCGAGCGTGGCCATCAGGTCATCCGCCTCGAAACCCTCGCGGCGCAGTATGGGAATTCCCATGCGCTCGACGATCTGCACGATGCGGTCGGCCTGCGGCGGCAGGTCCTCGGGCGGCGGGTCGCGATGCGCCTTGTACTCGGGGTAAAGGTCGCAGCGAAAGACCGTCGCGTCGCTCACGTCAAGGGCCATCGCCAGGTAGTCCGGCTTGCGCTCGCGGAGCAGGTTGAACAGCGTGGAGAAAAACACGTACGTCGCCCGCGTCGGCTCGCCCGAGGGCGCGTTCAGCGGCCGAAACGGCGCATAGTATGAGCGATAGATCTGCGCGTGGCCGTCGATGATGTAGAGCGACTTGGGCATCTGCGTATGCTCGGGGCGAAGCGCCGCGATTTCAATACGCGCGGACAATCTGCGCGCCGGGATAGTATCGCAGCAGGATTTCGCCGGCGCGCCGCCCCTGCCGCGCCCAGCCCTCCGCGCCCCACTGGCACATGCCCAGCCCGTGGCCGAAACCCTTGCCATTCTCCAGCACAATGGTGTCGCCCATGTCGACCAGGTTGCAGTCCGTGCTGCGCATTACGCGGCTGCCGACCGCAAGTCGAAAATTCTCGCCGCCCAGCGTGACCTGCCGGCCGTCGCTCGCCGCCACGGTGACTTCGCGTATGCGTCCGAACTCGGTCCGGCTGGCGACTGTGACGCCCGCCAGCGCCGGCCAGTCGGCCAACGTACGATCACGTTCGCGCAGCCGCACGAGCAGGTCACTTTTCGCGATACGCTGAACGCCCCAGCGGTAGGCATCGCCAGGAGCGATGCGGCAATCGTCGCAGGCCACACCGCCCGCCAGCGGCGGCGGAACAGCCACGGCCGCGCCGCCGCCCTGGTAATCGCGCACGCTCTGTGTGCGCCCGCCGCACGCAGCCGCATAGTACGCGCAGAAGATGCGCAGCCCCTCGTCGGTCAGCGTGCTGAGCACGATGCCGCGCGTCGCGTCGACCGCTTCGGCAGCGCGGATGCCAAACGCATCCTGGCGCACGCCGCGGTAAACCTGGTCGCCCTCTCCGGCGCGCAGGTCAAATGGACGCAGATCGCGTTCGCTCATGAGATAAAGAGCATAGGTGCGCGCCGCGATGGCCTGGGCGCGCAGAGCCTCGTCGTGAAATGTCGGCCAGGCCTCCTGCGCGACGACACCCGCGACGTACGCCTCGATGTCGACGTGATTGATGACCCGCAGGCTGTTGTCGCGCACGATGAATTCGAGCGAACCGCTGTACCAGTTCGCGGCGGGCACGTCGGTCGCGCTCTCGGCCACGACTTGCGTCAGCGCGTCGGTCTCGAGCACCAGCGGACCCGGCGCGGGGACGGCATCGCCGATCACGATTCCGCCGCGCACGACGACGGACGTCCACGGCAACTCCGACCCCTGCAGCAGCACGCCGCCGCCACTGTCTCGCACACGGAACGGGCCATCCACCCTGATCCGGCAGGCTGTTCCGTCGAGCAGGAGCACGCGTACGGGCCGGACGTCCAGCGCCGGCTCCAGCTTCGGCGGCGGATGGCGCTCGCACCCGACGGATTGAACAAGACAAACCGCGATGAACCAGGCGCTGCCCTGGTTTAGACGCTGCCCGCCGCGCCCCCGGCTGTGCCGAGACCGCGTCCGCGCTGGGAATTCCAAGTTTGAGATGGAAGCCGGTCCGGGCATCGGCCGCATTGTCGCGCCATGCGCGAGTCGCGGCAACGCGCAGCGGAAAATTCGCGGATTCCGCCGGAAATCACGGCGCGAGGCGCGCGTCAGGGTTGCGCGTCGCGAAGCGCGAGCCCCAGTTCACCGAGACGGCGCTTGATCTCGACCAGCGATGTCTGGCCGAAATTCTTGATGGCCATCAGTTCCGCCTCGCTGCGCTGGGTGAGTTCGCCCAGGGTGGAGATACCCAGCCGCTGCAGGCACTTGCGGCTGCGAACGGAAAGCTCAAGCTCGGCGACGCTGCGATTGAGCAGATTGGGATCACCCACGGCGATCGCGGCCACCGGCGAAGCCGGCCCGGCGGCGCCGGGAACGTGGCTGGGCGTGATGGTCCCCTCTTCCAGCGCCTGGCCCAGCCGCAGGCCCTTCTGCCGCAGCATTTCCTTGATCTCGTTGAGCGACGTCTCGCCGAAATTCTTGTAGGCCAGCAGCTTCGGTTCGGTGATGCGCAGCAGGTCGCCGATGGTGTTGATGTTCATCTGCTTGAGACAGTTGCGGCTGCGCACCGAAAGTTCGAAGTCGGAAATCGGCGTATCCAAAATGGCGCTGCGCTGCTCGCGCGTGGCTTCGCGCTCCTCATCGTAATACATGTTGAGCGAATTCTTGATGTCGCCGAAAAAGAGGCGGGCGCGCACGTGGTTGGGGTGCTCGTTGACCACGCACTTCACCAGGGTGTAGGCCTCTTCGTAATACCCGTGGTCTTCGTAGAGCACGGCGAGATTGAGCATCGCGTTGATCGGCGCCGGCGCCTGGTTGACGCACTGCTCGTAGAGGATCATCGCCTCGTCGTCGTCTCCGCGCAGATCGAGCAAGTACGCCAGGTGAAAGAGCGTGTCGCGATGGTCCGGATCGACCGCCAGCGCGGCGCGGTACTTGTCGATGGCCCCCGCCCAGTCGAGCTGCTGCTCGCAGACGCGGCCCTCCAGAAAGAGCTTGCCGGCGCGCGCGGACTCGCCCTCCGCGGGCAGCGCGGCGATCCGCCGCTCCGCCTCGGCATACTTTGCTTCGTCGATCAAGCCGGTGATCTCATCGTACATCTGGCTCATGGTTTGCTGCAGTCCGTAGTCGATACCGCGCCCGCCGCGGGAACAGCCGCATGTCCCGCCCAGGAATCGTGGGTATCTGGCCTGTTGGTAAGCAAGTGGGTCAAAGTGTGCCGGGGCTTCCGCTCGACCCTGGCGCGAGCACGACCGTGAACGCACACCCGTGCGCGACCTACCAGTCTATCAAGCGGCACAGAGGTTGCAAGGCCGTCCAGCCGGCTTGGGCGGAGTCGGGGGTGACCGTTTCGGCGGCTGAGGTCAGAACCCCGGACGCGAGTCCGGGGCTGTTGGGCGTCTTGCGATCGATGCCCCCCGCTGGCGTTGGGGGTTCTGAGCGCTGTGTCCTTCGTCGCTAATCGACCACGCACCCGGCGCCGCACACGAGTTGATCCACCAGGTCCGTAGCCGCCCTCAAGTCACCCGACTCGAGAACATGGCATCCCGCACGCGTTGCGATCTGGGTCGCCAGGTCGGCGGCGGCGCCGCGGTGATGATGGCCGTTCAGCACCCCCGCGGTCAGGGCAAAAGCGGCTTGGCTGCGGGCGATGCCATGGCGGCTGGCGGTGCGCTCGCCGGTGAACCTGGGGAAGATCACGGTGTGAATGGGAACGCTGCGGTCGCCGGGGTTGAGGTCCGCCGGCCGAACGTAACCGACCGGACCCTTGAACGCCTTGACGTGTGACCGGCGGCGCCAGAGCGGCAGGCCGAGGTCACGGATCAGGCCGAACGACCCGGCCTTCACGCAGAGCGCCCTGGGAAACGGGTGAATCTCCAACGTGTGCGGATCGACGACCGCGAACTCGTCGCAGAGGTAGCGTCCGCCGCGGGCCACCAGGGCAGCCGCCAGCGTCGACTTGCCTGCGCCGCTCGCGCCGACCAGCATCACACCGCGCCCGCGCCACACCAATGTGGCCGCGTGAATCAGCAGAAATCGGCGACAGGTCTGAATCACCTGGTAATTCACCGCCCACTCGAGATACGGCAGCACCTCACCTGAGCGCAGATCGGAGAACACCGCTTCGTCCGCCGCGTGAATCGCGTAGCGCGGCCGGGCCAGCGCGCGGCGCGAACTGCGAATCGCAAGCTCGATGCACAGCGGCTGAGCCGGCGCGGCGATGCGCCGCTCGGCGTAAAGCTGCGCGAAATCCGCCAGCGCGCCGGCGTGGTCGCCGGAAACGCGGACGTCGTATGCCCCGATGCGCACGCAGCAACCCGCCGAACCGCGGTCTGCGTTCGCGATATCCACGGAGCATGCGCCGGCGAGGAGCGTCGTCATTGCGCCGTGCTCCCGATCAGGCCGACCTGGGCGAAGACCGCCAGCGTCTGCTCGACATCCACCAGCGCCGATTCGACATCGACGGCATACTGCGCCGCGATGTCGCGGGCGACTTGTTCGGTCGTGCGCGTGCCGGCGCAGCAGTCCCAGATGTAGAGCGCTGTTTCGTTCATGCGATGCGTGCGGCCGGAATCGCGGTCGAACAGCACCGCTTCGCCGTCAAGCACCCGCGCGGCCACACCCTCACGGCGGCGCGGCATGATCACCGCCAACTGCCGCGTCCAGTGATTCACCGCCTGCATGCTCAAGTTCTTTCGCTCCGGCTAACGCGGCCCCGCCGCGCGGGGCATTCGGTCAAAGTACGCCGCCATCAGATGCACACGCCGCTGTTGCAGTTGTTGCTGCAGCAATCGTCATTGCTGTCGCAGGATCCGCCGAGGGGCTTGCACGAGGCGGAGTGCGGGCTGGCGAACGCCGGCGTCGCCGACAACGACAGCACCAGGGGCGGGAGGTAGACGGCCTTGCGCCCCACTTTGACCAGAAACTCCCGCCGGTTGTCCGACCGGGCGTCGCGACGGCCGGCCGTCGCGCCGGCTGCCGCGTCAACCGGTGTGTTGTTTTTCTCAATCATGCGTGTTCGATCCTGTTCGCGGTGGCGCGCAGCGGCGGCAATCGCACGCGTGGATGCCCTGGTCCACGCGGATCTCGTCGCCGGGCGCGATGAACTTCAGCGCGCGCACGCAATTCGCATCACGCCGCGCGTTGGGCTGGCAACTGTGCCGGACGCAGGCGAGCTTTCCGGGATCGCGCGCGCTGAACGTGAATACGCTCTCACCCGCCACAAAACGCCGCCGGGCGAACACCCCCGGTCCGCGCGGCGTATCGCGGACCTCCGCCCGCGCGACCCGATTCCACAGTGGCGCAACCCGCCGCAGCAACGGCGAAAGCAGTCGCAGCACGCGCGCCGCCGCGGGCCAGCCCGCATGACGATGGTCGTACCACTCAGCCAGGTGCCCCCGGTCCGGAAGCAGCATGGCCCGCAAGTGGCCCGCCCGCAGCGACCAGCCGGGCGTGCATAGCGTTTCCGTGAGCACGTGCCGCAGGGCGCTGGCGGAATCATCCGGCGACTGCCGCAACGTCAGGCGCTCGCGCCAACTCGCGCGGTAGGCAGCCATGTGCGTGCGAATGGCCGCCGGCCGAATCTCGCCGTACTCCTTCTCCGCGCATTCCAGTGCGGAGTGCAGCGCACGGACTAACCCCCAGGCGGCCGCATGCTTCCACAGTTTTTCCCAATCCAGCCGACCGCGCTGCGCATCCGCCCAGTGCTTCAGGTCCGCCAGCCAGACCAGACGCTGGTTGCCGTGTACGGCGGAATGCACCGCCAAGTGCAGCAGCATGTCCTCGACATCGGGCACGAGCACCTCGGCGCGCCCCACGCGCACGCGGCACGCGCCTTCCCAGAACGCCTCCGGAGGAACCGTGACCGCATAACGCAGCGGCCGAAACGGCCGGACGTGAAGATCAATGCGCAGCGGCAGCACGCCGCCGAGCAGAAAGTCGCGTTCGTAGTAGAACCTAGGGAAAAAATCGGCGCGGACCAGCGGCCGGCCCGCCCGGCAGCCCATCTGTTGCAGGATGGATGTCGCGGACAACGCGTCCGACGGCCGGATCATGATGTCCAGGTCGGACATGGGCCGCGCATCCGGCCGGTCATGGATGGTCAGATTGAGCGCCGCGCCCTTCAGGGCCAGCAGCGCGATGCCCGCCTCCTGAAAGTGCAGCGCGATTCTCTCAAGCAGGCGCAGCATGCAGAGGTTGCGCAGCCCGATCTCCGGATGCGCGAGCTGCGCGGCACGCAGGCCAGGCGCGCTCCAGCGCGGCTTGACCCTAACCGGCATGGCCGTGGCGAGCATGGTCATGGCGAAGCGCAGCGTCTCCCGGTCAGAGGCCCGGCTGGGCACAACGCACAGCCGACCCTGATTTCTATCGGAACGACCCGCCCATGGATTGACTTATTGGACGTGAGCGCAGGTTATCGGCCGCACCCGGCGGAATCGGGCCGCAGGCTGGGAAACGGCGGCCCCGTGAGCGTCAGGTCGCTGCGGATGAATACGCCGGTGCGCTCGCGTGCACGGTGGATTTCGTCGCGCCGGTGGCGGATGCGGCGGACCAGGGCCCGGTCCTGGTAGATCTGCGCCAGCTCGTCATCCGTCACGCGTTGCTGCCACCAGCGCCAGAGATTCTCGGCGTTTTCAGGCAGTGCAGCGCGCTGAACAAGGGCTTGCTGCACCGGGGCCGCTAGGGCGTTGGCGATGTCGGTGAAGTGCAATTCGATGGCTTCCTCAGCCGTCTCGCGCAGCGCGCGGTCGCGCGCGGCGAGCGCGGCAAAGACAACACCCGCAGCCGAAGCGCGCCCATCCAGCACGTCGTCCGCGGCGGCCAAAACGTCAACCGCGCGCTCCGGCGGCGCCGGCAAAGGCTCGGACGGCGCCGGCGGCGCCAAGTCGACGCGCACCGCGCCGCATTCGTACGACGAGACGTAAAAGCAGTATGCCGGATCGTTCAGCGGGCGGTCAAAGCGGAACGCGAGCTTGCGCACCCCGCCCGCGTCTGCATCGAGGATTTCCACCGCAAACTCGCCGGCGTCAAAAGTCTGCCCAGTCTCAAACGGACAGCGCTCGCGAAAACCCGCAATGAGAAACCGGCCGAGCAGTCCGGAAAAGTAACGGTCGTCGCGAATCTCGAGCGTCAACGTGTGCTCATCCACGGGCACCATCGCGGAGTCCGCATCCATGCGGATGAGGTACGGCGCGAAGGTCAGCACGTGAAACGCGAGCGCGTCGATGCGCGGCCCCTCGACTTCCGCCAGGCAGCGCTTCGCGTAGATGCCGGCGAACGGCAGATTGACAAGAAACACGTGCTCCGCCTGCGCCGCGGGCGGGGCGGCCTTCAGGCCCATCATGGTGAACTGTTCGGCGTAGACCATGCCCATCCATAGCAGCCGTCCCACCTTCATCGACACCGCGTAGCTCAATATGACAAACACCGCGAGCCCGCGCGCCGTACGCCGCCACGCGCGCGCCGGCCGGCGCGCAAGCTGATCGCACGCGACCGCGAGCGCCACAGCCACCCCCACACCGCACAGGTAGCCCGAGTGCGGCGTGGCCAGCACCGAAATCACCGGCGCCACGGCGAGCAGCACCCAGCACGGCCAGATCCAGTATCCCCGCGCCCGCCGCGCGACCAGCACGTACAAGCCCAGCAGCACCACGACAATGGCGACCATCGCCGCCATGTCCAGCGGGATTTCCCGAAACGGCTGGTAGCGCCCGGACGGTCCGACCGTCATCGACGCGGGAATCAGCGCCGTACACAGGTAGTGAAACAGCTTGGCCACGCACCAGAGCCAATACCCCGGCGCCCCGGAACTCTGCACGTAAACATCCGGCATCGGCTCATAGAAATACTTGAGCCGCCAGACGAGAAACGCCAAACCCAGCACTGCGAACACCACGTACGCCGGCCAGCGCTTCACCACCCGCCGCCAGCCGCCATACGCCAGGTCCAGGGCCACGATGATGCCCGGCAGCATGATCGCATTCTCGCGTGAGAACAGCGCCGCGACCCAAAACACCAGCACAATGACGAATGACCCGACTCGCAGTGTGGGTGTTTCGCCAACCGCTTGCGCCGTGCCGGTCGCCGCCGCGGGCGACAGCACCAGGCCCGATGCGCGCACATAGCACAACAGTGCCGCGAGCATCAGCGCCGTCTGCAGCACGATGTTCTGCGCCGCCAGCCAACCGGCTGCGTAGACCGTGTGTGGGTACAGCGCGAACGCAAGACCCGCGAAAAGTCCCCAGCCGCGCCTGCCGGTCAGTTGCCGCGCGAGCGCGCAGACCAGCAGCGCCGCGAAGAAGTGCAAAGCCAGGCTGACGCAGTGCGCGGCGAACGGATCGTCACCACTCAGCGCGTACGTCACCTTCAGCAGCGCCACCGCGACCGGCCGGGCGTACACGAAGCGAACGTCTTTCTCCTGCCACCAGAGCTGGACCTGTTCAGCGGCGTCGAGCGTGGTGGCGTCAAGCAGTCCGCGTAAAGTCCACGACGCGCGCGGAATGCTGTGGTAATGCCAGTGGTCGTCAAGCGAAAGCCCGTCTCGCAGCGACCAGCCGTGTGCCAGAAGAACAGCCAGAATGAGCACGCCGCTTGCGAAAAACCATCCGCCGGTGCATGGTTCAGCCGCGAAGGCCGCAGCCGCACCCGGCTGAATGCCCCGACTTGGATCATCTGCCCCGGCGCCGCTCACCGATCACCTCGTTCAGGAGTTCGAATCAGCGAACGCGACTTACGCTCGAACTGGCGCTCGTCGACCAGGTCAATCGAACCGGCAAGATGCTGTTCTAGGCGCATGCGGCCGACCCGCGTGTCGAGTTGTGTCACCAGGTCAAGCGCGGTCTCGGCGGACAGCAGCCGGCCGTGGGCATAATCCCATTCATACGTTCCCGAGGTCTTGCCCGATTCCACGTTGAGTGTCGCGTCCTGCAGCGCGGCCATGCCCGCAGCCGCGCCCGGACCGGCGGTCGCCGCCGCGATGGAACCCTGCATCGAAAGTTGCGCGGACTGGCGGCGCGGACGCTTGCGCAGAAAGGTGAATGCCTGGCGCAGTTCAAGCGCCGTGTCGCCCAGCGGCAACGCAATGCGCTGATGTTGCGACCACGTTCCGCGCACATTCACGCTTACCGGCGCGCCCGAGGTGATAAACAGCGGCAACTGTCGAAACGCCTCCTCGGAAAACATGCTCGCCGCCAACTGGCCGACGACGTCATTGTGCGCATTCACCTGTGGCGCGGTGAAGGCCAGCACGTCTCCGCCGCGGCTCACGCGCACGGGTATCGGCTTGGCCAGCAGCGCCGCCATCGTCGGACCGAGCGGCGAAGCGCCCGCCCCGGGTTTGCGCGAATCGTAGTCGAGCGCCTGCTCGATGCCGGGCATGGCGCCGTCGGTGGTGAGCACCAGGTAGTGCTGGGTCCACAGGATGTCCGCCTCGCCGTTCGAGGCGACCTCGGCCACGACCAGCGACATGCCCGACTCGGTGCGGACGACGACGGTCTCCTTGGTCTCCAGCAGGTCGGCGGAAATCTCGTGGCGAATCACGCTGCGGCTGACGTAGTGCAGCCGCGTGCCCGCCTCAAACCGCGGGGCAAGGCTGATGCCGTCGTCGGCGAGTGCCGGCGCGAAACATAGCGATGATCCGAGGAAGTACACCAGCACGCGCATGGGCAGAATCATACTACCGGTCGGCTGACGCCGTAAGTGTGATCAACGACGTTGACAAGTTTGCGTCATCCCGCCCGGGCGCGGAGCGCCTCCGCGGCGGCTGCGATGGTCTCCACCGCGCGCTCGACCTCCGGCGCCGTCAATTGCGCACCGGTGGAAAAGCGGACAGTGCCGCGCGCCCACGCCGGCTGCACACCCATGGCTTGCAGCGTCGCCGAGATGGCCGTGCCCCCCGAGTGACACGCGGCGCCTGCGGACGCCGCCACCTCCGCGGCCTCGGTGAGCAGAGCATTCGCGTCCAGCCCGCGAAACGAAAGGCTCAGCGTGTTCGGCAGGCACTTCGTCGGGTGGCCGTTGCGCTGGATTTCCGCAACGCGTTCGCCGAGCCCTTCGTAGAGCAGGTCGCGCAATCGCCGCGAGTGTTCGGCGCGAGTTTCAAGCTGCCGGCTGGCCAGTTCGCACGCGGCGCCGAGCCCGACGATGGCCAGCACGTTTTCCGTGCCGGCGCGCAGACCGCCCTCGTGATCCGCGCCGTGCATCAGCCGTTCAAGCTTGACCCCGCGCCGGACATACAACGCCCCCACGCCCTTGGGGCCGTACAGCTTGTGCCCGGCGACGGAAAGCAGGTCGACGTCCAGCTCGCGCACCCGCGTACTAATTTTCCCAACAGACTGCGCCGCGTCCGTGTGCATCAGCGCCCCGCCGCGATGGGCGATCTCCGCGATCTCGCGGATCGGCTGAATCGTCCCCACCTCGTTGTTCGCGTGCATCACCGACACCAGCACGGTGCGCCCGGTCATCGCCTCGGCGACGTCGGCGGGATCAACCCAGCCGGTCTCGTCCACGGCGACGCGTGCAACGCGCCAACCGCCGGACGCCAGATGCCGGCACACCTCGGTCACCGCCGGGTGCTCGACCGCGGAAATGACGATGTGGTCGCGCTGGTTGCGCCGCGCCCGCGCCGCGCCGATGATCGCGAGGTTGTTCGCTTCCGTGCCGCCGCCGGTGAAGACGATCTCGCCGGGCCGCGCGCCCAGCAGGTCCGCGACCTGCCGCCGCGCGGTGGCGACCGCCGACCGCGTGCGATGTCCATAAGCGTGCTTGCTCGAGGGATTTCCAAAATGGCCCTCGAAGAAGGGGCGCATCGCCTCGATCACCTCGGGCGCCAGCGGCGTGGTCGCGTTGTAATCGAGATAGATGGGTTCCATGGGCGGCTCCCCCGTCCGGCGCCGCTGCCCGGCATGTGACGGCTCCGGCTGATCGACTCGCCGCAAGCCTACCGCGTCCCCGTGCCGGATGCACGTTTCCGCGTCAAACAAGCGTCACAGCCGGCGCGCGACGATCAGGCGCCGACCACGCCGCGTCCGCGCGTCGTCCACCAGATGTAGCCCATGAGCAGCATGCCCGCGGTGCTGAACGGCAGCATGAAGTAGAACCACGCGCCCCAGCCGATCGCCCAGTGAGCCACGGCATGGTCAAAGAACATGCCCAATCCGAAACCGGCGAGGCCTGCCCCGATGTACTGGAACGAATCGATCACACCGGCGGCGAAACCGGCCATCTTGCGGCCACCGAGGTCCATCGCGGCGGCGGTCCCGAGAATCGAATGCGTGGAATTGCAGGTGAGCGATATCAGAATCATGCACGTGGCCGCCAGCGGCGCGCTGGCCACCGCGGGGTTGGTCAGCAGCAGCGCGGACGCGAGAATCACGGCCGTCTCGATGGCGTACAGGGCCGTGGCCACCGGCGCGCGGGCGCCTTTGAAAAACAGATCGGAAATGTAGCCCGAGCCGATCGAACCGACGAACGCGGAAATGGGCAGCAGCGCCCCGGTGATGATGACCAGCGTCGAGACCTTGATGTCCAAGCCCCACTCGCGATCGAAATAGATCACCCACCAGTCGAACTGCGCCGTGCGCACCACACCGGTGCAGAAGTAGGCGGCGGCGGTCACCCACACCATTTTCTTGCGGAAGATCGTGCTGAATACCACGCTCAGCGGAATCTTGTCCTCGTGGTCGCCGTCGGCGGCGGACTCGGCGTCGTCGTGGCGAATGCTGTAGCCCGCCTCCTCCGGGTTGTTGCGCACCACGGCGTACATGACCACCACGACAACGAAGACGATGGCCGGCGGAATCCAGAACAACCAGCGGAAATTCTCGGGATGGTCCTTGGGAATTTCCAACGTGAAGAGCAGCAGGGGAATCGTGGCTCCGGCCAGCAGCATCGGCCCCAGGTTGTAGATGGTAATCTGGCCGAGCTGGATCATCAGCCCGAACACGCCCGCGAAGCGCCCGCGCTCCGACTTGACGAACCACGCCGTGTTCACCTTGACCATGCCCGGCGCGCCGAACGCCTGGGCGTAGCCGTCGCACCCGCGAATGATGATGAACAGCAGCAGCACGCTGCCCGCCCCGGCGTACGACGCCATGCCAAAGCAGAAATTCAGCAGGATGGTCAGCAGCGCACCCAGGGCCATCGCCTGCTTGCCGCCGAGTTTGTCGGTGAGCAGTCCGTTCCAGAACTGGCCGATCGCGTAGCACCAGTTGCGCGCCGAGCTGATGAGCCCATATTGCGTATTGCTGAACCCGAAATAGTCCATGATCCGCGGCGCGGCGACCGACAGGTTGTACCGGCACATGTAGTATGACGCGTACATCAGCCCGAGCATGAACCAGTTGATGCCGCGGCGCGCGCGGAAACCCGGCGGGTGGACCGGTGCGGCTGAAGGCGCATTCGACGTGTTCATGTCCGACATCGGTTCATTCAACCCTGCGCAGCGGCATGCCGGCGCACGCCAGCCCCCGCGATCAGCGCATCGCCGGCCAGTGAATCAATCCAACCAAGAGAATCCCCGCTTGCAGCACGAGGGCCGCCGTGGACACCGCGATCAGCCCGCCGGCCACGATGCCGACCTGCGCGAGCAGAAACAGGCCGAGCAAGAGCACGCCCCAGCGGCGCATATTCCAAAAGCCGACCAGGCTCAGCGCCAGCGCGAACACCGGCACCAGCCACGGCCGAATGTCATCTCCCGGCGCGTACATGGAATCTTCAACCGTCAGCGTGGCCACATATTGATCGTCGCCGCGCAGAACTTTCACGCCGCCGTCAACCCATTGCAGCAGCCAGCGGCCGGTGGAATCGCAAAGCAGCTTGACGTCCGGATCGCCGGTGGACACGACGCGGGCATCGACGCGCGGACGGATGCCCTTCGCCTCCAGCGCGGTCCTCACCGCCGCGGTGAACTTTTCCCCGCGCAGCGAGGCCGCATGTTCAGCCCCCAGTTCCGCAAGCACGCGACGCGCCGGCGTGCCTGCAAGACATCCCGTGGTCTTGGACAACGTGATGCCCTGCGGGAGATTGCCCGACGATCGCTTCCAGGCGAACCCGTTGCTGTCTCCGGTGCGTTCCAGGCACTCCTCGTAGGGCTCGCCGTACACCGCCGACGGAAGCGATATCGTCTGGATCACCGGCCACCCGGCGCGCGCTTCGGCGGATGCGCTGGCGACCACCACGATCGCGCCCGCGGCGCAGGCGCCTTGCGCATCCACCACCAGAAACTCCGCGTGATAATCGGTCGGATTGCGCGGCAGAAACGTCAGCATGCCGGTGGCCGGGTTCAATACCATGCCCTTGGGCCAGACCGTTGCGCTCGCCTCCCACCGGTAGGGCGGAACGCCCCCTCCGGCGCGGAGCAGCACGCCGAACGGTTCGTTCACCACCTGCCGACCCGGCGAAACCGGTTCAATGTGCAACAGATCAGCCGCGGCCGGGTCCGCGACCGTCAGCACCAGCTTGCGATCGGCATGCGGCAACCGCAGCGCCCGCAGCATTTTCTCCGTCGAGGGCAGCATGACGATCGCGATGAGGATCGCGAGATACGTGAGGCCGGTGACCACCGAAACCAGCGCTGGCCGATGCGGCACATAGGGCGGCTGAGTTCTCGATTTCTCCGGAACCGGCGTGCCGTTGGCCAACAGCACCGGCCGCCACTGGCCATGACCGTCGTCCAGTAGACGTAGGTGCAGAATGGGCCCGGTCGGGCTTGGCCGAAAGCGGTGCTCCAGCCCGGTGAACCACGAACGGCGATAGATCTGAAGATTATCGACGGACAGGGTTTTCCACCCGAACCAGCCGCTGCGCGCGTGCAATTGCAGCCTGACGACGTGGGTGACCGGTGGCGGAAGCTGCCATTGAAACTCGTACATGCCGTGTCGCGTTCGCTTGGCAGAGTGGCGGATCGCCGGGATCACCACCGGTCGGCGTCATGAAGTCCGGATCAATCGTACGGGCACAACCCTTTTCGGCTCCGATGCGTTTGCCGCGGTCGGAGTATACCGATGGAGTCGACCGGTGCAAAAACTCAAGCCCGTCCGTCACAACCGGCGGCACGCCGGACCCGTGCGCGCCCGGCTGCGACGCGCACACAGCCTTAACGAAATCTTGACATTCTTGCAAGTTACGCCCATGTAAGAGGTAGCATGACCCCAATGAACCTCCCGCGACTCGCGGGCTGTGCCGGCATTGCAGGCTTCGGATGGCGGCGGTAGAAGGTCGTGGCGTAGGCGCGACACACGGTCCGCAGTTGCACTCACAATGAGCGCACGGCGACGGATGCGTTTCGCCGGGGTCAGGCAAGGTCAGTTCGCCCGCCGATTCGAGGCGAATTCCCCAACGGCTGAGTCTTGCCCCGGAGGTCTCTCGATGAGCCGATTCACCGAAATGTTCCGGCAGTCGCCCTTCCAGCCGCTCCGCGATCACATGTCCGTGGTGATGAAGTGCGTGGGCCTGGTCCAGCCGATGTTTCAGGCTTTGGCCGAGGGCCGCTACCAGGACCTGGAAGACATCACCAAGCGCGTCTTCAAGACGGAGCACGACGCGGACATCATCAAAGATGAGATCCGCCAGACGATCCCCAAGACCTTCTACCTGCCGGTGTTTCGCGGCGACCTGCTCGGCCATCTGAAACTGCAGGACGACATGGCCGACGCCGCCGAGGACATCGCCGTTTTGCTGACCATCAAGCAGTTGCGCCTGCACGATTCGATCCGCGAGCAGGCGCTGGGGTACGTGGGAACGGTGATCGAGGTCTGCAACCAGACCGCGGAACTGACCGGACAGGTGCAGACCGTCGTCGAGCAGGGATTCGATCCGGAAAAAGTCTCCGCCCTGCTGGAGGCCGTGAAAGCGGTGGAAACCGCGGAATGGCGCTCCGACCGCAGCCAATACAAACTCTGCCGCGACCTGTTCGCGTTGGAAAACACGATTTCACCCGTGGACATCATGCTCTGGTTCAAGGTCTTCGGCGAGACTGGCCGGCTGGCCAATTTCGCGGAAAGCCTCGCGGACCGCATTCGGCGCATGCTCACCTCGCGATGAGCGCGCGGTGTCTGCAGTCGCAGCGCGGCGGAGCGTGAGATCCGGAAACAGTGCCGGAAGAATACGAAGCCGCTGCCGCCATGCACATTGACTCCCTTCTGGCCCTGTCCGCGAACCCCGGCAAAATCGAGTTTGTCATTCTGCTCGTGTTTTCCGTGGCCATGCTCATCTGGGACACGGTGGAAGTCGGACGCAACGACGCCTCCAACATCGTGAACTCGGTCTATGGCGCGCGGCTCATGACCCGCCGCACCGCGGCACGCATCGCCGGCGCCGCCACGGTCATCGGCGCCATGCTCGCCTCCGGCGTGATCGAGACGGCGCGGCAAGGCATCTTCGACCCTTCGGCGCTGCGGCCGGAAGAAGCCGCCGCGATCTACGTTTCCGTGTACGTGGTCGACACCGTGCTGCTCTACGCCTATTCCGCCTACGGCATCATGGTGAGCACAACGGCCTCGCTCGTGTTCGAACTGCTCGGGGCCTCGCTGACCATCGCGCTGATTCGCAACTATTCCGACGTCGTCCGCTGGGGAAAAGCCGGAACGGTCATTTCCGCGATCGTCGTGTCCATCTTCCTCGCCGGATTCGCGTCGTTCGTCGTCCAGCGTCTGGCCCGCGGAGTCATTCGCGATCGCTCGACGGACCTGCGCACCATGCAACTGCACGGAACCTGGATCGGCGGCGGCATGGCCACCGGCCTGGTGTTTTTCCTGCTGATCAAAGGCGCGCAGGACGTCAAGCCGGTGCGCCTTCTGCGCAGCGGCATCGACGCGTTCAACAACTGGCTCAACGGCGGCACCTGGCACGACCCCCGGCAGTTCGAGGACGCGGCGGATGCGGCGTCCGCCGGCGCGCGCGTGGTCAGCGGCGGCGTGAACCTGGGCATGGCCCTGTCCGTGTTCGTGCTCTGGATCTTCTTCGCCTGCGTGATCGCGCTGCTGCTCCGCAAGTACCGCGAGCGCGCCGCGCGGCAGATTTTCCCGGCGATCGCGATCCTCGGCATGATCGCCATGGCCATCGCCTTCGGCCAGAACGACCTGGCCAACTGCGCTGCGCCGGGCCTGGCCACCATCACCCTGCTCACCCACTGGGACAAAGGGACGGCAGCCGCGACGGACGAACAGATCTCGCCCTGGCTGCTCTTTGCCTGCGGTGTGCTGCTCTTTCTCGGCATGCGCACCAAAAACGCCACGCGCGTCACCAAGGCTGCGGTGCGCACCGGCAGCCAGTCCGACCACGTGGGACTCTACGCCCCGCGGTGGTGCATCACCATTGCCCAGCGCTTCGTCAGCCATCGGCCCGGCGACGCCTCGCTCGCCCCAAAGGACCGCTTCACCGAGCGCGGCAAACGCATCCACTTCGACCCGCTCCGCGCCTCGGTCATCATGTGCATCTCCGCCAGCGTGATCGCCCTGGCCTCCAGCTACAAACTCCCGGTATCCACCACCTACGTGACCTTCGCCGCGATCGTCGGCAGCGGCATGGGCGACCGCGTGTTCCAGCAGGGCGACGCGGCGCTGAAGCTCGCCCGGGCGATCTGGGTCGTGTGCAGTTGGTTCCTCGCCGCGGGCATCGCGGCGTTCTTCACCGCCATCGTCTGCGCGATCATCCACTTCGCCGGAGTCATCGGCCTGGCCCTCACCGTCGCCATCAACCTATTCCTGCGTCGGGAATTCCGCGACCGCGGCGACGCCCAGGCCCGCAAGGCACGCGAGGAATTCATGGAGCGCAAGTACCCGGAGCGTTACGCCAGCGAGTACGAATGACCTGTCTGCCGCCCCGCCCCGGCTCGTGGGTCGCTCGACCCCGCTGGGTATCCTGAACGCTCGATGGAATCCGCAAATCTGGCCCCGGGCCGGGGCCATGGCGCTTGCTTCAGCCGGTTTGGCCTGATAGACTAAGATCGTTAGTAGTCCATTCGCGCTTGGTTCACATTCCGCCAAGACGCCCCGAGAGCACTCCAGGCGCAGACGCGTTTACCCCAAACGCACCAGCCGCCGGGCGAGACTTCGCCGGGTGGTGCATCGTGTGGTAGGCTGCGACACGCAGATGACGCCGCCTCCAACGGAATCGTCAAGGCGGCAAGCCGCCGTGACGCGCGTCGAGCCAAACGGGTTGACCAGAATGCACTCAGCCGGTTCCAGGCCCGGTGCATTCGCACCACGGTATTCTGAAATCAGGATGTTGGACTTACAGGATGGTCGTCATGCAACTGCTTCGGATGGGCCGGTCTACTGGCGGACACGTGTGCACTCTGCTGGCCGTGTGCGCGCTTCTCCGTTTCGGCGACGCGACGGCGCTGGCTTCTCCCAACCTGGTGGCCAACGGCGACCTGGAACAGCCGCGGCAGATGGCTGAATCGCGGCTGAGCCCGACGGAAAACGAGGTCATCTTCGAAATCGCCGGCGAATCCGGATTCGGACGCGTGGTGGCCCGTGGCACCGACGCGGCCCGCGAGCTGCAAAAGGGCATGCAGGTCGGCTACATCCAGGTTCCCGGCAGCCCGCGGGGCCTGGTCATCGACGCGCGCGAAGTGGAGGCGCGCGCCAACTACGAAATCACCGTCTGGTTCGATCTGCGCGGGCAGATCCGTCCGAATCGGCAATATGCTTACTCGGTGCTCTGCCTGCCCGCGGAAGAGAATAAAGGAATTCCCAGCCTGCAGATGATCGCCCCCGCGATCTGGGCGGATGGCAAACTGATCGGCAGCCAGGTGGACCTGACCTGGCCGGAATCCGGCGGCATGACCATGGAAAGCGCCACCAAGCGCGGCGTGGTCAAGACTCCCGATTTCAGAAACCAGACCGGCGGGCAGTGGCTCGTGCTGAAACTGCCCCAGAATTTCAAGGACATGCTCTACATCGTCCGCGTCAGCCTGCGCGAACTCAACGAATCGCTGCTCGCCGGTGAAAAGCCGGTCATGCCCACGCCCACCCGCTACATCAATGTCGATGACATTCTCGAAGAGGACATCGCCGAGGCCCTCCCGCGCGCAACCGAAGCGCTGCAGAACACCCAATCCCCAGACGGGTTCTGGCAGGCGGGCACCGTGGAAGAGAGCGTGCAACTCACCGCGAGCATCCTCGACGTGCTGGCCCGGCGCGGCGTGGACCTGACCAGCCGGCCGATGAAAAAAGGCCTGGATTGGCTTGCCCAGCAGGAAGTGACCTCGACCGCCGCGATCGCCGACCGGATGATCTTCCTTTCCCGTTACGGTCGCGAAAGCTATCGCCAGACCATCGCCAAAGATCTCATGCGCCTGACCAACGCCCAGTTCGACGACGGCGGCTGGAACGATAGCGCCGCCAACGACGTCCAGAAGGACCGCAAGCTGTTCTCGACCAACGCGCCGACGATTTCTGCTTGCTTGGCGCTTTACGAGGCGCATTACGCCGGGTTCAAGGCGGACCCGCGCACGTGGCGCAAGGCCGCAGCCTATTGGCGCGACGCGCAGGCGCGCGACGGCGGCTACCGCGCGACCATGGACCGCTACGGCGGGCTCGGCGAAGCCACCACCATCCAGAACACGGCGATCGGCCTGACCGGCCTGCTCATCACGCTGGACATGGCGTTCGCCGACGGCGCGACACGCTGCGCCCAATATTTGAGCAACACCGAACAGCGCACGGCCGTTGAACGTGGAATGAACTGGATGGAAGAGTACTACGACGAATACTACAAGATGCTCCCGACGCTGGACGCCCAGCCCAACCCCTTCTTCAACGCCGGGGCGATGCTCAGCCTCTCGCACCTGTCCGGTGTGCGCCGCTTCCGCGACAAGGATGTCTTCCGCACCGAGGCCGAAAGCGTGATGCGCTTCTACGATCCGACCAGCGGACTGTTCGCGGGCAGCCTGGCGGCAACGTCGTACGCGCTGTTCTACCTCAACGAAGGCGGCGCGCCGATCGTCTTCCAGCGCCTGATCCTCGGCAGCGCGCCGGAATTCGCGCTCTCGCGCGACGCCGCGCACCTGGCGCGCTACCTGATCGAGAAGCAGAAGCGCCCGCTGAACTGGTCGGAAACCGACCTGGACGCGAAAATCGAAGACTGGCTGAAGGTGCCCGTGCTCTATGTGCACGCCGCCGGCGAACAGGAAGTCACCGCGGAACAATGGCGGCGCATGCGAGATTACTGCTTCAACGGCGGCGCGATCGTCTTCAACGTGGCGGAAGACAACGAGGCGGCGCGGGCCCAGATCGAATCCGGGTTGAAGACCGCGTTTCCGGAATACAGCCTCAGCGAACTCGGCGAAAAAGACCTCTTCTGGGGCGGCGCGAACGCGAAGCCGGCGGACCGCATGACCGCCATCCCGGGCATCCGCACGATCAGCAACGGCCTCAAGCACATGGTGTTCGTCCTGCCGCAGGATTGGTCCTGCCGGTTGAACACGTTCAAGCTCGCCGAGCATCCCGAAACCTTCGGCTTCTTCGATCGGCTGATGACTTACACATTGGACGGCGAGTTGCCGCGCAGCGCGTTTCTCGCCAGCACCTGGGACCTGCCGGCCAAGGCCAGCAGTTCCGCGCGGATCGCGCGGATGGAAGTGGGCGCCGTCGTCCCGGCCTACCCCGACCTGGTCGCGACGCTCGACCGCATGATGCACCTGGAATACCGCCTGGCCCTGGAACCGGTGTCGGCGGAAGACCCCGCGCAGGACGCACCGCTGCTCTGGATCTCGTGCGCGGGCCCCAAGCCGCTCACCGCCGCGCAGCAGAAGGCGATTCGGGAGCGCATTGACGGCGGTACGTTTGTCTTCGTGGACGTCCTGAGCGGCAATCCCAACTGGGCGGAAACCATGCGCAGCGAAATCCTGCGCATCGACGACGCGCTGCGCATGCGAAAACTGCCCGCGAGCCATCCGCTGCTTTCCGGGCGGCTGCACGAGACCTTCGGTTACGACGTGCGCATCGCCAAGTTGCGCCTCAGCCTGCGCGAGGAGCACGCCAAGCTGCCGCGGATGGACGCGTACGTCATCGAGAAAAACGGCACGGAAGTGGGCATGTTCTCGACGTACGACGTGGGCAGCGGCGTGGGTCACGTACTCTTTCCCGAATGCCGGGGCGTGATGCCGCATGAAAGCCGGCAGGTGGCGGCGAACGTCCTGCTGTACGCCATGCAGCGCAAACTGGCTGCGAACTGACGCATGTGTTCGTGAACTGATGAGTACCGCAATGAAGGTTGGCTTGATGAACTCGATATTCCACCGCGTGCGCGCGGCTCGATTTTTCCTGTTCGCCCTCTGCGCCCTGGTGCCCGCGTCGACGCTCTCCGCGGACACGCTCGTGCTCAAGGACGGCACCATCATCGAGGGCAAGATCATCCGCAAGACGCGGCGCAACGTGCGGATCCAGACGCCGTTCGGCGAAAAGAACTACTCCCGCGACGAAATCGAACGCATCATTGAAGAAGCGCTGGGTGATAGCGCCGTCGCGTCCCTCAAAGAAGCGCAGGATTTCAGCAACCTGCCCGACCTGGCCCAGGCGCTCAAGAACGCGCAGGCCCTTTATGACCTGGGCCGCTTCGACGAAATTCCCCCGCTTGTCGAACCGCTCATCGGCAAGGGCACGCAGATCGACGACATGCGCATCCGCTGGCTGCTCATCGAGCACTACGAACGCCAGGCGAAATGGGAAGATGCGGAGCGCCTGCTCAAACAGACGCTGGAAGACGGCCGCGAGGTCGACAAGATCCGCGCCCAGGTCCACCTCGACATCTTCGAGGAAAACCCGGGCTACAAACTCCGCAAGATCAACGGCCGCCTGGCCCGCGAGTTCCTCGAGCGCGAGCAGTACCTCAAGGGAATCAACCGCGACGCATTGCAGGATCCCGAACTGATGTCCGCCGCGCTGCGCGAGGTCGTGCGCCAGATCCTGCGCGACGAAAAAGTCAGCATCTACGCCTTGAAGGAAAACATGGATGACCAGGAGACGCTGGCCGCGGTCACCCAGGCCATCGAGGAAAAATCGCGCCGGCCGATCGTGGAGGTGCTGCCCTACCGCGCGGATCTCGATCGCGTCGAGCGTTCGATCTACCGGGCGCGCGCGATCATGCCCGAGGCCACGCGCGGCTTCGAGCTGGACCTGGTGCGCTCCGAGTGCCGCCACCTCGACGGCGTGATTCGCCGGCTGCTGGCCCGCCTCTCGGAGGTCTATCCCGGCGACCGCACCATCGCCATGGACGAGCACGGCCGGCCCACGCCGGAGGGTCGCGAGCAGTGGCGCGTGCAGTGCGACGCGTTCCTGGAAATGAGCCGGCCCATCGCGGACCTGATTCAATACCTCGTGGGCCGCGCCCGCGCGTTCGGCGAGGATCTCAAACCCTTTGTAAAACAGTGGGAAGACGCGCTGGAACGCGTGCAGCAGATGCAGCAGAACACGCTGCGCAACCGCGACCGCACGCGAGTCTGATGACGCCGGGCGCGCAGCAGATCGCGCCGCGGGAAAGGTAACCGATGATGACGCACCGATGCCATTGGATGATTCCGCTCGCACTGTTGCTGCCGGGCGCCGCCTGGTCCGCACGCGCGGACGACCAGGCCGCCGCGGTCAGCGAAGCCCGCAAGGCGCTGGAAGCGAAAGACTATCGCACAGCCGCGGCGCTGGCCGGGGACGAGATCAAGGCCAACCCGGGCTATGAAGACGCCTACATCGTGCTGGCCGAAGCGCAGGAAGAGCTGGGCCAGAAAGAGGCCGCCGCTGAAACCTGGGGCAAGCTGCGCAAGATCACGCGCGTGCGCGAGCGCGTGCAGAAGGCGCGCATCGGCCTTCTGCGCACGCGCGGTCCGGAAGTGCCCAAGCACAACCCCGACCAGCTCTGGGAAAACGACCCTTACAAGGTGGACATCGGCGCGATCGACTGGGATCGGCTGAAACGCGACGTCCAGGGCCTGAACGTGCAGTACGTCAACGACACCCCGCCGGAACTGGTCGAGAGCCCGCACTTCCAGGTGTACGCCTGCACGCAGCGCGTCGGCGAAGCGGCCACGCAACTCTGCGAGAAATACACGGACTTCCTGCTGCAGAAGTACTTCTACGTCGGTCAGGAATGGGCCTTGCGCCTGCCCATCATCATCTTCAAGGACCACGCCGACTACGTGAGCGTGGGCAAATTCCCGGAGGCCTCCGCCGGCGTGACCGCGTCCGATCCGCTCACCGGCGTGCCGCTCTTCATCGCCCTGTACACGCTGGACGAGAACGGCGAGCTCGACCACGACGCGCTGGAAGGCACGCTGCCGCACGAAATCGTACACATGGTCATCCACGAGTGGTTCGGCGGAACGCCCGTGCCGCGCTGGATCGACGAAGGACTCGCCCGACGCATGGAGCAGACCCGCAACCATTACGTTGAGGCTGCCAAGATCGGGCGCGATGCCGTCGCCGGCGAATACTTCCGTTTTCGCGAACTCTTCGCCCAGGAACAGTATCCCGCGCGCGGCGACCGCACGTTCCGCTTCTACGAGCAGAGCGCGACGATTGTGCTCTTCCTGCTCGAGCAGTTCGGGCCGGAATCGGCCATCGCTTTCTTCGAATCGCTCAAGCAGGGCGGCACGCACGATGACGCCGCAGCCGCGGCGCTGGGCATCGACGTGGAAGGCGCGGTCGACGAGTTCGAGAAACGCTGGGTCGAGTGGATCCGCGGAATCTACGTCCGCTTCGGCGACCGCCTGGTCGAAAGCGAGATTGTCCACGGCACCGCGCTCGACGCGTCCGTACACGCCGCGAGTTTCGCGGAAATCCCCACAGCCGAGAAGGTCACCCGCTGGAACGACGTACGCACCGACTCGATGAACGCGTTTCGCGACATTGGTGGTTCACACCGACACTGGAAGACCGAGGGTGACAAGCTGATCTGCCACATCGACCACAGCGAAATCGGCACGCTCGTGGGCATCCGCACCAACGACGACGTGCCCATGGTGCTCAAGTTCACCGTCCGCGCCCCCACCGCCAGCTTCAACAAGCCGACGCTGCTGGGCGTGAACATGCTCGACCATCGCAGCGACGACACCGGCATCCAGGTGCTCGTCCCCCTCGAGGATCAGAGCCCGCACGAGGTGCAGTGCGTCGTCACCGATGAAATCGCCATGTACGTCGACGGCGTCTGCACCGGGCGGGCGCCCGCGCTGCGCGACCTGAAGGAAGACCTGGACTGGCCGCTCGGGTTCGCCGGCTACGGCCCCGTCGAAATCACCAACGTGCGGACCGCGACAATTGAGACCTTCCAGCCGCTGGTCGCCCAGACGCCAACACCGCCGCCGTAATCGCAACTCCGGCGGCAACGCCGTTCGCACCTTTCGGCCTCGCCCGGTAGATTGCTTCCGGGCGCGTCCTGCCGATCGCATCGGCAGGGGCCGGCAGTCGCGGCGCTGCTTCGCACATGTCCGCACGTCAACATGAAGCGATCAGGTCCATTGCAGGTCGGTTCAGGTGTGCGCGGACGCGTTGGCGTCGTGCCCCCGCTGGCGCTGCTGCTCGCCGCATCCGCCGCCTTCGCGCACCCGCACGCCGGGGGGCAATCCGTCGCCCATGTGCACACGCCGCTGGGCCTGGCCGTCACCATCGCCGACGACGGCGTCACCTGCGAGGTGATGCTCTCCAATGGTTTTCTCAATATGCTCATTCCCCGCGAACGCGGTCACCTCAAGCTCGCGCGCATCGGCGAAGTGTTCGCATTCCTCGATCCCCAGCAGGAAGCAGCTGAACGCGACATCATCGCGGCGTTCTTCGCGGACGAGGCGCCGGCGGTCACCATCGACGGAGCCGAGATCGCCGCGACCATCGAGAAGTTCGAGTACATCCCCTCCATGGATCCCACCGGCCTTCTCGACCATTCGCTTTCGCCGCTCGACGCCCGCGTGCTGCTGCGCTTTCCAGCCGCGACCCCGCCGCGGCGCGTACAGATCACCTGGTCGCTTTTTGCCGAGCGCCAATCCCGCGACCTCTTCGGCCGCCTGCGCCCCACGGAATTGCCCGCGAAACTGGATGCCTACGCCGAAAGCCGGATCGTGACCCTGACACCCGCGTCAGCCGATCTGATCTGGGAAGCGCCGCCGCCGGACATCCGCCAGCGCATCGCCCCCGTGCAGGTGGCGCTCACCGCGCGGAGCGTCATGTTGCCAACGGTCTCGCTGGCCCTGGCCGCCGGTTGGCTGCTGGCTGTGCTCGGGCTGCGCATCTGCGGCGCGCGGTTGAGCCTGCGCCGGCTCGCCCTGGTCGCCGGCGTGCCGCTGCTGGCCGCGGCCTTCCTGGTGCGCGATCGCGGGCAGGTCGCATTCGCCCTTCCCGGTCCACCGGCGCCGGCGCCAATCACCGAAACCGCCGCGCAAGACGCGTTCACCGCGCTGCTCCGCAATGTCTACCGCGCCTTCGACTTCAAGAGTGAAAGCGACGTGTACGACGTGCTCGCCCAGAGCGTCGACGGCGAGGAACTCGTCAAGATCTACAACGAGATCTACGAAAGCCTCGTGGCCCGCGAACAGGGCGGCGCGGTCTCGCGTGTCAAAGACGTCGATTTCGTCACCGTGCAACTGGACCGCGGCGACGATGCTCCGGCAAACGACGCCGACGCGTTCCAGGTGCGCTGCCGCTGGCGCGTTCACGGCGTGGTCCACCACTGGGGGCACGTGCACGAACGCATCAACGAATACAAAGCGCTCTACACCATCGCCCGCCGCGGCGACCTCTGGAAAATCACCGGCTGCGAAGTGCTCGGCCAGCGCCGCCTGGCCAACGATCCGCTGGCCGAACCAGCCGAGGGGAGCGATCCGTCATGATCGCCGCCCGCGACCTTGTCTTTGCCTACCCCGGCGCGGCGTTTCAACTGCGCGTACCCCGGCTGGAAATCGCAGCCGGTGAAAAGGTCGCGTTCATCGGCCCCAGCGGATCGGGAAAAACCACACTGCTCTCGCTGCTCTGCGGCATTCTCCGCCCATCCGCCGGCAGCGTACGCTTCGACTATCAGGACCTCGCGGCGCTGGACGAGGCCCGGCGGCGCGCCCTGCGCATTCGCCGCGTCGGCTTCGTCTTCCAGGAGTTCGAACTGCTCGACTATCTCCGCGTGCGCGACAACATCCTGCTGCCCTTCCGCCTCACCGACGCGCTCGTGCTGAACGACGCCGCCCGGGCAACCGCCGAAACCCTGGCCCGCTCGACCGGTATCGCCGACAAGCTCGGACGCTATCCCCGCACGCTCTCGCACGGAGAAAAGCAGCGCACCGCCATTTGCCGCGCGCTGGTCACCGCGCCGGCGCTCGTCGCCGCGGACGAACCCACCGGCAACCTCGATCCCGACACCGCGCGCGACGTGCTCGACCTGCTAATTCGCGAAAGCGCCGCCCACGCCGCGACCCTGATCGTCGTCACCCACAACCACACGCTGCTCGACGCCTTCGACCGGGTCATCGACGTGCGCTCGCTTTCCGAGGGAAATGCGGCATGAGAAGCGCGTTTCTGCTCGCCTGGCGCTACCTCGCCTACCACCGCAGCCGGACGGTGCTGCTGGTTGTGGCGCTGTCCCTGACGTGCGTGCTGCCGCTCAGCGCCCACCTGCTCATCCGCGCATTCAGCACCCGGCTGATCGCCCGCGCGCAGGACACGCCGCGAATCGTCGGCGCGCGCGGCGACCGGTTCAACCTCGTACTTCGCGCGCTCTACTTTCGCACGGTGGAATCCGGCGCGGTGAACCACGCCGACGTGATCGCGATTCGCGACGGTGGGCTCGCTGCGGCCATTCCGCTGCACCTGCGCTACACCGCGCACCGCCACCCATTGGTCGGCACCACGCTCGACTATTTCGACATGCGCGGCCTGCGCATCGCCGACGGCACGCCGCCCCTGCGCCTCGGCGACGCGGTGCTGGGCGCATCCACCGCCGCGACGCTGCGCCTCCGCCCCGGCGATGCCCTGCTCACCGATCAGCAATCGCTTTACAACATCGCCGCGACCTACCCGCTCAAGCTGCACGTCACCGGCGTGCTCGCGCCGACCGGAACCGCCGACGACGACGCGGTATTCGTCGACATCCAGACCGCCTGGATTGTCGACGGCTATTGCCACGGGCACACCGACGTCACCACGCCGGGCGCCGATCCCGCCGTGATCCTCAGCCGCACACAGCGCGAGGTGAAGACCAACGCGGCCATCGTCGAATACCACGAAATCACCGACGCCAACATCGGCAGCTTTCACGTGCACGGCGCGGACGCCGACCTGCCCGTTTCCGCGATCATCGTGCTGCCCCACGACGAAAAATCCGCCACCCTCCTGCAGGCGCGGTACAATCAATCCGAAACGCGGCAGATGCTCGCCCCCGAGCAGGTCGTGCGCGAACTGACCGACCTGGTCCTCCGCGTGCAGAAATTCTTCGACGCGAACTTCGCGCTGGTCGCAACAGCCGCGGCGCTGTTCCTGGCGATCATCCTGATGCTCTCGCGGCAACTTCGCCGGCGCGAACTGGAAACCATGTGGCGGATCGGCTGCCGCCCGGGCATGGCGGCACGCATTCAGGCGGCTGAACTGGCCATCGTGCTGCTGCTCAGCCTGATCCTGTCCAGCGGCATCGCCGTCGCCGCGCTGCGCCTGGCCCCGCGCTGGGAACGATTCATCTAAGGCCACAAGGACTACACGATCATGAATCCGACCATCACCCGCGTCTTCTGCCTGTTCATCGCGTCGACCATCTGCGCGTCCATCGCCTGCAAACCGTCCGATCAGTCCGGCGCGAGCAACGCCGCATCCTCCGGCGCAACCAACCGCACACCGACCGTGTACACCACCTTCTACCCGACCACTTACTTCGCCGAGCGCATCGGCGGCGAACACGTGAAAGTCACCTGCCCGCTTCCCGCGGACGAAGACCCGGCCTTTTGGATGCCCGACGCCGCGACCATCGCAGCCTATCAGCGCGCGGACCTGATCCTGCTCAACGGTGCGTCGTTCGAAAAATGGCCCGCGAAAGTCTCGCTTCCCCAGGCGCGAATTGCGGAAACCGCCAAGCCGCTCGCCGGCGACCTGATCGAAATCAAGGACGAGGTCACCCACAGCCACGGCCCCGGCGGCGCGCACACCCACGGCGGCATCGACGGCCACACCTGGGTCGATCCCATCAACGCCAAAACGCAGGCCCAGCAGATCGCCGACGCCTTCGCCCGCGCCTGGCCCGCCCACGCCGAGAAGTTCAAAACAAACATGTCCGCGCTGGCCGCCGACCTCGACAAGCTCGACGCCCACTTCAAACAGATCACCGAAAAACTCGGCGAGCGCACGCTCCTCTGCGCCCACCCAGCCTACAACTACCCCGCGCGGCGCTACGGCTGGCGCGTGGAAAACTTCCACCTCGACCCGGAAACGCCGCTCGCCGAAGAAGAACTCGCGAAAATCGCCAAAGCCCGCGCCGACCACAACGCCCAGATCATGCTCTGGGAATCCGAGCCACTAACAGAAACCCAGGCGTTACTCCGCGAGCGCTTCCAGATCGCCAGCGTCGTCTTCGCCCCCGGCGAATCCCTCGAAGAATCCGCCCGCACAGCCGGCACAGACTACCTCACGATCATGCAAGCCAACGCCGATCGACTGATCGCGGCGCTCACACATTCGTCAGCGAATGGCAAAGAATAATCACCCACATCCGCACCTGAAGCACAAACCTTCAGTTGACGGGTCAGAAGAGCCTTCTACCATGCCGATGCGCCAAACATCCCCATGATTTGCCCTTTACGGGAGCTCCCATGTTCGAATCCTACATCGTCAGCCACCTCGTCGACCTCGTCGATGCCGACCTCGACGAAAGCCTCGACGCCATCCTCGGCGTCGGCGCCACCGGCGTCACCCTCATCGTCACCAGCTCAGCGCGCACCCACCTGCGCTGCAATCCCAAGTCCGAACCGCGCATCCTGCGCTCGCGCGGCGGATACTTCTTCCAACCCGACGCCGAATTCTACGCCGAATCGCACGTCAAACCGGTCGCCGACTCCTGGGTCCGCGGACGCCAAACCCTCGAAAAAACCATCGCCGCCTGCCGCCAGCGCGGGCTCAAGATCCGCCTGCGCATCAGCGCGCTCGAAGTCGGCCGCGTCGCCGAAAAACACCCCGAAGCAGCCGGCAAAAGCCCGTTCGGCGACGCCGCGGCTGAAACCCTCTGCCCCGCAAATCCCGACGTCCGCGCCCTGATCCGCGGCACCATGCGCAACCTCACCGAACGCTACCAGCCCGACGCCCTCGAACTCACCGACCTGCGCTACCACTCCGGCGCGCTCGGACACCGCGGCCTGGCCATCGGCTTCGATCCCGGCATCGGCTTTCTGGCCACGCTCAGCCTCTGCTTCAGCGAATCCTCGCGCCTCGCCGCCGCGGAACGCGACATCGACAGCGAAGCAGCCGCCCGCTGGGCGCGCGTCACGCTCGATCGCGTGCTGAGCAGTGGACGCGCCCTCACCGACCCGCTCGCCGATTTGCTTCGCGATGAGGAAATCCCAAGAGGCTATCTGCAGTGCATGCAGGACACGCTCGATGCCCTGCTCGTCGGCCTGGCCAAAGGCGCGGGCGCGCCCGTCCACCTCGTCCTGCCCGGCGACGGCGACGACGGCGTGACCCCGTCCAAAGTCAGCGTGAAGGCAGCCGCCGGCGCCGTCCTCGAAACGGATTTTGAAGATCCCGCGGAAATTGAGGAAAGCCTGACGGAAGTGCGCCGCCGCTTCGGCGACCGCCTGCAATTGACCCTCGACATGGACGCATCCGGCGAACTGGGTGAAGACGGCCCCGAACTGGTCGCAGCGGTGAAGGCAGCCGCCGACCAGGGCATATCAGCCGTCTCGTTCAGCGAATGGGGGTTGATGCCCGCCGGCCGCCTGAAGGCCCTCAAGCAGGCGATCCGCTACGCCGGCCGCGCATCCGCCTGAACGCCGGCGCCCATGCGCACCCCAGCCACAGGCACGAACGGCGTGCCGCATTCCGGACAGCGCGGCACCGGCAATCCGCGCAGATCGTAATCACATCGCCGGCAGCATCCGGGCAGCGCCGCCATAGGGATAAACCACCAGCACGCCAGCGCCGCCACCCACATCGCCGCCAGCGGCACACCCAGCATCAGCCACGCCCCACCCCGCCCGGTCGAAACAGCCGCGACGCCGATCACCGCCGCGTAAACCACCCATTGCGTCGTCCACCACGGCCGTCGCGAAAGCAGCGGCCACAGCAGCGGTCCATGCACCAGCCCCAGCACCGACCACCCGACCACCACCCGCGACGCCGGCAGCGCAACCGCGTCGCGCACCAGCAGCGCCGCGAGCGATCCCACCACCAATCCGCCGAACGCGCAAAGCACCACGTGATGGTCGAAAGCGGCGCGGCTGTTGCCCATGAAAATCTCGCGCGGCGGCATGGCAAAAAGGTCTCTCGCGAAGCGTTTCAGCCGGTACGTCCAGCCGTTTTGCTGCGGCAGCGCATTGTCGCAAACGCACACCGCGTATTCAAGGTTGCCGTTGCCGCAACCGCCATTTCGGATACAATTTGAGCTTTGCGGCAGGCGCACCAGACCACGCGGGAGGCAAGCAACCCATGGCCGACAATCCAGCCGGCGGTTCCCAGGAAAACATCCTCGATCATCCCCTCATCGAGGAAATGAAAAACTCCTACCTGACGTACTCCATGAGTGTCATCATGGCCCGGGCCCTGCCCGACGCGCGCGACGGCCTCAAGCCTTCGCAGCGGCGCATCCTCGTCGCCATGAACGACCTCAACCTCGGCCCCCGCGCCAATTTCCGCAAGTGCGCCAAAATCAGCGGCGACACCTCGGGTAACTACCACCCCCACGGCGACGCGGTGATTTATCCCACGCTCGTCCGCCTCGGCCAGCACTGGAATCTCCGCCAGGTGCTCATCGACAAGCAAGGCAACTTCGGCTCCATCGACGGCGACCCGCCAGCCGCCATGCGTTACACCGAGGCCCGCCTCCATCAGGCCGCCGTCGAAATGCTCGGCGACCTCGAATTCGAAACCGTCGACTTCGAACCCAACTTCGACGGCACGCGCACCGAGCCCACCGTCCTGCCCAGCAAATTCCCCAACCTGCTGGTCAACGGCGGCTCCGGCATCGCCGTGGGCATGGCCACGAATCTCGCGCCGCACAACGTCGGCGAAGTCTGCGACGCGATCATCGCCACCATCAATAACCCGCAGATCACCCTCGGCGAACTCATGCAGATCATCCCCGGTCCGGATTTCCCCACCGGCGGGCACATCTGCGGCAAACGCGGCATCGTCGACGCCTTCAGCACCGGCCGCGGCCAGATCGTCGTGCGCGGCAAGGTCGAAATTGAGGAATCCCGCGGCGGTCGCGAACTGCTCGTCATCAGCGAAGTGCCTTACCAGGTCCTCCGCAGCACCATCACCGAAAAAATCGTCGCCGCGGTGAAGGGCGGCAGCATCCGCGACGTCGCCACGGTGAACGACGCCTCCGACCGCAAGGCCGAAATCCGCATCGAGGTCGAACTCAAAAAGGGCGCCAACGCCGACGTCGTCATCAACCAGCTCTACCAGTACACCCCGCTGCAGAGCAACATCAACGTGATGAACGTCGCCCTGCTCGACCGCCAGCCGCAGACGCTCTCGCTCCGCGCCATGATCGACGTCTACATCAACCACCGCAAGGAAGTCATCCGCCGGCGTACGCGCTTCCTGCTCCGCCGGGCCAAGCAGAAAGCCCACATCCAGGAAGCCCTCATCCTCGCCATCGGCGACATCGACGGCATCATCGAAACCATTAAGAAATCGCCCGACGCCGCCACCGCGAAAGACCGCCTCATCCAGCGCGCCCTCACCCTGACCGAAGACGCGACGCTGCGCGCCCTGCTGCCCGCGGCCTTCGTCGCCCGCTACGGCAACCCCGATCAGCCGTACAACATGACCGCGGTGCAGGCCCAGGCGATCCTGACCATGCAGCTCCAGCGGCTGACCGGCCTGGAAATCGAAAAACTCGCCAGAGAATACGGCAAACTTGTCGAGGAAATCGCCGACTATGAATCGATCCTCGCCAACGAAAACCTCGTGCTCGACATCATTCGCGAGGACCTCTACGAGATCAAGGCCAAGCTGGCCACCCCGCGCCGCACGCAAATCATCGAAGCCGCTGGGGAATTCTCCATCGAAGAACTCATCCCCGACGAACAGGTGGTCGTCACCATCTCGCACGAGGGCTACATCAAGCGCACCGACCCCGAAAGCTACCGCAAGCAGGGCCGCGGCGGACGCGGCATCAAGGGCAGCGACACCAAGGAGGGCGACTTCATCGAGCACCTCTTCGTGGTCAACACCCACGACTACCTGCTCATCTTCACCGACCGCGGCCGCATCTACTGGGCCCGCGTCTACGACATCCCCGCGATGGCCCGCACCGCCCGCGGCCGATCCATCGCCAACCTGCTCAGCATGCAGGATGGGGAAAAACACCAGGCCATCCTCGCCGTCAAGAAGTTCGAGGAACGCTTCGTCTTCTTCGCCACCAAGAAGGGCACGGTCAAAAAGACCCCGCTCGGCGCCTTCAGCCGGCCCCGCCCCTCGGGTATCATCGCCATCTCCCTCGACCCCGACGACCAGCTCATCGGCGTGGGCATGACCGACGGCCATCACCACATCGTCCTCGGCTCCAAACACGGCATGGCCGTGCATTTCAACGAGGACGGCGTCCGCACCATGGGCCGATCCGCCCGCGGCGTCCGCGGCATGAGCCTCGCCAAGGACGACGAAGTCGTCGACCTCGTGGTCATCGAGCCCGAGGGCAGCGTGCTCACCGTCTGCGAAAACGGCTACGGCAAGCGCACCGCGTTGGAGGAATACCGCTTAACCCGCCGCGGCGGCAAAGGCGTGATCAACATCAAAACCACGGAGCGCAACGGCGACGTGGTTTCCATCCGCGCCGTAAACGACGACGATGAACTCATGTTCATCACCGAACAAGGCATCATGCTCAGAACCGACTTAAGCGAAGTCCGCGAAATCGGCCGCGCCACCCAGGGCGTTCGCATGATCCGCCTCGAAGAAGGCGACAAAGTAGCCGCCGTGGCCCGCATCGTCCCCGAAGAGGAAGTAACTGAAAGCGCCGAACCCGAATCCGAACCGCCGCCGCAAGCGCCGTGATTCGAGCCGCGCCCCTAAAGCAGCAGACCGTAGCGCCGCGACATCTTGCCTTTCGCCAACCGCGGGACGCGCACAAAATGGGAATCGATGCCCTCGACATCGTGTTCCGGATTGAGAAGCGCTACAACGTCAAGGTCGATATGCAGGATTGGGTTGAACTCGCGAATCATCGTACGCCGGGGGATCTCACCGCAGGCGAGCTGCATTTCCTGATAGGCGCAAGTCTCCAGGAATCCAACCAGCCGGTCCCCCGAAGCCTGTGGAACGGCCTGCGCGTGATCTTGGCCCAATCACTCGCAGTCTCACCCCAAAAAATCAAACCCGAATCGTGGCTGATCAAAGACCTCGGAATGAGTTGATGGCGTGGAAAACACTCAGGGATCTGAAGTCTAAGATTATCAACAATGCTGCGACAAGTTTCCCAAAAATGCCAGTGGGTCGCACTTTTTCGCAACGACCCATTAACTAGCCATTGAACGATGCAAACCGCCTTTCAAACCTGTCACGGCTAAAAAAGCGCGCAAGTATTTGTTATAACTATACTTACGCGAACTGACGTGACCCTCGGGTTATGAGGTTGGTGATGTGCTTTTCTTCGTCGCAGATGACCCTGGGGTTAAGTGGACAATTGGCTACCCTCCGGTAGAATAGGCTATTCATTGGCTACTCGGAGGAAGACATGCCCATGTTGACGCTCCGTGAGGAGACCTTCGATCAAGCCACGTTGCCTGTCAGCACGAGCTGGCTGCTGGCAGACTGCATGGAGTTTCGCGGCAAGCAGGACCTCTGGAGCCGGCAGCGCCCGGAGATGCTCGAAGCACTGCGGCAGCAGGCCATGATCCAGAGCGTCGAGTCGTCCAACCGCATCGAGGGCGTCACGGTCGCGCCGGAGCGACTCGCTCCTTTGGCGCTGGGCAAGGCACGGCCGCGTGATCGTTCTGAGGAGGAGATCTCTGGTTACCGTCGCGCGCTGGACTGGATTCACTCCCGCAAGTCGGCGGTATCCATTGGCCCGCGGACGATTCGGCGCCTGCATGCGCTTTCCCATGCGGGGGCAGGTGATGCTGGCGAGTTCAAGAGCCGGGACAATGAGATCATCGAGTTTCTTCCCAGCGGTGAGCGGCGCGTTCGTTTCAAGCCGACAGCGGCGAAACAGACCGCCAGCGCAGTCGATGATCTCTGCGCGGCCTACGAGCGATTGACCACCGCCCAGCGCGTGCCCCCGCTGCTGCTCGTTTCCACGATGGTGTTCGACCTGCTGTGCATTCACCCGTTCCGCGATGGCAATGGACGAGTTTCGCGTCTGCTGACCACCTTGCTGCTGCTGCAACACGGATTCAGCGTGGGCCGCTATGTCAGCCTGGAACGGTTGGTGGAGCAGAGCAAAGAAGATTACTACCGCGCCTTGGGTGAATGCTCGACCGGCTGGCACGAAGGCCGAAATCCCATCCTGCCGTGGTGGAATCACTTTCTGGGCGTGCTGCGACGCGCTTACCTGGAGTTCTCGCAACAGGTTGAGCGTTGCGGTGGCCGACCTGCCAAGTCCGAGCTTGCCCGTGGAGCGATCCTGAGCCAGGTGGGGAATTTCACCTTGGCCGATATCCAGGGCCAGCTTCCGGGGATCAGTACCCAACTGCTCAAGAAAGTTCTGGCGGAGATGAAGGCAGCCGGGCTGCTGACATTGACCGGACGCGGCCGTGGCGCGAAGTGGATGGTGCGGCAGCGATGAGTCTTACGTCCGAGCGAGCCAAGATAATGGTCCCACTCAACGGATAAGAAGCGGAGACCTCGTTTGAATCCGGCCGCGCCCACGTGACATAACCGCTCGGGAAAGTTCCGTGGTTAGCCACGTTGTAGCGAGGGCACGCCAAGGTCACTCGGTGGCGATCTGCGTGAACCCCGGGGCCGGCGTGTTTTGCAACAGCCTAGGAAATAGAGGGAACGAAACCGTTCTCGGAAAGGTGTCGCGCGCGACAACAGAGACACTTTTCCGCGTATGCTTCCGTAATCCGGGCCTTTTCCGCGTTTCGGTCTCGTTCGCTTGTCCGAACGCGACTATTCTCAAGCCGCGATGCGGTGCCTGGGAGCAGGCATGTCACCGTGGGCTGAGCAGGGGCGCATCAGGCGCACATCGCTACTTGGCCTTCGATGCTTATTCAGCGAATCACTTCTTCGCAATTGCGCTGCCGCTATCGTAATGTGATTTTTCCCCTCGTGAACAGAATGACGAGCGTCGCAAGGATTCCCAGCGTCGAAGGTTCCGGAATGACCGCGACCCAGCCTTCAGGGTAACCCGCCGGGTTGACTCCGTCGCCAACGATAACGCGTCCGTCCGCCGAGATTCCCGTGGCTCGCTGAAGTGTCCATCCGGACAGATCCAGCCCGAAATCTTCAATCAGCACATCACGCAGATCACGCTGGCCGCTCCGTTCATCCCAAATGAACGCCGGTGGAAAAGTGGGCACAGGAGAATGGTACCCACCCACGACTATTCGACCATCCGCAGAGACCGCATAGGCTTTTCCAACACCCAGATCAAGGATTTCGTCGCCAACCCACATCGCCGCACGAAGACCGTTCGCACTCGCGCCTAAGCCCACGATGACCGAGCCATCCGCCGAGGCAGCAGTCGCCAGGCTGAAGAAGTTGCCTCCCGGCAGATCCCCAAGACCGACCACACCGCTGTCCGTCCACTTGGCCGCCTCAAGTCCGTTCACACCATAGCTTGACCCGACAATCACCGACCCATCTGCTGACGCTCCGTATGCTGCACTACTGGTACTGCCACCTGGCAGGTCATCAAGACTAATGAGGAGGTCGTTGCGCCACGCACAGGCCTGCGAGCTTACTGTCGCAGTACTTCCCACGCCCACGACCGTGCTGCCATCCGCGGAGACCGCAAACGCTACGCTGTTCACACTCCCTCCCCCGAAGTCTCCAAGACCGCGCATCACCCCGTTTTCGTGCACAAAAGCCTGTCGTTCCCCGCCGAAAATTGTCGAGCCGACCACGATACTTCCATCACCGGATGCGCCATAAGCGATGCTGTCTCCTTGCCCACCATGAAGGTCATCCAAAGGTTCAAGCAGCCCCTCGCGCCAGACGACAGCTGAGGTCAGCCCTCCACTTGGGCCGCATTCGCCAACCACGCTCCTCCCATCTGCCGATACGCCATGGGCAAGGGTCCGAGCCTCCTGCGGAAGGTGCCCGATGCCGTAGAAAGTCGGTATCGAAGCCGTCGCACTCGCAACGTGCACGAGGCAAAGCGACGCGATGACAACCAAACGGACGCGTGCTCCTACCATGATCGATTTCCCCTGATTTTACGCTCCGCGATTCCTCCAAGAAACGAAGCGCCACAGCCGACATTCGGGCCTGCGCTTCGATTATGCCAGGCGGTTCTTGGAAAACCGTCAAACCGTCTTGCCTACGCAATCACACCTTCCCTTGCCAATGGGGGGGCTCAAAGCTCTCGTGAGTAAGACGAACGACAGTACCTTGTGCGTCACTTGCCGTTCCTCGTAAGCACATTCTGATCCTTCCGGCGCTCCAGTCCTTCAGAAAGAACGAGTCTGATCGCCTTGATAACGAGAGCCAGAGCGGATAGTGTCAAAAAGCCCACGCATAGCAGTACGCCCCACCAAACGAAAAGCGGCATTCCGAAGAATCCTACCTCATCCATCCATCGACTGCTAAATAACAACCAGCACCAAATGACACAACTCACGAGCCAGCTGATGATTAAGCCAGACGCCCACCACAACCGTCGGGGCGAGACGCAGAATACGGTCACCAAGCCAGCTCCCATTAGCAGTGGCAAGGCCGCGTTGCTCGGAGCGCAAATCCAGTCCCTCGTTGTGCCACCAACGGATTCCCACCAGACTTCCAACAGGATACCCCCATCGGCGAGAGCCATCGCGGAGACTGCACCGAACGACCAAACCGCTGCCGCCGCAGTTCTCTTTTGGTGGCCAGCGGCAATAGTGGCCGGTTGCCTTGCCCCATTACTCGCGCAAGGCGCGCTCGCATCTATGTGTGGTCGATCACTCACGAGTGACTCAAATCCCTTAATCGGCGCCTACCTGTGGCGACATTGGATCCGGTACCCTGTATACGTATCAATCCCAGTCAAAAAGTTCGCAATAGCACTCACTGCCCGGGATTAGCTGATCTCGGAATGTTGTAATGTAATTCAGTGTGCGCCTTCTTGTCAGACTCGACCGCGCATAACCAGCATAAAACCAGTCCGCGACCCAGATTCCTAATAAACTCGGGGGGACATGTCGGAGAATACCGTCCGTAATCGGGATCGACGTCCATGCCGGGGGCACCCAATCCGTGCCCCAGTCGTCAGTGTGTCCTGGATGCTTATACCAGTTGTTTGTCAACACCGTTGGATTCCAAGTGCCGTGCGCCACCCAGTCCTGCACTGGGTGTAGCCCTTGACCAATCAGATTTGCAGCAAATGCCGAGTGGCCAGGCCAAGCGCCTTTATCATTGCAGATGCGAACTGCGAGGCGCCGGCAGTCCCTTGCATGTCTGTATCGGCTGTCGGTTGGACCCCATCTGAGTGCCGTGCTGGGCGGATAATTAAAATGCCAGCTGATTAGTTGAAGGTTGAACGCGCTCCATACCCACTCCCAGTTTCCAGGGGGATCTATGCCGTTATCGGCACTAGCAACGATTTCGGCCGGGTCCGCTTTCATGTGCACTGTCGGTAGTCGTGCCCAACCAAAAGTCCGGCGGTAATGAACATCAGGCCCCCATAGCCCCTGTGAATCTCCAGCGAATGCTGGCCTACCGTGCAAATACTCGTAAAGATTTCCCCCTTCCGCATAGTCGATCCGTGATGGCACACTACTGTTGTCCCCAATCGCCAGATGCTGTGGCCGACGAATCGTAGCGAGTCTGGCCAGTGGATCTCTTTGGAGGAATCGTCCGTGCTGCGGATCATACGTGCGATGGCGATAGTCGTATAGTTCTTTAACATCTGAACGTCCCGTATCTGCAACGACATCGCGACGCTGGCCGGTAAAGAAATAAGGATTGCCAGAGAAGGACTCCGCGAGTTTAGGCCAGAAGGGCGTCACACGGACGATTTGTGCCGCGCCGTAGGCACCGTAGGCGTATGCCTCAGTTACATAGCCCGCCGCGCTGGCCAGGCCGGCCGGCGTGTACAGCTCTCGCTCCAAGTAGAAGTGCTCCTGGCCGCTGGCGACCTCGTGCATCATAACGTGCTCATCGACATACTGCGTTCCGTGGACGAAATAGCGCGACGGTGCGTCTGAAGAATCGGTCTCCACGATCGCTTGATGACCATCGTAAAAGTAGTGCGTCTCCTCGTTAGTGCCATCGCAGTACCGATGAATGCGCGCTATCCGGCGACCGAGGGCGTCGTAGTAATAGCGCTCATAGTCACTACAACCCAGCGGTACGCTATTTGCCACATCGCAATTGTCGGGCACGCCATTGCCGTTGCAATCTCCGGGAGGGCAGTTCGAAAGCTCACACGCGTCACGTATCCCGTTGCCATCGCAATCAGGCTCGGACGGGCATCCGGTCGGAAAAGGTGTCAGGAACCTATTTTATGGGGGGGGGGGGGGAACGGGAACATCACTCGTTCATGCGTGCCGCTTTGCGGCGCGTTCAGCCGCAGCCCCACCCAACCCACACCGCCCCAAGCCTTTCCCGACTCACCGGCTCCCCGCTCCCGCGCGTACCCTCTGCGTGTCTGCACCTCTGCGTCTCTGCGCCTCTGCGCCTCTGCGTGAGCATACCACACCACCCCGCGCACAATCCAAAATTAAACAGCACACCCCGCGCGTTATCCCCGATAGAGGTGAACCAAAGCCCAGTGCCGAATGCCCGGTGCCCAATGCCTGCTGCCTTTCACTCAATCCGTGCCGTCCTTGGTGTCTCCGTGCCTTGGAGCCTTGGTGTCAAAACCGAATCGCCCGACGCGCCCCTGGCGTCATGTGTGTCCTTTGTGGCCCGCGTATCGTCCGTCCTTGGCCCCCTTGGCGACCTTGGCGTTGAAACGAAAAAAGTGAAAGAAACGAACCCAAATGCAAGCGCCACTTCAAGCTCCTGCCGCGATCAAAAACCGGCATCACCCCCGTTCTCGAACGCGCCAACGCCTCCGAAATTTCAAAATCCAGATTGGGTTCGTTTTTCAGCCACCCCCTGTGCAGGCGCCAAAGGCTGCAATCGCTTTCAGCGCCGCACACCGCGGAAACCCGGCCCATCGCGCCTGCCATCAGGAGTGATTCGAATGCACTGCGTAGAATTGAGCGTACACCGTCAGCCGGCGCGTCACAGCGCCTCGGACACTTCCGTCACAGGGCGCTCCAGCGCATCGCCCGGCGACACCTGCCGCGTGATCTTCACCGCCCGGCCGTCCTTGTGCTTGCCCACCCGCGCGGCGAACTTGTTCTTGCCCTCGATGCGCAGCAGCACTTCCTCAGCCGCCGGCTTGCCCGTCTGGATGATGTCACCCGGCTGGAGACCCAGCAGCTCGCGCACCGTAATGCTGGTTTCCGCAAGGTACGCCCGCAGCTCGACCTTCGCTGCGTCCACCCGGCGCATGACCATCTGCGATTGGTCCTCGTCGGGCTGCGCCCGGCGATACGCCAGCCAGCCCTGCGTGGCCAGTTTGCCCATGATCGGCTCGATCACGTTGAACGGAATGCACAGGCTCATCGTCCCCGCGCGCGGTCCCATCCGCAGCTCGAAGCCGATCACCACGATCACCTCGTTCGGCGCCACGATCTGCACCAGGTGCGGATTGCTCTCAACGTCCTTCAGGCTGAATTTCACCGGCACCAGCGTCGACCAGATCGTGGTCAATTCCGCCAGTGCCCGGTCGGTGATCTTGCGGATCAGCCGCAGCTCGATCAGCGTCAGCGGACGCTGCGGGATGAACATCTCGTTGTTCGAGCCGCCCAGCAGGCGGTCAATGATCGGGTAGATGATGAGCGGGCTGATTTCCAGGCACATTTGCCCTTCGAGCGGCTCGCACCCGAGCAGGTTGAAATTCGTGGGATTGGGCAGCGAATGAATGAACTCGCTGTAGGTGAGCTGCTCGATGGTGGCTACGCGCACCTCGACGATCGTGCGCAAAAAGCTCGACAGCGACGCCCCCAGGTTGCGGCCGAAGTTTTCGTGCAAGCTCTCCAGCGCCCGCATCTGATCCTTGCTGACGCGCTCCGGACGCTTGAAATCGTAGAGATGCGCCTCGCGCTGATCGGCGGAACTCGCGCCGCGCGGCGCGCCCTGCCGCTCGTCGACCTCGCCGCTTTCCACCGCGGCAAGCAGCGCGTCTACTTCGCTCTGATCGAGTACGTCCGCCATGCACCCACTCCGCGCCGCCGAGGAACGCGCAGATTCCGCGCCACCCCCGGCAAACAGGACTCCGCTGGTTTATCGGACAATCCCGCCCCGCACTTGAACCGGTCAGCCGCGCATGGCCGCGAAACGCTCGAAGAAATCGGGAAATGTCTTGGCCACGCACCCGGGATCGAGAATCTCCACGCCGTCCACCACCAGCCCGGATAGCGCGAAGCTCATCGCCATGCGATGGTCGTTGTACGTGCGCACCCGCGCCGCCACCGGCTGGGCCGGAGGCGTGATCCGCAGATCATCCGCGCCGACGCGGACCTCGGCGCCGAAACGCCCCAGCTCCGTCGCCACCGCCGCCAGTCGGTCGGTTTCCTTGATCCGGAGATTACCAACATTGCGGATGTGCGTCGGACCCTCCGCGAACAGCGCCACCACCGCCAGCGTCTGCGCCATGTCCGGCATGTCGGAAAGATCGACGTCGATGCCCGACAGACGGCGCCCCTCCGCCGGCCCGGTCACGCTCAGCCGGTCATCACCCCGCGCCACTTGGCACCCCATGCGCTCCAGCACGTCGACAAAGCGCGCGTCGCCCTGCAGGCTGTCGCGACCAAGGCCAGGCACCGTCACCGTGCCCCCGGCGACGGCCGCAGCCGCCAGAAAATATGAAGCGTTCGAAGCGTCCGGCTCGATGCGACAGGTACACGCGGTATAGCCCTGCGGCGCGGGCACGATCGCCCGCGCGCCGGCGCCCTTCGGCTGATAGATCACCGACGCGCCAAACTCTTCCATCATGCGCAGCGTCATGGTGACGTACGGCACGCTCACCATGTCCTGCAGCTCGAAGAACACGTCGCCGCGAGCCTGCGCCGCGACCATGAGCAGCGCGCTGATGAACTGGCTCGACGGCGCCGCCGCGAAGTGTACGGTGCCCCCGCGCAGCCCGCCGCCGCGCACCTCCAGCGGCGGATAGCCTTCGACGCCCGTGTATCCGATCACCGCGCCCAGTTCGCGCAGCGCGTCTACCTGCGGGCCGATCGGCCGCGCGTGCATGCGCTCCACCCCATCCAGCCGGTACGCACCGCGCCCCAGCGCGCACAGCGCCGTGCAGAAACGCAGCGTCGTCCCGCTGTTGCCGCAGAACAGGTCCGCGTCCGTCGCGGGGATCTGCCCGCGGCACCCCTCCACGACCATCGTGCAGCGCTGCGGGTCAGTATCGACGCTCACGCCCAGCGTGCGCAGCGCGGCTGCCATCAACTCGGTGTCTTCGGAAAAAAGCGCGCCCTCCAACGTGGAGCGCCCGTCCGCCAGTGCCGCGAGCAACAGCGCGCGATTGGTCAGCGACTTGGACCCTGGCACTTCGACCACCGCGTTCAGCGGGCGGGAGAGCGGGCGTATGGCCTCGAATTGCATACGGCCAGAATAGGCGCACCCGCGCGATTGGGCAATCACCGGCGCGACGCTTGCACGCCGGCGCGGGGCCACGTAGAACGATGGCGTGAACCTGACCAAGTACTTTCGCCCGCAGCGTACGCTGCGCGGCGGCATGTTTCTGCACGAGGACGCCTTCGATCCCGGCCACCGCGACTTTCGTCCTTTGCCGGGCGGGCTACCGCACCTCCTGCGCATTCCGCTGCCGGGAGACAGCGGGACTCCTGGCAGGTTGATGGTCGCGAGTCAAAACATCGTCGCAGCCGGGCAGATCATCGCGCGCTCCTCCGCCGGGGACGGCGTACATGCGCCGTTCGACGGACGGGTGCAGTCTCTGACCTCAGTATGGACCGCCGGCGCCGGACAAGTATCAGCCATCGAGATCGCGACCGCCGCGGACGCCGAAGACCGCCCGGCGGAACTCTTCGAGGGCCAGCTCGATGCCGCGCCCGCGAATCGCGCGGAGTTCGTGCAGCGCTTGCGCCTGGCGGGCGCGCACGTGGACGACCTGGCCCGCTTCGTCACCGGTCCAGCGCCGCGCGCGCTCATCGTTTGCGGCCTGGACACGTCGCCGCCGATGACGGCGCGCACGGAAATGGCGTTTCGCTACGGCGCCACAGTCATCGAAACCGCCGCGCTCATCCACCGCCTGTTTGGGTTTTACCGAACATACCTGGCGGTGGATCGCGGGTATCAGTCGCTGGTACGGCTGAGCGAGCGCCGCTCGCACGGCGTGGCGGTGCGCATCGCGGCCATCGCGAACAAGTACCCGCAGGCGCATCCGCGCCTGCTCGTGCGCACGATACTCGCCCGCACGCTTTCCCCACAGCAGTCGCCGGCGGACATCGGCGTCGTGGTGATCGATATTGCCGACGTCATCGACATGGCCCGGGCGCTGCGCGACGAGCCAGTGACCCACCGGCTGATCAGCGTCGCCGGCCACGACCTACACGAGCCCGGCAATTACCGTGTTCCCATCGGCATCGCGCTCGCCGACGTACTGCTTGCGGTGGGCGCGCCGCCGACCGCGAAGCGCATCGTGTTGAACTGCCTCTGGTCGGGACCGGCTTTGCCCGATTCAGCCGCGTCCAACCCAGCCGCGGTGGTCGCGCGGGACACCACGGCGGTACTGCCGCTCGGAATCGTCGACGCGCCTCGACTAGCCGCGTGCATCCGCTGCGGGTATTGCCAAGACACGTGTCCCGTCGAGCTCGATCCGCTCACGCTGTACCGCCGCGCGCAGCGCGACGGCGCGGCGGGTTCCGAGATACCGAACGCGCGCGCCTGCGTGGAATGCGGACTGTGCGATTACGTTTGTCCGTCCGACCTGCCGCTCATGCAGGGCGTGCAGAGCCTGTGCAGCCCATGACCGCGAACGCTGAAAGCCTGCGAGTCACCGCGCCGCCGCACGTACGCCTGGCTGCGCACCGCCGGCAATTCGAGCGCACACTGCTGGTCGGCGCGCTGCCGGTTATGGCGGCGTCCGTATGGCTGCATGGAACCTCCGCGTTGCAGCTCTACGCGGTCGCGGGAGCGGCGGCAGTCGCGGCGGACTGGCTCGGGCACGTGCTGCGTCGCGCGTCGCCGGGCGTGCGCGTGGCGCATGCGCTGGTCATCGGCCTGCTGGTGGTGATGATGTCCGCGCCGACCGTGCACGTGGTCGCGGCGGGTGTCGGCGCGGGTTGCGCCGCGCTGGTCGCGCGCATCCTTCGCGATCGGTGGGAAACGTATGTGTGGCATCCGGCGCTGACCGGCTGGCTGCTGGCGCTGCTGCTCAGCCCGCAGCTTCATCGCCCCGCCGACACGTCGCCTGACTTGCCGCGTCCGGTGGACCAGATTGCGCAGGTGTATGGGCCAGAGGCGCGGGACGGCGCGCGGCGGCTGCGCGAGCTGGCGCTTTATCATCTGCCCAGTTGGGAAAATACTCTATCGGGCAAGGTGCCCGGCGGTCTGGGAGAAACCTGCGGCTTGGCGATTCTCGTCGGCGGGCTGTGGCTCGTGTACGTGGGCAATCTACGCTGGCAGTTGCCGGTCTGCGCCGTCGCCGCGGCGGTGATGCTCGCCGCGCTGTGGCCGATCCGCGGGCCGGACGGCGAGTGGATGTGGTTTCCCATCATGCTGCGCGTCGACGGACTGCCGGTGGGCATGGTGCTCGTGCTGTATCACGTCACCGGCGGAGGGTTGCTGCTGGCCGCGATCATGCACGGGGCCGACACGATTTCCACGCCACTGAACGAGCGCGGGCACGCGGTTTTTGGCGCGGGGCTGGGCGCGTTCACGGTCGGGTTGCGCGCGCTGGGAATTCCTATTGGAGCGTGCTGGTTTGCGTTATTGGCGATGAATCTGGCGGCGCCGCTGATTGATCGCGTCACGCGTCGGCGCGCCTGGGGAACCTGAGCCCGGCGATCACGCCGGTCCCGGCTGACGGGCGGTGCGTCCCTGCCAGTACCGCTGCAACGACGCCGCGCCCATGCTGATTGCGCCAACCAGTCCGACGTACACCGGGCCGAGCATGCGCAATGCGACAAGAAACGCGGCAGTCTCCGCGCCGGACGCGCCGAGAAACTTCGTGAGAAATACCGCGTAGCCGGCGTCCAGCGTGCCCAGTCCGGCGGGCACCTGAGTCATCGACGCCAGCGAGCCGATCAGGAGAAACGCCGCCGCGACTTCGACCACGCCGCCGTTCAATGACGCTCCAAGCAGGATGGCAAAACCGGCGATTTTCGCACACAGCGCTCCAAGTGAATACGGCAAAACGCGCAGTAGATAGCGCCCGTGTTCGCGCAGCCAGGACTTCAGCCGCGTGCGGTACAGCGCGAATATCGCCGCGATCAGCCCCGCCGGAACAGCCCATGCATACCAACCGGGCAACGTCGATTCCGCCCAGAGGATCGAAACCACCGCGCCCAGCAAGAGCACCGACAGAATGGCCGCCACGCGATAAACCAGGATCGTTCGCACGCGGTCGCCCCGGCTGTGATCGCCCAGTCGGGCGAATTTGTAGACATCCGCGGCGATCTTCGCGACGGCGAAACTGACCAGCGACGACTCGCAGAAAATCCGGCCGCAGCGCCACAACGAAGCATGCACGCCACAGCACTTGCCGGCGGTGCGCAGCGCGCAGGCTTTCAGAAGCACATAGAGGTGGGTGAACAGGAAAAAGAGGGCCAATCTGCCGCGTTGTGCGCTGAGCACCTCGCCGAGCGATTCGGCCTCGCCCGCCTTCCAGATCAACAATCCGGTGAGGGCCAGCCCCGCGGTCGCCAGCACGATCGCCTGCCAGGTGGCTGGTTGACGCGCCACGGGCTCGAACGCACCGTCACTGAGCGATCGACGAAGATCGTGAAACGCGGCATCGCCCTCCGCGGTCGCGGGCTGTCTGTCGGCTGGCTGCATGATCGGCTTCTTCAGGGAAACAAACGCCCCCGAATCCGAAGAGGATGCTAACATTCGGCGGGTAATCCGCAACCCCGTCCACGAAGGGCATGGCAACTCCGCTGGGTTCTTCGACCGGACTGCATGAACGGGCTAGAATGCCTTGGGCGCGACTCGCCGCGCCGCCTGACTGGACCCTGAACCGACATGCACCGATCCAATCTCGCGCTGCCCAGATTCGCATACTTGCTGGTCTTGATCGCCGGCGTCGCGATGGCTGACACGCCGGTTGAACCCTCTCCGGAAGTCCTCCCGCCACGAATGCGCCTGCGCCAGGCGGATGAGCAGCGGATGCACGGCGACTGTGCCGGCGCGTCAGCCGCCTATGCCGAACTTCGCCAAGACGACGCCACTCGCTTGGACGCGTTGCTCGGGCTGGTGGAATGCCGATTGGCGACTGGCCGGTACGCCGAAGCCCGAGCGTTGCTCGCGGCGGAGGCCGAGGATGGTGAGGGCTCGGCGCGCATCGCGCTGGCCCGGGCCCGCGTTGCCCGGGAAGTGGGCGAATACGCCGAGGCCATCAACTATTGCCGCACTGGGCTCCAGGTTGACTCACGAAACCCGGGCACACGCCTGGAATTGTGTGAACTTCTCGAGACCGTCGGTCAGCGCGACGAAGCGCTGAAGGAGTACGAGTGGTTCGAACAACTCGTGCTGCGCCAACTGCCGATCAAGGCCGATGAGCTTACCGCCGTCGGCCAGGGGTTTTACCGATACAGCGTGCTGTCGCGCGATCCCAATCTCACCCAGCGCACGCGGCACGTCCTCACGCAGATCTTTCAGGTCGCCTGCGAACGCATCGACCGCACGTACTGGCCGGCGCGTATCGCGGCGGCGGACCTGCTGCGCGAGAAGTTCAACGTCCACGAAGCGCGCGAGGACTATATCGCCGCGCTGGAAATCAACACGAACGCCGTCGAGGCCCACGTCGGACTTGGGCGGCTGGCGCTGGAGGATTGGGACTTTGAGGCGATCGAAGGGTACGTATCCGCCGCGCTGGCGATCAACTCGAACAGCGTCGCCGCGTTCAATTTGCGCTGCGCCGGCAAGCTGCTTGAACGGCAGTATGTCGAAGCGGCGGTAGCCGCCGACCGCGCGCTGGCGATCAACCCGAATGACCTGGAGGCGCTGGGTCTCATGGCCGCGGCGCTCACCGCCCAGTCGCGCACCGAAGATGCCGGAGCGTTCGTCAGCCGCGCCGCGTTGATCAACCCGTGCAGCCGCGTGGTCCACGAGGTGATCGCCGGAACGCTCAGCGGTCTGCGCCGGTTCCCCGAATCGGAGGCGCGTTACCAGCAAGCGATCGCGTGTGAACCCACGGCGGCTGCGCCGCGCACCGAGCTGGGCATGATGTACATGCAGTGGGGCGACGAATCCAAGGCGCGCGACGCGCTGGAGACCGCGTGGAAGCTCGATCCGTTCAACGACCGTACGAAGAACACGCTCGACCTGCTCGATCGCCTCGACCGCTTCGCTCAGATCAGCACCGAACGATACGTCGTACGTTACGACCCCGAACGCGACGAGGTCATCGCGCGTTACTTCGCGAACTATCTCGAAACCATCTACGACGAGGTGTGCCGGGACTACGACGCGACGCTGGCCCGGCCTACGGTGATCGAGATCTTTCCGTCGCACACGGAATTCGGCGTGCGCATTCACGGCAAGCCCTGGATTCATACGATCGGCGCATGCACGGGATGGGTCATCGCCGTGGACGCCCCGCGCGTGGGCGGTGATCTGCCAGGAGCGTACAACTTCGCCGAAGTGCTGCGGCACGAATTCACGCACACGGTCACGCTGGCGGTGACGCGCAATCGCATTCCGCACTGGTTCACCGAGGGGCTCGCGGTCATGCAGGAACAGTCGGACCGGCCGTACGGCTGGACGGCTCAACTCGCGGATGCGGTGCGCCGCGGCGAACTGTACACGCTCGACTCCATCGACTGGGGCTTCATGCGTCCCAGAAAGCCTGACGGCCGGCAGCAGGCCTACGCCCAGAGCGAGTGGATGTGCGAATACCTGACGGCCACGCATGGCTACGAAGTCATCAATCGCATGCTCCAGCTCTTTGCCGATGGGAAATCGCAACCCGATGTCATTCGCGAAATCACCGGCGCAGGTCCTGGGCAGTTCGATACACAGTTCGCAGAGTGGGCCACAGCGCAAGTGCGCTCCTGGGGCTTCGACCTGACGCCTCCGGAGGTGGTGGACGATCTGCGCCGCGCCGCCGAAGAGAAGCCAGAGGATTCCGCTGTCCTGGCACGACTCGCTTCGGCTGAACTCGACGCCGACGATCCCGAAGCCGCCCTGGCGGCGGCCACCCGCTGCCTGGACATCGCAGCGGACAACTCCAAGGCCATGGAAGTCCTGTTGCGCGCGACCGCGCGCCTGTTGCACAAGCCGATGGAGCCTTCCGCGCGACAGGCGATGGAGGATGAGGCCGCGGAGGTCGCCGAGCGCCTGCTCGCGGCGGACGCGCGCAACCGCCACGCGCTGGCCGCGCGCTCCGCCGTACACATGCGGCGCAAGGAGTATGAACTAGCGCTCCCGCTTCTGCACCGGCTGATTGAGGTATGGCCGATTGACCCCTACGCTGCGGAAGCCCTGGCGGAAATTTACTTTACGCGCGAGGACTTCGCCGCCGCCCAACCGTTCGTGCTGGCCGCCGCCCGCGCGAATACGCACGACCTGCAGGCGGCACAGCGCGCCGGCGAGGTCTGCGAGCGCCTGGGTCAGTTGCCGGACGCGCGCTTCTGGTACCTGCGCGCGCTGCACAACGACCCGCTCGCGGAGGCACCGCATCTGAGGCTCGCCGAGGTGGCCATGCGGCTGAATGACCTGCCTGCGGCAGTTGAGGAATACCGCGTGCTCTGCCGTATTGCGCCGCATTCGGCGAAGTATCACGCGGACTGCGCCCTGGCGTACCGCAAGCTGGGCGATGTAGCGAACATGCGCGAGTTCGCCGAGCGCGCGGTGAAGCTTGATCCGCACTCGCCGGCAGCCGCATTGCTCCACGACTGAAGTTTGAGGAAATACCGTACTGCGGGGTGCCTGTCCCGCCCCAGTTCGAGATCATCCCTCGAGATGCAACCAGCGCGGCGATGCAGCACGTGGGTTACCGCGACGATTCGCCGTCCGGAAATCCCCGCGACCATCGCCAAGTCAGACAAGTTCACGGTACGGCTGACAGGAAATCACGCGCGCCGCATGGTTGCCACCTCGCGGGTGTGCTACACTTGCCAGCCGGGAATCCGCGACGCGGCAACCAGGAGCCACCGCGCATGAGCGCAGTCGAACTCGAGAACGTGACCAAGTCATTCGGCGCGCATATCGCCGTGAACGAGCTTGACCTGATCGTGCCTCCGGGTTGCGTGTACGGCTTCATCGGACCCAACGGATCGGGCAAAACCACGACGCTGCGCATGATCATGAACATCTTCTACCCGGACCGGGGTACCGTGCGCGTGTTCGGCGAGCCGGTTCACGGCGCGTGCACTGACCGCATTGGTTACTTGCCCGAAGAACGCGGCCTGTACAAGAAAATGAAGGTACGCGAGGTCCTGCGCTTTTACGGGCGACTGAAGAGCGGGCGAAACCTCAATGGCGAAGTCGACGCCTGGCTTCAGCGCATGGGCCTGGCCGACCGGGCCAACGATCGCGTCGAAACGCTCAGCAAGGGCATGAGCCAGAAAGTGCAGTTCATCGCCACCGTGGTCGCCCGGCCCGAAATGGTCATTCTCGATGAACCCTTCAGCGGGCTCGATCCGGTCAATACGGAAGTGATCAAGGACGCCGTGCTCGAATTGCAGCGCGGCGGCACAACCGTGATTTTCAGCACGCACGACATGGCTACCGCCGAGCGCATGTGCGACCTGATCTTCATGATTTTCAAGGGCCGAAAAGTACTCAACGGCACGCTCAGCGATATCCAGGACCAGTACGGCAACGACACGGTCCGCGTGCGCATCGCCGGCGAAGCCGCGCTGCTGGCCGGACTGCCCGGTGTCGAACGCATCAATGACTACGGTCGCTGGCAGGAGCTGCGCCTGCGCGAAGGCGCCGACGCGCAGCAGATCCTGCACGCGATGCTCCAGCGCGCCCCGGTGCGGCACTTCGAGCTGACGCGTCCCTCGCTGCACGACATCTTCGTGCGCATAGCCGGGCCCGAGGCCCAGGAGGCCAGCCTTGCGTAAGATCATCGACGTGGCCGTGCGCGAATACAACGCGGCGGTGCGCACCAAGGCCTTCATCATCAGCGTCGTGCTCATGCCCATCCTGATGGGCGGCGGCCTCATCGCGCACCGGCTGCTCAAGGACCAGGTGGACATCAAGACCAAGCAGATCGCGGTGATCGACCGCTCGGGCGTGATCGGCGATGTGCTGGCGCGGGCCTCCGAGATCTACAACCAGTCGGAAATCTTCGACAAGGAGAGCCGCAAGCAGGTCCGACCGAAAATCGTGATCGAAGCGGTCACGCCGGCGGAATCGAAGGATGCGGACGCACAGCGCATCGAGCTCTCCGACCGAGTGCGCAGTGGCAAGCTCGAGGCCTGGGTCGAGGTGGGACCGCAGATCGTCCATCCTGGCGAGGACATCGCCGCGGCCTCCGTCGCGTATCACTCCAAAGGGGCGGTGATGGACGAACAGCGCAAGTGGATCACCATCGCCATCAACAACCAGGTGCAGAACCTGCGCCTGGCCGACGCGAAGATCAGCCCAGAGACCATCCGCGGCCTGATCGCGCCGGTTCCCGTGGACAGCCTGGGGCTGGTCAGTCTTGACGAAACCACCGGCACGGCATCCGCCGCGCGGCAGACGAGCGAGATCTCGTCCCTGCTCGTTCCCATGGCCATGATGATGCTCATGTTCATGATGATCACGATGGGCGCGACACCGCTCTTGAACTCCGTTCTGGAAGAAAAAATGCAGCGCATCGCGGAGGTGCTGCTCGGGTCGGTCACGCCGTTTCAACTGATGATGGGCAAGCTGCTCGGCACTATCGGCGTAACCTTCACGGTCGCGGTGATCTATTTCGTCGGCGGGGCCATCACCGTTCAGCGCCTGGGGGCCGCGGAGCATGTTCCGCTGAACATTCTGCCCTGGTTTTTCGTGTACCAGACCGCGGCGGTATTCATGTTCGGGGCAATGTTTGTCGCCATCGGTTCAGCCTGCAACGACCTTAAAGAAGCGCAATCGCTGATGATGCCCGTGTGGCTAGTGGTCTGCGCACCGCTGTTCGTGTGGTTCCAGGTGGTGAAACAGCCGCTGAGCCAGTTCTCCACGGTGCTGTCGCTTTTTCCGCCGTGCACGCCCATGCTCATGCTGCTGCGTCAGTCGACGCCAACTGGCGTACCAAGCTGGCAGCCGTGGGCGGGACTCGCCGGCGTCCTGGTCTGCACGGTGATCTGCGTCTGGCTCGCCGGCCGCATTTTCCGCGTGGGCCTGCTCATGCAGGGCAAGCCTCCCAAACTCGGCGAGATGGTGCGCTGGGCGTTTTCCGGGTGACACGCGCGCTATCCGCGTTCATTGAATTCACGCCGAAGCGTCGCTCATCGCGCGCATCAGAGCGAGCAACTGTCTCGTGGCGAACACGTCGTGGACGCGCACCAGCGCCGCTCCCGCGGCGAATGCGCGGGCTACACACGCGAGCGATCCACCCAGACGGTCCTGTACCGCGGGCCGCGACGGATCCATTTGGGCGATAAAGCTCTTGCGGGAAGCGCCCAAAAGAATCGGATATCCCAATGCCACCAGAACCTCCATTCGCCCCAGCAAGGCGAGGTTGTGCGTCAACCTCTTGCCGAAGCCGATTCCCGGATCGAGGATGATTCTCCCCGGCGCAATCCCCTGTGCCGCCGCGAACTCCGCCCGTTCGCGAAGAAAGCCGGCAACCTCCGCCACCACGTTTGCGTAATGCGGTTCGACCTGCATGGTCGCCGGCGTACCCTGCATGTGCATGAGGACGACGCCCGCACCGCGCTCGGCGATCAGCTGCGCCATACGCGGATCGTCGCGCAGCGCGCTGATGTCGTTGATGATGGCGACCCCCGCATCGAGCCCCGTCCGCGCGACATCGGATGAGCGCGTATCCAGCGAGAGCAGCGCCGTGGGAATGTCGCTGCGCACGCGCTCGATGACCGGAAGCACCCGGCGAATCTGTTCGTCCGCAGACACCGGTTGGGCGCCGGGGCGCGTGGATTCCGCGCCGATGTCGATGATTGCCGCGCCATCGTCGTGCATGCGCGCCGCATGGGCTGCAGCCGCGTCGGGATCAACGTACGCGCCGCCGTCACTGAACGAGTCTGGCGTGACGTTGAGAATGCCCATCACCAGCGGGAGTCGCTCTACCGCGAATACGATTGGATCGAATGTGGCCATGTCACCATGGTACGCGGCGCAGCCCGGTTGTCTGCGCCCCCTGCGACGCACTTCCAACGCACGAGAGCGGAGATTTGTCAAAAACCATCACGCCGGCCAGGTCCGGCTTGACTCGGAAATCCAGCGACATAGAACTTGAATGGATGCAGTTGCGCCGGTGTGACCGCGATCACCAGGGTAACCACAGCGTCATCATCCGTTCGATCATCTCCACGCGGTCCACCGCCGTTCCATTTAAGCCGACCTGTCTGCGCCAATAGGAGAAACCCCATGGCCGTGCGATTGTGCGAACGGTCCGCGCCCGCGCTGCGCTGGTATATGCAGCGCAACCCCACCTACGTGCTCAGTGGCGCCTGCATCGCCTGCGGGGCGCGGATGCTGCTGGTGCCCGCGGAGAGTCCGCCGGCAGGCGATTTCTCGCTCATCCTGCTCACGCTCGCTGTGCTACAGGCGTACGAAATCGGCGTCAGCGCGGTGCTGCTCTGGCTGCACCGCAAGGGCTTCGCGCCGGAAGACCAGCCGTCGGTCACGATCGTCGCCGCGGTGTTCTGGACGGGGCCGCTGATCGCCACGATGGAGATGACCGCGGTGGACGCCCAACTGGGCGCGGCGCTCGCCCTGAGCGCGTGCGTCATCGCCATCGGCGAATTGCGCGCCGTCGCGCGGCGCATCGGCTGGCGATTGTCGCCATGGACGCACGCGGTGGCGACGGCGTGCCTGTTGCTCGTCGCAGCCGGTCAGCCGCTGCTTAAGGTCGAGAGTGCTGCCGGAGGCAGCAGGGAAGTTTTGCTTTATGGGTTCTGGTGGGTCCTCGCGGCAATCATCGTCGTCGGCGTGCCCGGCCTGCGACGCAAAGCGGACACGCGGGTTGACGCCGGAATCATGACCGCGGCGGTCGGCGCGGCTGTTCTGCACCTGGTGGCCATGAACCACGCGTTTTGCGGGCACGCGAAGGCATTCTACGCCGCGCCGGTACTGGCCGCTGCCGCGGCAGGAGGCCTGCTGGTTCTTCGGCGCGGCGAGCGGGGCCCGCACGCATGGCTGCTGGTGCTGTGCTTCTGGATGCCTGCCATAGGGATTTACCTATCAATCGCCCGTTTCGACAGCGCGTTCCCGCTCGCCGCGCTGCCGCTGCCGCTGCGCGATCCGCTACTGGTCGGCCTGGTGTTGGCCGCGGGGGCGTGGTGGTGCGGATATGTTCGGCACCGTTGGCCCTCCCTGCTGCACGCGGCTGTGCTGGCGTCGGCGTTCGCGATCGAACGCGCGATTTTCAGCGAGGTTCTGCGCGGGGCGATGCCGCTGGTGCCGCTCTCGTGGGAGTCGCTGACCGACCTGCAGCGCGGCGTGGTGATCGCGACGGTCGCCTGGTACCTGTTCGCGCTGGCGTGGTGGCTGCGGTCGCGCGAGTTGCTGGCAATCGGCCTGGTGATCCATCAATTCGGCGTGGCTGCGTGCATTCCCTGGGGGTGGAAGGCTGCGGGTCTCGCCCTGGTACTGACCTGGGGCTGGACTGTGCTGCTGGTCATCCATGCCGCGGTTGAACGACCCGGTCTGAAGACTCGCCTGCTGCCGATCGTCGTGCTGGTGATAGCCAGTTGGGCCTTCTGCCGGGATCCACAGCTTGCGCGATACGCCCAGGCGCACCTTGCGCTGATGGTCGCGGCGTTCGCCGTTGCCGGCTGGTTTCAGTCGTGGACTCGATACCTGCCGACCGCGATCGCGATCGCCGCCGCCAGCGCGAGCCCGGTGATCTTCCGCGGCATTCGCGACACGACGCACGGGCCGGCCATGAGCGTCATCTCAGCCGGCTTTCTGCTGCTGGGCGGCGGGATGTGGGTCAGCGCACGCAAGCAGCGGATGCTGCGCGCCTGGCCGATTTCCTCGGCACGCGACGAGACTGCCGGCGGCGATCCTGGCGACCCGGCCGATGCCAACCCGCCTGTGGGCTAAAACCCAATGGTGAACACTGCCTGGAAGTAGCGCACGTCCTCCAAGTCGACGTCGCCGTCCTCGTCAATGTCCACGTTCGCGCAATCCGGCTGCAAGTACCCGCCGCCCGGACCGCTTAGGCAGTCCGCCAGTGCCGGCGCGTCGGCGAGCGTAACTTCGCCGTCTCCGTCCGCGTCGCCCCAGCCGGGCGCGGGAATGGTGTTGATCCCACCGAGGGAGAAACTGCCATCGAGGTAAACCAGCGCGCCGCCGACCGCGGTCGCGTCGATGAGCACCTCGTTGGTCCCGACCACGGTGTACGTGTCCGAAACGATCAGTACGGTCTCGTTCAGGCCGCCTTCATTCAGTGCCGCGGGGTCGAGATGACCGACAAAGTGCCCGTTGACGGTCACCGGGATCGACTCCGGTGCGTACAATCCGCTCACGATGATGTGCAGTTCCGCGTGGTTGAAGGGATCGCGCACCTGGGCGAACTTGAGATTTTCCACAAGGTCAAACTCGGCGTCGATGACTGATCCGCCGCGCGCCGAGCGTTCATTCCGCGCGACGCCCATGTTGGAGTCGCCGTGGTCGCTGACGTACAGCACGAACTCTTCACCGGGGCCGAGCTTCGCCCGCAGGTCGTCGAGCACTTGGCAGAAGCCGGTGGTCGTCGCAGCCGAGTGATTCGCCGCGGGCACGCCCTCACCAGTGCACAAGTCCTTGTTGGCCCCGGCGTTGTCGCCGACGAGCACGTGGACGCTGGTGCCGGTGGTGTTGAGGTCGCCCCACTCCTCTTTGAGTAGCTTGCAGAAGTTCTTGATGTCGTTGCGATGGCGATTCTTGTCCGGATTGCCGGCTAGAAGCACAGCGTGGTGACTTGTGGCGTCCGGGTCTTTAAGCGTGATGTCCTTGGCGCCAGGGCCGCCGAAGCGGTATTGCGGCGTCTCCGCCTTGCGGCTGGCCCACTTGCGGCGACCGGCGACGTCCTGCTCCGCGGCCAGCTTGAGCGCGCGCCCCACCGTGCGGCCTTTCAAAGTCTTGCGCAGCTCGCGCGTCCAGAAGTCTTCGGGGTTGGCAACCCCGTTCCCTTCGCCCCAGGAGACTTCATCATGGCGCGAGGCCGACCCGCCGACCCAACTGATGTGGCCGTTCAGCTCGGCTTCGATCTCGTCGAACATGCCGCCGCCAAAGCATTGCTGGAAGAGGAATTTGGCGTCCTTGACGTTGGGCGTGCCGTTGGAGTTGATGAGCAGTTCCTTGAGCTTCTTGGCCAGTTTGTCGTCGGTGAGCTTGCTGCGGCCCATGTCCATGACGATCCACTGGTCTTTGGTGGTTTTCTCCGCCTCGTCGATCACGCCGTTGGTGTTGGTATCGGGCGTGGTGCCCTCGGCGATCTCAACTTCGTCGGGGATGCCGTTGTAGTTCAGGTCGCTGCTGCGGCAATCGAGGATATCGCACATGTCCGGGATGCCATTGGAGTTAAGGTCCGGCGCGCTGCCTTGGGAAATTTCCCAGGAATCGGGCACGCCGTTGGTGTTGCAGTCCGGCTCGCACTCGTCGGGCACGCCGTTGGTATTCACGTCGTTGCTGGTGCCGCCGGCGATGTCGGCGAAGTCCGGTGCGCCGTTCGTATTGCAGTCCAGCGGGCAGATCACCTCGGCGCAGGTCGTGCCGAGGCCCTGCGGTTCGCCCGCCAGCGCGATGCAATCCGCCGGCGTCCGATCCAGGCAGATCAAGTCCAGCACGCAACACGCCTGCGGCTGTGGGCACGTGACCGTCGCGCACGAACTACCCGGCCCCTGCAGCGCACCACCCTGGGACGCGCAATCGCCGGTAATCAGATCGGCGCACGACCCGTCCGGCAAACAGCACGCTTCAGTCGGCAATGGGCAGGTGATAATCGAGCAATCGGTGCCCGGCCCGTACGGAATACCGTTCAGTTCGCCGCACGTCTGCGCCGGCAGATCGGCGCACGTTCCGTCCACGAAGCAGCACGCCTCGTTGGGCGGAGGACAGGTCACCGTCGCACACGTGGTGCCCGTTCCCTGCGATTGCCCGCCCTGGTTGAAGCAGTCGAACGTTTGCAGGTCGGAGCACGATCCGTCCGGCAGGCAGCATGCCTCGGTCGACGGCTGGCAAATGGTCGTTGCGCACGACGACCCCCCACCCTGAGGCGTACCGCCGCCGTTAACGCAGTCGCTTATGTATTCAAAGACGCAGCTTCCATCAGGATAACAGCAGGCTCCGGTGAGGACCGGACAGTTCACTGTGGCGCAAGTTGTCCCGGGCCCCTGCGGCGATCCTTCCTGGAATATGCAGGTGTTTGCGATCAGGTCCGCGCAAGTGCCGTCGCCAAAACAGCACGCTTCGGCCGGTGGCGGACAAATGACAGTAGCGCAAGTCGTGCCCGGACCTTGCGGCGTGCCTCCTTGAGAAAAGCAGGTGCTTGCGTCCAAGTCCGAGCAATTGCCCGATGGGAAGCAGCAGGCCTCTGGCGGCTGGGGGCAGAACGTCGTGCTGCACGTGGTGCCAGGTCCCTGTGGTGATCCGCCTTCTGAGAAGCACACGCTGGCATCGCGATCGTTGCACATTCCGTTCGGATAGCAACAGGCCTGCTGCGGCTGTGGGCAGAACGTCGTTGCGCAATTCGTACCCGGGCCTTGCGGCGTGCCCCCGGCGATGAAGCACGTGCCGGACTGCTGATCCATGCAGTTGCCGTTTGGGTAGCAGCAGGCTTCGGTCGGCGACGGGCAAGTCATCGTGCCGCAGCTGCTGCCCGGTCCCTGATTTGTTCCGCCCAGAAAAGCGCAGGTGCTCACGTCCAGGTCGGAGCAACTGCCGTCGGTAAAACAGCAAGCCTGCATCGGCGGTTGCGGGCAGAAGGTGGTGCTGCAGCTCGTGCCCGGTCCCTGCGGCGAGCCGCCTTCCGAAAAGCAAACGCTGGAGTCGCGATCGTTGCACGAGCCATTGGGATAACAGCAGGCCTGCGTCGGCTGGGAACAGACGGTTGTGCCGCAGGTCGATCCCGGCCCCTGTGGCGCGCCGCTCAGCCCGGCGCACTCGCTGACCGTAACGTCCAGGCAGGAGCCCGCGGGCAGGCAGCACGCCTCGGGCGGCGCGGGGCAGAGCACGATCGAACACAGATTGCCCGGACCCTGCGGTGTGCCGCCCTGCGCAAAGCAGTTGCTCGGATCGGTATCGAAGCAACTGCCATTAGGCATGCAGCAGGCTTCGTTCGGTTGGGGACAGAACACGTTCGCACAACTCGTACCCGGTCCCTGGGTAGAGCCGCCTTGGATGAAGCACTCATTGAATTCGACGTCGATGCAGATCCCGGAAGGCAGGCAACACGCTTCATGTACGCCGGTACAAAAAACCTGCCAGCAGAAAGTGCCGTCGCCCTGGTAGGTTCCACCCTGCGTTGTGCAGAAGTTTTCTTCGACGCCTTCGATGCACGAAGTGTCCGGCAGGCAGCATGCGCCGACTTCGCTCGGACAGGAGCCGCATGCGAACAGCGTCACCTCGTCCACGCACAGGCGGTCCCAATACACGTTGCAGCAGTAGGGATCGAACGCGCAGACGCAGGACTGAATCTGGAAGTCGCTGCAGCCCGGACCGTGGTCGGCAGCGCAGCAGTTGTGGCCGCGCTCCGCGCCTGTGGCATTGGAAATGGCCGTGGGGGCTTCCACGGCCACAGGATTCGCGGAAGCTGCGGTCGGCTTGACCTTCACCTGCGCGAGCGCCGAAGCGTGTAGACACAGGACGAGCGCACCGGCTCCCAAATGCAGCAGCACGGATCGCATGGCATCCTCCTCCGGTTCAGATTTTCCGCGAATGGTTCGCTGGCCCGTTGCGCGAACTGCCCGTATCCGCCGCAATATAGCGAATGCATCGTCATCATCCAAATGATTCCCCTCCGAAGGGCGGGCATTCAAGTCCGACTGATTTAATACACGTCGGCGAGTGGCCACTGAGCACGACCCGGTTAGACTGCCGGGTAGCTGGATACTCACTTGGGAGGAACTCGCATGCCCACAGCCGCGCCGCCATCTGCCGTTGCCGACCTGCAACCTGCCGCCGTCTGGCGCATCTTCGCAGGCATCGCCGCCACGCCGCGGCCCTCCAAGAAAGAGCAGCAGATTCGAGCGCACCTGCGGAAATGGGCGGAAGCACACGGCTTGAAACACCGCGAAGATGATCGCGGCAACTTGGTCATCGCCGTGCCCGCGTCAGCCGGGTGCGAAACGGCGCCGATCGTCGTGCTCCAGGCGCACGTCGACATGGTCTGCGAGAAGAACTCGAATGTGCGTCATGACTTCGATCGCGATCCCATCCGCCTGATGCTGGATCGCGATGGCGCAGGCAAGGCCATCGTGCGCGCCGATGGCACCACGCTTGGGGCGGACAACGGCATCGGGGTCGCGCTCGCTCTGGCTGCGGCCACCGAGCCGGACGTGGTGCATGGCCCGCTGGAGATCCTGCTGACCACGGATGAAGAGGCGGGTATGACCGGCGCGCTGGCTCTCACGCCGGAGTCGTTTCGCGGGCGGCGGTTGATCAACCTCGACAGCGAGGAGGACGACGCGCTTTACATCGGCTGTGCCGGCGGGTGCGATTCCAACCTGACTTGGGAATTCACACTTGGCGCCGCGAGCGAGGCGGAACACGCCCGCGTGAGCGTGTCCGGCCTGCGGGGCGGACACAGCGGCGGCGACATCCATGAGAACCGCGGCAATGCGAACAAGCTGCTGGTCCGCACGCTGCTGGCCGCAGGTTTGGAGAATTTGCGCATTGCGAACATTTCCGGCGGAAGCAAGCGCAACGCGATTCCCCGGGAAGCACACGCCGACGTCTGCGGACCTGCCGGACTCACCCGCGCGCTCAACGCCGCCGCCGAGCGGGTATGCGCGGAGACCAAGGCGGAGTCGGGCGAAACGGATGCGCGCATCGACGTGCGCGCCGCCCCCGACGCGATCACTGCGGCCATCTCCGCGGATGGCACCGAATCACTCCTGCACGCGCTTGCGACCATTCCATCCGGAGTCCTGGGCATGCACCGCAAGTCCGCGGGCCTGGTGGAAACCTCAAACAACCTTTCCACGATTGAGTCGAACGTGGATGCTCAAAGCAAGTGCCTGCGTGTGGTCGCGGGCACGCTCACGCGCAGTTCGAGCGAATCGCGGATGGAAGAAGTCCTGCAGCAACTGGTGGCGATTGCCCGCATGTCCAATGGCGCCATCCTCCACGCCAACCGCTATCCCGGCTGGGACCCCAATCCGGATTCGCCGCTCGTCGACCTTTGCCGCCGCGTGTACCTGGACCAGTTCGCTACGCCGCCCAACGTCGCGGCGATTCACGCAGGGTTGGAATGCGGCATCATCGGCCGGCGCGTGGGCGACATCGAAATGATCAGCTTCGGCCCGCGAATCACCGGAGCGCACTCGCCGGATGAACGCGTCTGGGTGGATTCGGTCGGCAAGATCTGGAAGTACCTGCGCGCCGTGCTCGCGGAACTCGCCCGCGGGTGAGCGCCGCGCAAGCGGGGTGCGTACAGCCCGCCGTACTTCGGCCGAATCAGGCGTTGCCGCCGGTCTTCTCGTCGCGCCAGTTGGGATTGGTCAGACTGGTCAGCACGTGATCGGCCCATTGTCCGTTGATTCGCAGATATTGGCGCGCGTAGCCCTCCTCCACGAATCCCAGCTTGCGCAGCAACCGGCTGCTGCGCGTGTTGTGCGGAAGGTGGTTGGCCATGATGCGATGCAAACGCAGCGTGTCAAACACGTAGTCGATCGCTGGAACCAGCGCCTCCACCATCAGCCCGCGACCCTGCGACGCGGCCCCCAACCCGAACCCCAGCGTGCAGTACTGCGCGGGGCCACGCTCGATCTGGGTGAAACTGCACGTACCCGCAACCTCACCCGTCGTTCGATCAAACAGGAACAAGCGCAGGGCGCGATCCGCTAACAGGTCAAACCGGTTGTGGGCCACGCGGTCGTGCCAATAGGCGTCGGTCAGGAAGTCATTCGGCCGAGTGGGCGAGAATGGCGCAAGGAACTCCGCCTCACGCGCGAAGTAAGCCTGAATGCGCCCAATGTCACGGATGTCCGCCAGCCGGACAATCAGTCGCCCCGTTGTGAAAATAGGTAGTTCCACGCGATTAACCGGGTCGCATGCGGTTCAGCACAGCCTACACCGATTCCGAGGCTGGAGTGACCGCAGCCCCGCTCGTCAGCCCCGTCTCAGCATTGGCAAGGTAGTTTCGGACGTCAAGTCACACTGTGCGATTTGTATTACTGGCACCCAATGGATATATTGGCCGATGGCCCGGAGGGGGGTCGCGGTCCTTCTTCCACGTGCAGCGAGGGTCACAAAATGGCCACCACGACGCAGATCGAAGGCAGCGCGTCAGCGACGCTGACCGCCTGTTCGGCGGACAATGTTTGCGAGCGCCGCGAGAACGCGCGGACAGCTGTTGAGCTGAACGCCTGCTTGGTTCCGCTAAGTGGTGCCGCAGCCATCCGCTGCCGCACTGACAACGTCGCCGAAGGCGGTATGCACGTGACCGTCCCCGTAGGCTACGGCGTCGCGGTGGGCCAGCGTTACGAGCTCTTGCTCGCCGCGCCGGGCGCCTCTGTGGGGATGGGCCCGTTGGTGACCAACGCCGGAAGTTACGCCACCGTGGTGCGGACCCGGCTGTACATCGACCCAGCCGGCGACCGGGTGGGTGTGGGGATGCGGTTTGATCAGCCGATCGCCGCGGCGGGCCGTCGGTAAACGGCGGCTTTCGTTGCCTCAGCCCGGAATCTCGCCTGGCGGGGATTGGGCCGGCGGAATCTGGGCTGACGGTTTCTGGGCTGACGGTTTCTGGGCTGACGGAATCTGGGCTGGCTGCAGAACTCCCCCTGTGATTTTCCTTCCGGGTTTGCCGATCCTAGAACTACTAAAGGGACTTGCGGAAGCGCAGGCGGTCGGCTACAAGAATCGCTCAGTGGCGGACTTGCATGCGAACAGCCGGCGCGGGGTTGAACTTGCCAGACGGTGAATTTGCCCCTCGTCGCGTCACTGGCGTGCATCGTTCGCGCCTGCGTCAACATCAAGGCCCTCCCAGCACTGCGACTTCCCGACCGGATGGTGCGTCCAGGGGTGCCGCAGGGAGTCGCCGTGACGATTCATACCCTGGGAACTTTCGGCGACAGTCGCTGCAAGGAGATCCATCTTGAGCACACTGACCAAGATATTTGTTGTCCTGATGGTCGTCTTCAGCATCGCTTTTACCATGTCCACCATCGGCTTTGTCGCCAAGACGAACAAGTGGCGCGATTTGGCCTCGGGTTATCGCGAGAACGCGCAAATCGTCGAGACGCACATGCGCAACCTGGCGGCGGCCCATGCCGCCGAAAAAACCGTTTGGGTGGATGCCAAACGGTCATTGGATGCCCGCATTGCTGCGCTGGAGGCGGAAGTCGAACGGGTGAATAACGACCTGGTGAGTTCTCGCGAGAATGTGGCCGGCTTGACCACCGAAAAGAGCAACGCCCTGGCGCATGCCGACCAGTTGCTCGCGCAGTTGAAGGTTGCGGAGACCGGCCGGCAAGAACAGTCCGCACTGCGCGAGGCCGCACAGACCAGAAACAGCGAACTGGAGACGCGCAACGCGGAGTTGAAGTATCGCGTGGACGAACAATCGGCTCAGATCCTCGTCCTGGTCCAGCAACAGCGCCAACTCGAGCAGCAGCTCAATATCGTTCGTGAGGAGAACCGCAAGCTGGCGGGCAATTCCGGCTGGTCTGGTGCGGGCAGCGTCACCACCGGTGCGCAGAGCCTGCCATCGGGTCCGCCGGTCACGGTCGCCCCGATCCGCGGCGAGATTGTCGAGGTATCCGGTAGTTTGGCGACGATCAGCGTCGGGTCTTCCGACGGCGTGCGCGACGGCATGGTCTTCGTGATCTATCGCGGGACCGAGTACATCGGCGATCTGGAAGTGACCGACGTCGAACCGAACCTGTCCGCCGGCCGGCTGATGCAGACGCGAGCAACGCCGCGGCCCGCCGATCAAGTGGCCGATGAACCCGCCCTGGGATTGGCTCGATAAAGCAACTGGCCAAGTCAAGAGACTGGCCAGATAGCCTGTGAATAACTCACCGGGATTGGCGTGTGACCGCGGTCCCGGCCATCGCGGTGTCTTGGCGCCGCGCGGCGATGCGGAGAACCGAACATGGCTGATCCGAGCGGACAAGGCGTACAACCCGAGAGCGACGTGTATACCGTGCTTGTGATGGTTGCCACGGTTTTCCTGGCAGTGGGCACCGTTTACGTCGCCGTCCGCTCCGCCGACATTTTCGGCAACTGGCTGCCATTCGGCTTCTGACGTTGCACGTCCATCGGCCTTTTCGTCGAGGGGCAAATACTCCGAAACGCAGGGGTCACTTCCCGACGCTCACTACGAATTTCACAGCTTCAGCCCGCACGCTCATCGACACTTTCGCGGAATTTGACTACGCAAGCACGGGCTGATCGTGTAGACTAGGGTGTCAAAATGGCGCGGTCTGAATAAATGGATCGACTCCACTGGCTGGAAAGGATGCAAGCCTGTGATCTTCGATTCCCTTCTCGGTCTTTTCAGTGTGGACATGGGGATAGACCTCGGCACCTGCAACACGCTGGTTTGCGTGAAGGGTGAAGGGGTGGTGCTGAACGAGCCTTCGGTGGTCGCGGTCAAGCGCGGTACGAACCGCGTGCTGGACAACGGCAACGCGGTGGGCCTGGTCGCCAAGGAAATGCTTGGCAAAACACCAGGCAGCATCAGTGCGATCCGTCCCCTGAAAAACGGCGTCATCGCCGACTTCGACATCACCGAGGCGATGCTCGGCTATTTCATCCGCAAGGTGCACGGGCGGCACAACTTCTTCCGCCCGCGCGTGGTCATCGCCGTCCCATCAGGCATCACCGCCGTCGAGAAACGCGCGGTGTACAACTCCGCTGAGCGCGCCGGCGCGCGTCGCGTTTTCCTGGTCGATGAGCCGATGGCGGCTGGTATCGGCGCCGGCCTGCCCATCGCCGAACCGACGGCATCCATGATCGTGGACATCGGCGGCGGCACGACCGAGGTCGCGATCATGTCCCTTGCGGACATCGCGGTCTGCGAGTCCATTCGCGTCGCCGGCGACGACATGGACGAAGCGATCATCAACCATATGCGCCGCACGTACAACCTGATGATCGGCCAGCAGACGGCGGAAGCGATCAAGATCGAGATCGGCCAGATCGGCGACGAAGACTTCGACGAAGTGCGCGAGGTGCGCGGACGCGACCTGGTCAGTGGGTTGCCGCGCAAGAGCATCATCTCCAGCAAGGAAGTGGGCGAAGCGCTGCGCGAACCGGTCGGCGCGATCATCGACTGCGTGATCCGCACCTTGGAAAAAGCCGAACCGGAGCTTGCCGCTGACATTGTCGAAAACGGCATCCACCTGGCCGGCGGCGGTGCCATGCTGCGCGGGCTCGATAACGTCATGTCGCAGGCCACGGGCTTGAAAGTGACGCTGGCCGACGATCCGCTGAGCTGCGTCGCCCGCGGCACCGCGATATACCTCGAAAACCTCGCCATGTGGAAAGACACGCTCGAGTCCGACGTCGACGACCTGTGACGCCGCGCACCGCCCGAGGGCTTCATGGGACGATCACGTCGAAAAGACACCCGCCGCACGCGCCGTGGAGCGCTGGTGGTCCTGCTGGTGATCGCTGTCGCCGGCCTACTCCTGCCGGACGCCATCACCGGCAAACTGCTCAACCTGGTACAGGTGCTGGTGCCATTTCAGGATTGGAGTACGCGCTCGGCAGAAGGCACAGCTGACGCGCTCGGTGGAGAGGGCGATGTTCCCACGCCCAAGGAGGCTGCACGCCTCAAGATCGAAAACACGGCGCTGCGCCATCGACTTGCGACGCTTTCAGCGCAGTACGAACTGGCCGAAAGCGACCTGGCTGCCGCCACGGGCATCCGCCGGCGCGGATTGCAGGGCGGGCGGCTCATTCCCGCGCGGGTGGTCGCAGCCGACGCCGCTGCGTGGAGAGAATCGCGACTGGTGAACGCCGGCACCCTGCTCGGTGTGCGCCGGGATTCAGCGGTCACGTCCAATGTCTTTGCCGTCGCCGCTGACGATCCCGGAGCGGTGCGCGACGGCTACGCCGTACTCGCGGGCGAAGCGCTGGTCGGTTTCGTCGAGCAGGTGGCGACGCACGTGGCCCGCGTTCGGCTGATCACCGATCGTCAGACCAAGCTCAAGGTGCTCATTGCCCGCGTTGAGGAAGACCGCTATCACCCGCTGGACGCCGAATTCTGGATGGTTGGCACCGGCGGAGCGCAACTGGAAGTGCGCGACGTGAATCACCGGTTCATCCGTGCGGATTCCATTCGCAATGGCGATGTGGTGCTCACCGTGCCGGGAGAGCCAAACCTGCCCTTGGCGGTCACGATCGGCACGATTACAGCCGTCCGACCCGATCCTGACAATCCGCTGCTCTATCGCCTGAGCGTCGATCCCTCAGTTCGATCCGAAGACTTGCGCTCGGTATTCGTCGTCGATCTGGCGATGCAGCCGCCGCCCGTGACGCAATAACCGTTTGCGTGCGGGGGGAGAGGTTGAATCCATTCCAATTCAGTTCTGATTGCCCAGCCGGCTGCGGAGGAAATTCGCCCGGGCGACGCTGCGCTCCTCGCCGGAGAGCGCGTGGCCATGCATTTTCTGCAGGTGCGCCGGCTGAATGCGCAGGAACAGTTCGTTGATCGTGCCGACATCGAGCCCTTGCAGCCGCCCCATGCTCACGCCCATGCGCACGTGCGAGAGGAAAAAGAGCGTTTCGTCGCTGGCCATGGCCCGGGCGTTTTCGAGGATGCCGAAGGCGCGCCAGACTTTGTCGTCGAGCTGCACGGAACGCTCGTCGGCCAGCGCGGTCCGCGCCGCGCGTTCGTACTCCACAATGCGCGGGATGATGTTGCCGGAGAACTTCTCGATGATCTCTGTTTCAGATTTTCCCAACGTAACCTGATTGGAGATCTGATAGAAATCGCCGATGGCGTCGGTGCCCTCGCCATAAAGGCCGCGCACCGCCAGGCGCAGATCCTTGGCCGCGCGAAGCACCTTCTCGATCTCCCCCGTCATCTTCAGCGCCGGCAGGTGCAGCATCACGGACACGCGCAACCCGGTGCCCACGTTCGTCGGGCATGCCGTCAGGTACCCCAGCCGCTCGTCAAATGCGAAGGCCGCCTGCGCCTCGATGAGGTTGTCGATCTCGCTGATCTCCTCCCAGAGGGTTTCGAGCTGCAGCCCGCTGCGCAACACCTGCATGCGCAGGTGGTCCTCCTCGTTGATCATCAGGGAGCGGGTTTCGCTGGCGGACACCGCGACAGCCCGGCAGCCTTCGCCCTCGGCGTGCTGTCGGCTGATCAGGTGGCGCTCAACCAGCACCTGGCGATCAATATCATCAAGCTCCTCCATGTCGAGCAGGTAGACGTTCTGATCGAGCCCCGCCGCGGCGAACGCGTCCGTCAAAGCGCGAAAGATCTCGCGGCGCTCGTCTTCGCTCGCGCGTGAAAGGAATGGAAAGTTGGCTAGGTTTCGCGCCAGACGGATGCGCGAAGAGATCACGATATCCGACATCGGCCCGACGCCGCGCAGCCACTCGCCGATCTTGCCGGTGAGGTCGTCAACGCTCATCGGGCACCTCGCCTTCAAGCCGGCTCAGTTCGTCACGCAGGCGCGCCGCATCCTCGTAGCGCTCCTCCGTCACCGCATCCTCGAGCTCACGCCTGACGCGGCGGATGCTGTTGCGACGCCGGTCCTGCTGCTCGGCCTGCCCCGGACGCTTGCCGACGTGATGCGTTGCGCCGTCATGCGCGCGTTCGATCAGCGGCATAAGCAGTTCGGAGAACACGGTGTAGTCGTGCGCGCATCCGAGTTGACCCTGCGCCCGGAATTCGCCGAAGCTGATACCGCACTGCGGGCATTGTCGCTGCGCCGCCTCCTGCATGCCGGCGCCGTACTTCACGAACTTTTCGAGCATCTTGTTGATCGGCTCGTGCGGCTGCATGGTCACGCCTTCATGCGCGGCGCACGACTCGCAGAGGTGCCGTTCGACGGGTTCACCGCTCGGCTGGATATCGGTCAGATGGACCGTGGCCGACGCTTGCTTGCAGCTTTGGCAGAGGATGGCCATGCTCGCAGAATCCCACCGTGGGCAGGGGCAGCGGGCGCAAACGCCGCTTGCTGCCCCAGAAGTCTAGGTCTCCGCTGAAACATCGTCAATCGGTGATTACGTCGTGAATCGGCATGGCGGTCTGGAGCGGCCGCGAGCGAGGCATTAGCGATGCCCGGCGACGTCGCGGAAGCAGGTCGCCGAACAACCCGGCGCTTCCGTCACCCGAACCCGGTGCAGCGACTGGTTGAACGCCGGTTCCGCGGCCATTTGCTCGAGGATCACCAGCGCGACATGTTCAGCCGAGGGATTCAGACCACGCATGGCTGGGCACGCATTCAAGTCGGTATGATGCAGCCGCGCGACAACAGAACGGAGCCGTTCCTCGGCCGCGACAAAATCGACCAGGACGCCGATCGCGTCCAGCTTCTCCCCGGCAAACGTGACGGTGACGTGCCAGTCGTGTCCGTGCAACGGCTCGAACGCGCCGTCCGCCAACCGCAGACGATGCGCCGCGCTGAATTGAGCTTCCACAGATACTTCGAACATGTCCTTATTTTCCATAACGCGGCCTTCCGCTCAACCCCCGACCACGGACGACGGTGCGCCAGCGATGGCGGCGTTGCAGAACTCTCGGATGCCCCGTAGCATTTCCGCTATGTTGCAACTGCATCCCGTGCGCGAACGGTTCGACCAACTGGCCCGGCGGGCCGGGGCGGTGCCGGTCTATTGTCAGCTGCTGAGCGATCAGCTCACTCCCGTGTCGGCCTTTGGAAAGCTCGCGCAGAACGCCAATCACGCGTTCCTGCTCGAAAGCGTGGTGGGCGGAGAGAAAATCGCACGTTATTCATTCCTGGCGGCCAACCCGGCTGCGGTGTTTGAAGCCACCGGCGAGCACGCCGCCTTTCGTTCCGACGGCAAGGACCAGACCTGGACCCTGGCTGACCCACTGGCCAAGCTTGAAGAGCTGCTCAAGAGTTACTCCGTTGCGCACCTGCCGGAACTGCCGCGGTTCATCGGCGGCGCGGTGGGTTACGCCGGCTACGACGTTATCCGCTACTACGAGCGTCTACCGGATGCGCCGACGGACGATCGCCACCTGCCGGACCTGTATTTCGGCATCTACGACGACATGGTCATCTTCGACCACGTCACCAAACGGATCAACGTGGTGGCGCTGGCCCGAGTGGATCGCGACGGTGCGGACGCCGCGTACGCCGATGCGCGCCGGCGCATCGAACGCATCGTCGCCGAACTCTCGCAGGTTCGGCCGGCGCCGCTGCTGGGCATCTCTCCGCCCGCTCAGCCGCTGCCTTACACCAGCAACTTCGCGCAGGCGGAGTTCGAGCAGGCGGTCGATGCGTGCAAGGAATACATCCGCGCCGGCGACATCTTCCAGGTGGTGATTTCCCAACGGCTGGCGGTGGACACGACGGCGCACCCGTTCGATATTTACCGGGCTCTGCGCGCCGTGAATCCCTCGCCGTTCATGTTCTACCTGAAGGCGCCCAAGACCACGCTGGTGGGTGCGTCCCCCGAGATCCTCTGCCGGGTCGAGGACGGCGTCGTCACCACGCGGCCGCTGGCGGGCACGCGCCCCCGTGGACGCTCGGAAGACGAGGACCTGGCGCTGGAAAAAGAGCTGCTCGCCGATCCCAAGGAATGCGCGGAGCACGTGATGCTCGTGGACTTGGGTCGCAACGACGTCGGCCGCGTGGCCGAACTGGCCACGGTCAAGGTCGACGAACTCATGACCGTCGAGCGCTACGCGCACGTCATGCACATCTCCAGCAACGTCACCGGCAAGCTGGCCAAGAACCGCAGCGCGTTCGACGCCCTGCGCGCGGTGCTGCCGGTGGGCACGGTGAGCGGCGCTCCGAAAATCCGGGCTATGCAAATCATCGATCAGCTCGAGCCCACCCGCCGCGGGCCGTACGCCGGCGCGGTCGGTTATTTCGACTTTGCGGGCAACATGGACACGTGCATCGCCCTGCGGACGCTGGTGATCACGGAGTCAGCCGGCGGGCCGCGAAAGGTCTACGCGCAGGTTGGGGCGGGTATCGTGGCCGATTCCGAGCCGTCGCGGGAGCACGCGGAAACGCTGCACAAGGCTGCGAGCATGCTCAAGGCGATTGACATCGCCCAAGTCTGGACATCCGAACACAACTCCGACAATACTTGACATTTTCGGGCTATCGAGTATGCTCTTCAGTGTGGGCAAGAGTGGCTGGTTCGCGCCGGTAAGGTGCGCATCGGTCGTTTGCCAGAACTGGGCGAGGGCAATATCCATAACGAGCAAACGCAATTCATAACGATTCCAAAGTGCAGTAGATTTCTGGCCGCGTTGCTACCGGCCCGTTGAATCATTACGATCGCTTTATCCGCCCGCCCTGCGATCTGGTTCCGTGAACGCCCGCGACAATCGATTTTGCGCTGTCTAACTGGTTGTGGTCTGCGCTTGCGCAGTGCCGCAATTGGGCAGGCGCGCTCGCGTTCGTTGCCGTGCAGCGAGCGCCAGGCCGTTGTCGCCTTCGGCGTGGGAACCCCTTCCGCCCAGATCGCCTGAGTCTGCGCGTGCTGCGCGCACCGGCATTCCATTCAAACGAGACGGGCTTGGCGGCCCTGCTATTTTTGATTTGTTTATTCATGGTCCATTAACGGAGAAATCGTGTCTGGGAGCGACACCGGGCCGCAAGCTCCGTCTCGTCCAATCCAACTTCCGCTGAGGGTCCCGCTGCGGCTGGCAACAGCCGTATCCCTCGCGGGCCGCAAGGTCCTGATCGCTCGCCTTCCCCGGCGATCAGGGCCTGCTTTTTTGCCCCGGCTTTGACCATGGTACACTTCGCCGAGCCATGGCTGACAAGCTCAAGCCCAGTTTCCTGCTTGCTCGCGGTCGCGAGCCGCTGCCCGCCGAGATCGAGCTGCCGGGGGGCACCTACCGCCTGACGCGTGTCTTCAAGCACGATTTCTTCGCGGCGACCTCACTGTACACCGGTGAACAGGGCAAGGTCGTGCTGAAGCTGGGTCGCCGGGCCTCGTTGTTTGGATTGCCGCTGGGCTGGATCGGCCGTTGGCATGCGCGGCACGAGTCGCGGCTGTTGCGGGAGCTGGCAGACCTCGACGCCGTGCCGGCGTTCGCGGGAATGTACGGACGGGACGGCTTCGCCCATGCGTACATCGAGGGTCATCCGCTACGGCGCGGCGAGCATGTCGCAGACGACTTTTTCGAGCGATTGCACGCCGCGCTGTCCGCGATGCACGCGCGGGGCATCGCCTATGTCGACCTGGAGAAGTGTGAGAACGTGCTGGTGGGCGACGACAGCCGGCCCTACCTGATCGACTTTCAGATATCGTGGCGTTGGCCATGGCGTTATGGCGGCGATTGGTTTCCGTTTTCCTGGATTCGCCGCCGCCTGCAGCGCGCTGACTTTTATCACATGCGCAAACTGCAGCGGCGCACGCGCCCGGACCAGCTCAACGCGGAAGAACTGCGCGCCACTTACGCCAAACCGTGGTACGTGCGCCTGCACGGTCTGCTCACGCGGCCCTTCACACTTGCCCGCCGTCGGGTGCTCGCGCGCATCGACCCGGAGCGCAAACGCGGCGAACGGGGGCGCATCCACGAAAGCGTCGACGAGCCGGCGACGGCGGACAAATGAGCGCGATACCTACATCTAAATTGTGTTTTTCCCATGCGCTCCGCGAACGGGCCGCGCACGGCTTTACGTTGCCGGAAATGACGCTGGCCGTGGTGCTGCTCGCCGGGCTGCTGGCGTTGGTGGCCGCCGCGTACAACCACGTTCTGACGCGGGCCCGGGTCGATGACACCCGCGTACTGCTTGCCCGGCTGCGCGGTGCCGCGATTCGCCTCGAAGGCGTGTCAGCCGAGAATGGTGAGAATCCGGTGCCAGGCGTGTCCCTGCTGGAAGCCTTGTGCCGCGAACCCACCGCCGCGGTCATGCTCCGTGACATTTCGCCGAACCTATGGCGCTGCATTGACGAGAAGGCCGCCGGCGCCCGCCTGGCATACTGCGTCGACGCGTGGGGCACGCCCATCCGTGTCATCACAGCCGCGGGGCTCGACGCGACAACCGACCGCCGGCTGCAACTCGCGGGCGGCGACGCGATCTTCGAATCCGCCGGCCCGGACCGTGAGTTCGGCGACGAGAACTCGATTCACGCGATGGACAACATCGGCAGCGACGACCCTTCAGCCGCGGTCGAAAGCCCTCAGTAACCGCGCACCTCAGAACCCCGGACGCGAGTCCGGGGCGGTTCGCCCGACACGTTGTGAACAACCATGGGCGCAAAAATGCGCCGCGAGGTGATTGCCCCGCGGCGCTTGCAGTGTTCACGCATTTGGCAGTCGTCTTGCCGTCCGACGCTATTGGGGGCCTTTCAGAATCTGGTTGAACCCCTCAAGATCCAGCAGATTGACTTCGCCGTTCTTATCGACGTCGAAGATGCAGACGCACTCGGCGCTGCCGACGCTTTCGAAACACAACTGGAAGCCCGCATAGTCGCGCAGGTCGATATTTCCATCCGCGTGGTAATCACCAGGAACGCGGCTGACGAACGGGAAGCAATCCAGATTGTTCGGCCCGTTCAATCGGACCACGAAAACCAAGACATCGCCGAAGTCGATGGTACCATTGCTGTCGGCGTCAAACGCGCAGACGCATTCCGGCGAACCTGAGCCGAAGCAGCGCTGGAACCAGGCATAATCAGCCAGGTCCACGTCCTGATCCTGGTCGTAATCCCCGTTGATCCGCGCTCCGCACCCGGCAGTGCACCCGACGACGGCGCAGGTCTGGCCCGGTGTAAACGTGGCCCCCGGAAGCGCGTCGCATGCGCTTTCCAGCACCGAGTCCGTACACGTTCCGTCGAATTCGCAGCACGCCCCTGTCGGCTCGGGGCACGTCGCGGTGGCGCAGGACTCGCCATCGAAAAACACCGCATTGGTGATGGCGGCGCACGCGTTGGACGAGAGATCTTCGCACGTGTCGTTCGGCTTGCAGCACGCGCCTTCAAACGACGGACACGTCGCCGTCGAACAGTTCTGCCCAGCGAGGAACACGCCCGAGAGCGCGGAACACTCGCCCGCGGTCACATCGTCGCAGACGTCACCAGGCTGACAGCATGCTCCCGGGAAGTCCGGACACGTCGCAGTCGCGCACGTCTCGGTGCTGATAAACACGGCGCCAGAGATCGCGCCGCACTGCGTCGCGGTCAGGTTATTGCACGAGCCATTGGGCTGACAGCAAGCGTGGGGGAAATCGGGACATGCGGCGGTCGCGCACTCCGCGCCGCTGAGGTACACCGCTCCGCTGATCGCGGCGCACTGGGCCTGCGTCAGGTCTTCGCACGAGTCGTCCGGCTTGCAACATGCCTTGGTCTGGTCGACGCACGTCGCGGACTGGCAGGTCTCGCCGAGTTGGAAGGTGGCACCGCTGATCGCATTGCACGCCGCGGCGGTCAGTTCCTCGCAGCTTCCGTCGACCTTGCAGCACGCGGACGTAAGGCCCGCGCAGGGATTTCCGGTGCAGTTCGTACCCGGGCCGACGAACTGGCTGTACGCGACGGTGAGATTGCGGCACTCGAAGAGCCGTAGGCCCGCCTGGCAAAACAGCGAACCGCTGCCGTCGAAGTCGATGCAGCACGCGCCGGGCGTACACGTGCCGGCCTGGCACAGTTCGCCCGGCTCGCCGGCGAGGCCGGTGCAGTCGAGGATGAACTTGTCTTCGCAGGTGCTGCCGGTGCAGCACGCGGCGATATCGCAGATTTGATCGACGCTGCACGATACGCCATCACCACGGTAGACGCCGGCCAGGCTGTTTGAGCAGACCTCTTCTGTCGCCAGTTCACACCCGCTGGCGGTACAGCACGCACCACGCACTTCGCAGTTGTTCGGCGCGCAGTTTCCGCCGGGTTCGAACAGCGCATCATCAATCGCGGAGCAGGCTGGGCCGCTGACCACGGAGCACGAACCGTCCAGTTCGCAGCAAGCGCCGTTGCCACAGCCGTTCGCGCAGCTTCCGAACGGCGTGAAGAACTTGTTCTGCTGCGGACGGGCTGCGCAAGCCTGATCGGTCTCTTCGAAACACAAGAAGATGCCGAAATTCACGCAACATGCGCCGGGGATGGGACAGTTCGCGTCTTCGCAGAGCGTGTTGTCGCCTTTGTACGTCCCGCCGCCCAGCGCACACTCCTGGTCGGACACCGACTGGCAGCTTCCGTCGGGATAGCAACAGGCGCCGGTAATGAAGCAGTTCGACGGGCACGACGTGCCCGTGCCCTGATATTCGCCGCCGAGCCCGTTGATCGGATCAGCGCAATCGAACGGCCGCAGGTCGTCGGTGCAGGACGGCACGCCGGACTCGAGGTGGCAGCATGCGCCCTGCGCGCAGATAAACTGCGAACAGGCCACGCCCGTGCCCTGGAACGCTCCATTGCTGCTCACGCACTCCGGTGCGGTGACCAGCTTGCAGTTGCCGTTGGGCAGGCAGCATGCGCCCTTGTTGAAACCGTTCGAGTCGGTCTCGCAGAAATTGTCCGGCAGGATTTCGCAGGCCTGCCAGCCGTCAGCGCCCATGTCCGTGAACACGCCGCCGGCATTCTCGCACGCGAGGCGATTGGTCACCGAACACTCACCCAGAAGACAGCACGCGCCCACCGGGCCAAAACATGCACCATGCGAACACGGCTGCCCCTCGCTGAACGAGCGGATTTGTCGGAAGCAGCGCTGCGTAACCGGCGGTACCGGAGGTGGGCATACACCGTTCACGTCAATTGCGTACCCTAGCGGGCACAGATCGGGACCCGTGGCATTCACACAATCGTAAAGAACACACTCGTCTTCCGGCACATCGCTGCAAATATTCGGATTCGTCGTGCTGCAGCATGCGCCCAGCGGCTTGCAGCGCGGAATGTTGCCCGGCTGGAGAAAACACTCGGCGGTATCGCCCTGGTAAACGCCCGGCGAGTCCCGGCGCGGATCGATCTCACAGTCGTATTCGTTCATCACTGAGCACGCGCCGTCGTACGTACAGCACGCGCCCGTGTCGTTGTCGCAGGGATCGACGACTGGATCACAGGAGGTGCCGTCGCCCTTGTAGATGTCGTCCGCGCACTCCGCTTCTGTCTTGATCGCGCAGATCGAGGGGCCGCCGTCCGGACAGCACGCGCCGAAGCCGGTACACCCGTCGTCATCCAGCGCGCAGATCGAATACAAGCCGAGAAACTCGCCGCCCAAGTCGTTCACACAGGCGTTTTGGGTCACGTCGTCCATGCACGAGCGATCGCCCAGGCAGCATGCGCCGCCGGGCACCTCGAAGCACATCTTCATCGAGATGGCCCCGGTCGGGAAAAACTGCAGGCCGAGAAGCTCGTGCGACGACGGGCACGCGGGCGCCGGCGGATTGGTCTGGAGCAGGCCCCAGCTTCCGCGGACGCGCCCCCCGCAAAACGCCGGACCGCCGGAATAATCCACGTTGTCGATGCGGAAGTCGATCGAAGCCGGCCCCCAGCCGACACCCACCGCGAAGAACGTCGACAGCGGATTGCCGTTGTCCTCCTTCGGCAGCAGCAGCACGCCTTCGTTTCCGTTCAACGGCCCGGAGCTGTAAAACCCGCGGCCGTTGCCGGTCAGGGTGACACGCCGAATGCACAGCGCGGAATAGTCGCCGACGGGGGCATTGGGTTTTTCACGATAGATGCCGAAGGTGATCTGCAATGGCCCGTTGAAGTTCGCCTCGAGCTGGATTTCCTTGAGCACCAGCGGCTGGCTGATGGATATCACATTGCCCGCCCAGACCGGGTTGAAGCCCAGCGATTGCACCCAGCCGCCCAGCGGGCAACAGTTTGTCGCGCGTCCCTCGGGAGCAGGCGGCGCCGTCTCGAACCCCGGCGGCAGCTGCAGCACACCCGCGAATGGCTCGAACCCCGCGCGCCACCACTCTTCACCAGCCGGCCCGGGCTGCGGCTCCACCTGCGCGACAACCGGCGCCGGCGAAGTGCTCTCGTCCTTCTTTTCTTTAACCTGTGCCGTGGCCGACGTGACCAACGCCAGCATGAATGTCACCGCCAGAACGACCAAACGGACTGTTCCGAACTCTGTGCTGCTGCGCATGACCGCTCCTCGTGGGTGTTGCGTGTTTGCGGCGCGGGCCGTGCCCCCAGCCGACCCCGGCAACCTGTTGGATGGAACGAAACCGTTCAGCAATCCCGCGGCTCCCCAAAGCGCAGACCTAGCCTGCCGCGGCAATCTTCCCAATATACCTGGATTGCCAGCGATGAACCAGTGCGCTCAGTGCTTCCTGAGGGTTAATCGGACGCAATCCTTCAGGTTTTTGGCCAATCTCGGGCACTTGGGCGGGAGTTTGCTTCCTTCCCCGCGCCTTTTCCGATCCTAGCCCCGTTTATCGGACAAGTCAGCCGCCGCGGACGGCGATTTCGCACGATGAGGCACCCCGGACGCGAAGCGCAGATGTCTCGCAACCGCCCATCGCTGCGGCTTGCCGGCTACTCGGTTCGTTCGTCGACCAGGCCGCCCATGATCCGGCTGCCGATGCGCTCCGGCTGACGCGCGCCGAACAACATGGGAAGTCGATCGAGCGTCGACTGGAAGCGGATGGCGTTCTGATCGGCATCGCGGAACGAGCGGAGCTTGGCGGCGTATTGCGCGTCGCTCGAATCGGGCAAGGGATGGTGCGAGCCGCGGATCACGCCGTAGACGGTGAACACATGGCTCTTCGTGGTGACCCAGTTGTCGTCGAGGGCGACGATGTTGGCAATGGCATGTTCAAAGCTCGCGGCTGGATAGGGCAGACTGGCCAGCAGCATGTCGCGCGGGGCCATGGTTGCGTCGGCGTCGAACCGGTTGGCCAACTCGGGACGCGTGGCGTCGTAGATCCCGGCGTTCGGGTGGCGCACGTCGACAAGTTCACCAACGGAGAGAAATCCAAAACCGCGCCGCGGGCGATACGGATACGGCAAGCTGGGATCGCTGACATTCGCGCTGGGCGCGCCATAGGGATTGCGATCGAACTCGAAGTTGCCGGGGTTGGCGCTCATGTTCCACGGGTTGCGGCCTTCGCGGTAGGCGACGATAGCCTTGGCCAGGTTGTCGCCCAACGTGGCGCGCCCGCTCTTGAGCACGCGCTCCAACTGGTCCTTGTACGGCCGGGGGAAGAGCGCGCCGTCGATCATGGGCAAGCTGGAAATCACTTTCCACGGCGCGGCATTCAGATTAATCCGGCCGAAGACGCGCAAGCCCGACTGGTCCACCGTCGCGAACTGCCGGTTATACGGCGCCTGCGTCATCAGGTAGACCGGGTTGCCGAATCCCGGCGCGCCGATCTCAAACGGAACAGCCGTGAAATAGTCGAAGATGAGCTGGCCCCACGGCAGCGCCTCCCAGCTTTCGACCAGGCCGGGAACGGCCGCGGCCATCAGCGTGCGTTCACGAGCGTCGTCCACGTCAGGCCGCACGTCGAACACGGGCAGTCGACCGTTGTCGATCTGGTCGAACTGACCGACGATGTTGCGTTCGCGATCCGCACCGGTTGCGTCCTGGAAATACCCAAGAAGCTGCGGGCTGACGCGGTTGAACGGCGAAACCATCGACACGTTCGTGCCGCCGGTCGTGTCGTACGGAGTCGCATCGTAGATGTGCGCCATCCGGCTCAACAGCAGCATCGAACCCGTGGTGGGAAACGCGAACGTGAAGCTCGAGGTGTTGGCCACGTCCAGATGGACGGGGTAGATGGTATTGTCCACCGCGTTCGCGTGATTGACAGCGCCGATGGTCTGCTCGGCTGGATCAAACAGCTTGGTCGCCTTCGGAACCGTGAAGCGCCAGAACGGCACGGCCGTGTCACGCTGCAGGGAGACTTCGTAGACCGTTCCGGTAACTCCCGGATTCACGCCGATATCCGGGTCGGGACTGAACGTTCCGGGAACGGGTGCGGACGCGCCGCGGCGAACGACAGCAGTGTCCAGATCGGCGACGTACATCTGGTCGACAATGATCTCGATGCTTGTGCCGCTGGGCGCAGTCACAGACCGCTTGAGCGCAATGACACTCTTGTTGTCGATGGCAAAGTCACCAACGGAGTTGCCTGTATTGCTGCCATTGTCAGGACAACTCGTGCCGTGACCGCAGATCACCACGAATCGTGCGGGATCATCCAGTGGTCGCGTCCCTCCGAGAATCGTGATTCCCGAGAGATCGGCGTCAAACCGCGGCAGGGGTGAGAGGCTGGTTTCATCGCGCAGGTCGTCCGTCGTGTCCGACATCGCGGAATTCTGATCCTCGATTGCGAGATCCACCAAGCGGAAACCGTTCAGCGACAGGTCGCTGTCATATGGGTTGTAGAGTTCAATCGCGAAAACGGAAGCCCCCTCTGCAACAAGCAGAGGATCGACCGAAGAAGGGGTCACCTTCGTGTAGATTTCCGTGATGAACGGCTGGCGCTCGAAGCCGAACGCCAGGAGCTGCTGGCCGGACGCGCCGACCACCGGCTGACCGTTCGAGTTGACAATGGGTACCGCGGTGTGTTCCTGCGCCATGGTCATGGGCACGCCGTCCACGTAGTCGACCATGTTGGCCGCAAGCATCGCGGCGTAGACCGCTTTGGCGCGGTCGATCGCCGCTTGCTCAGCCGGCGGCTGGCTGAAGTCGGGCATGCCGTTCGCGTCGAAGTCCCACCGACTCGCGAGCATCAGCGTGAACACGTCACGCAACGTGTGCATCACCCGCGGCAGGCCGGCGCTGGCGGTGTTGAGCATGGCATCCAGGCTGGGCAGCGAAACCTTCATGCGGCCCAATCGCGGGTCGTCGCGACCGTCGAGCTTCATCGGGTAATTGTCGATCGCGAAGCGGTCGGCCATGGTATAGGCCGCGCCACCTGCCGGGTCCTTGCTGCGCACCCAGGCACGCATTTCGAGGCCGCTGACCGGATGCACCCAGCCGCGCATGAGCAGGTCGTCGTGCGTGTCAGTGGTCAGGTTGTGCGCGACGTCGTAAGTGCCCGCGGACGCGTTCGTCGGGTCCATCAGCGTGCGCCACGCGGCATTACTACTGGCCGTATCCGCGACAGGGTCATAGCGCCACCAGCGGCGCAGCGTCGGGTCCGCGAGCATCGCCTGGTTCAGGCCTGACGCATAAAGCGTGGACTGCGACGACTGCGGCGCGAGCAGTTCAGCCGCCAGGTTCTCCAGCAGGCGCGTCGGCTGAACGTTCAACGGCAACAGCACGCCGCGATTCCGCAGGAACCACTCGTTCGACGAAGGCAGGTACGGAGCGCCGGCGAAGAGCACCGCGTTGGTCGGTTCGCCGCCGAACGCAGTATGGGAATATCCCAGCGCCATGCGCTTGATGTACGGATGGGCGTTGTTGAGATCCGCCATCGCGCCGTGCGGCACGATGCGCAGCGTCACAGTCAGCCGGTCCGGCTCGCCGCTGGGGTAAATGGTCGGTCGCAGCCGATCCGCCAGGGCGCGATGCACGTTGGCCGGCAGCGTACCGGGCGGCAGCACGATTTCAATTCCGTCGAACACGCCGTCCCCGTCGGCATCGTTAAGGAATTGCCACTGCGGCATGTCCGTATCCGTACGGGCGTACGGCATGGCTCCTTGGGAAAAACCAAACGCGGTCGGCACCGCGGCCGGCCGATTGACCGGCACTGCGTACGTCATCGCATCGGGACGCACATTGTTGTTGGCCGCGACCGCCGGCGTGTGCACCGAACGGTTGTCCAGCGCCGCTGCCAAGTTGGAGACCAGGCGAAACGCCGACTCCGAACTCGGGCTGGCAGCCTCGACCGGTTCACTCAGGTCGATCCATGGATGCACCCCCGGCTGCTCGCCGTTGGTCGGAAGCGCCAGCACGCAGGCGGTGGCCGGCCCGCACGGCATGTTCGGTTGACCCGGCTGATGCATGACCAGCGGAGTGGTCAGGGCATAGGGCACGCCGTCGGCGTTGAGGAAGCCGTCTCGGAGCTTCATCGCCACCAGCCGCTCGATGGCGTCGACCGCGTCGCGGCTCTCCCGCTCCGCCTTGGCCGCGTCCACTGACCGGCTGGAGAATGTGACCACGGTCAGCAGCGCCGCCCCGGACACGAACAGGATGCCCAGGACCGCCACGACCATGATCAGGACCGCGCCACGGCGGCGCGACGCCTGCGGGCGAGCGCGGCGGGCGGTCGTCTGAAGACCTGCGGCCGTCTGGAGACCGAAGGGCCGCATCCAGGTGCGGGTCGCGTTATTCGGATGGGACAGGTTTTGCCGACGCATGGTACAGGCCAAACTCTCTCCGGGCGGCACGGGCCAGCCGGCAGATCGCTTTCGCCTCGTTGGAGTCGAAGGTTGGGCCGCCGACTTGGCGGCGGGGTCGATCCGCCCGGCTCAATGCCGCACCATCACCGTCGGTATTATCGCATAGGGCAACTGTCCGGTCCCAGGCCTGAAAGGCCGGGTACCACCACACAGCCGACCATGTTATCGGCCGGTGAAACGTGGTGCAAAAGGATAGCTGGCGATGAGGCCCGATCCCCCGCGAATTGACCCTGGGCATCCCAGGTCCGCGCCGCACAGCGTGTGGGTCAGTTCTGCCCGACGGGCAGGACCATGACGTGGCGGATGGGGCGTTCAAGGCGGCGGCCGGCGTCGTAGATGTCCACGGTGATGCGCACGGCTTTGGGGAAAAGTGAATCGGGAATGGTCGGCGGCTGCATGTCCGGCGGATATTTCCCCATACACGAAGGTGCCGGATCGGTGGCGTAGAAAACATGTGTTGAACGAACGACTGGGTTGGCGTTTCCCGTCTGACCGGGGTCGACGAACCGGCTGGGATTGTGCGCCAAAATGCACTCATTCGGATTGAGCACATTGGGATTCACATTCGGCCGCAACGGGGCGATGCGGTCAAGCACCTTGACCATGCGGCACACACAAGCGCAGGCGCTGCTGGCGGTGGCGGCGCAGGCGTCGCAGTCGAGCGTGGACAGGCACGCGGAGCAGGGCAGGCTGTCTGGCGGATACGCGGCGACATAGGCGCGGGCGGCGTCGTTCAACTGCACGACGGTTTTGGCGAAATCGCCGGGATCCACCCAGATGATCTCGCCTTGCCAGGGGACCAACTCAGGATCGCAGCGGCTGAGGTCCAGGTCGCTGAGATCCAGCGCCCATTCGACCTTGAAGTTCGCGCAGTTCGGCATGAAGTACGCGCCGAGGCGTTCGGATTGATTCGCCCGCGGCGAGAATGCAAGCTGTGTTCGCGCGATCCAATTGATGACCGCGTCCGGTAGTGGTGCTCCCGCGGTCAACATGGGTGCATCGAACTCAGGATTGGGTACTCTTCGCACGACGTCAAGCTCGTAATCAAAACCCGCCGAGCCGTTCACGATGTAGTCGCGCCTTCCGTCCCTCAGGTTAAAATATGCGGATAGTGCTGAGTATGAAGGGTCATCATCCTGCACACTGCTGATGCCAACTTGAGTAAGACCCGCAGCCGAGTCGTTCAATGTCGCCGCCGGATAGTGCGGGGGAGTGTCCGATGGCGAGAGGTTGCGATCGGCAATAACCACGGCCCGCCGCGCCAAGTGCCAGTTCTCTGCGGCAACTGGAAACACACTGTGACCCGCAGGAACCAAGTCCTCATCATCCACGTCCGCGGGATTGATGCTGTACGTGCCGACCAGCGCGCCGCCGGTGGCCGCAGAAAACCGTAGCCCCCGATCTCGCATGCGGAATTGGGGACTCGTAAACGGGAATTCGTCGTAAGGATATCCAACGTTGGCATCGGACGGACTGACCTGCCATGAGCCGTCACGGGCCAACTCGCCGATCTGCGCGTGGCCGTAAATCACGAACTGTGATTGGCCGACGATTTCCGGATCGCGGACGCTGGTGGCGGGCCGGTCCGTGAAGAACGCGATGATGTCCGAGCGAGGAAGCTCGCGCTCCAGCCGGCCTTCGGCCGCATTGAAACGCTCGCGTTCTGGATCGCGCTTGGCTGAGATCGCGTGAACCTCGTCCACGCCGCTTTCTCGCGCAATCGAAAGTTCGTCGGTCGTCCACATGCTGTGGATCACGTTCGGCTGAATGATCATGATGCTGCGGCCCGGCTGAACGTTGCGCAGGTCGGCTGCGAGGGTTTCCTCGAGGGCGCGGATCTGTTCGCTGACTTCGATGAGCGCGTTAGCCTGGCCGGAGGACTTGAGCGTGAGGGTGAACACCCCGCCGGCGACGACCAGCAGAATGCCCAGGATGCCGACGGAAACGATAAGTTCGATCAAGGTAAACGCGGAACGTTTGGTGAATGACGAATGACGAATGACGAATGACGAATGAACAGCGTGGGCTGCGCCCGTTCCTCGCCGACGTATGCAGCCGGTTGAAGTGACGTCGTTGGACACTTTGGGGCGGTCGTTCAGCATGGTTTCGTCATTCGTCACTCGTCATTCAACCCTGCATTCACAACGTTATCTGCCGCAACTCGACGCCGACGACCGGCTGAGAACCGTCAAACAGCGGTGAATTGTTCGGGCCGCGCAGAGGGTCGACCGGCGGCAGGAAAACCCAGAAAAATCGCCTTTCGGGTTCGTTTTCCAGTGCAAGGCTGCAGCCACCCGGATTGACGTCGCAGCCACTCTGTTTCCACTGACCGGCGATCGCCCAGTTGTATGCCGCCGTCGGACCGGAAACGTTCGCACTGATCGCCGGCTCATATTCGACAACCTGCTCTGTTTCCGCGACGGTGTAATCGCGATCGAGCGTGAAGACCACGCCGACCTCGGGGTTGGTGACCTCGCGCCGGTTGGTGATGCGGATCACGTGGCCGGTGCGATCGTCGAGCAGAATGAAACCCACGTCGAGCACGTCGGCCAGAAAGTTCGGCTTGTTCGTCGAGGTAGCCCGCGGCACAAAGATCTCCGACGGAACGCCGGGGATGGACGCACTGGGCAGCGCGACCAGCGTGGCCTCGAACCGCCAAGGCACGGGCAGCAAAACGTCCTCCGTGCTGGGCAGCGCGACCGGGTCAGCCGGGTCAATCGGCATGCTCGATGGGTCTTCGATGTCATATCCCGCCTGGCGCGCATAGCGCGCGCCGACCGGGCGCTTGAGCGTGAAGAAATAAGCAGTCAACGTGCGCGGCTGTTTCAGCCGCTGGTTGGCCAGTTCGTACTTACGCGGCAGCGATATCACCGGATCCTGCGCTACCGCGTACTCCAGCCCTGGCAGTTCGTTGAACTTGTAGAACACGGACCAGCAGTGCCGGCGCGTCTCGAAGCGCTCCTCCCAGTGCCGCACCACCAGCGGATCGGGGTTGTCGGCTGCCAGCGGTCGCGCCTCCATTGGCGGCGACAGCCGCGCATGGGCGCGAACCTGCGGACCGCGGGAAACGTCGGAATCGGCCACAAAACTCGAAATCCATCCAGTGTCAAACACCAGGTCAAGATTATCTTCCAGAGTCCAAGAGTTGTCGGCGACAGGGAAGGTGATTCCTGAGACCGTCCGCACGTCCTCCCGCGTGTCGGCAAGATAGTTGCCGGCATTCAGATGATGCACACGGGTGTCTGGGTATACATCTGCCAGCACGCCCGCCAAGTTACTGGCCGGAAACCAGTCGCCCGGGAAGAAACTTGAAGTGTGGACTGGGGTGCTTGGATTCGGCTGCGGTCGCGACGGTCGGCAACTCAGCTTCAGGCTGACTTCGCCGGCGTTGGCCAGAGCGGGGATCACCGCGGCCTCAGCCACTTCGCGCGCCTTGTACCACGCGATGGGAAACATGCTTGAGGTAATGAGTAGGCCGATGCCCAAGATGATGATCGCGATCATGAGTTCGGCCATGGAAAAGGCCGCGCGGCGCAGCCGCGAGTGATAAGTGCTGAATGCTGAGTGATAAGTGACGCGCGTGCCACGGCGCAGAGCGCCGGTGCGCGCCCCATGGTCACTCATCACTTTGCACTCATCACTGATCACTGCCGTTTACCTTCCTTTTTCGCCCATGATGATGTCGCCGGTCTGCCGGCTGATATAGATCGGCCGGCCGTTGGCGAGCAGTTCCTGCGCGAGCATCTGGCCGGCCTGCTCGCCGCGGGTCGCGCCGCTGATGGAGCCGTCGAGACCCTCAGTCACAGAATCGTCGTAAACCACGAGTCCGGCAACACTGGGGAAATTGGCCGCGGTCAGGTCGTCGTAACACACCATGTGCGACAGGGCGTCACGGTTATTGGGACCGATATCAGCACGGGATCCGTCAGCGGCGCGGCGGTACTCGGTGGCCTCCAGCACATTGGTCACAAAAAGCCGGGTCTTTTCGCCCCGCCGATCGTTGTTCGTATCCGGATCGTGCACCAGGACGTCCCGTCCGACCACAATCGCGCCGTGCCGATCAAATACGATCGAGAAATAATTGCGATGTCGCGGCGCGATCGGAACAGTCGAGTCGAGTACGTGAAACAGGTCGTTGCCCAGCCGGCGCCAGGTCGCGGGTAGACTGGACTCCGCCCAGGCCATGGCCTCCTGCGGCGCGACACGATACGGCGCAGGAATCGTGTAGACCTTGTCCGCGACCACCCGAAAACGGTTCACCGTCATCGGCTGATTGACGCAGTCCTCGCTGCCGGTCATGGCCTGGCATTCGGCGCGATCGGTCTGGTTCGGCGGCTCCGCCTCGATGAGGGCGATGCGCTGGACGTTGTCGATCGGATCGACGTAGAAAAACAGGCCGCGCTCTCCCAGACGGCGGGCCTGCGAGCGGGCGCTTTCGAGCAAACCGCGAACCGTGGTGATCGTGCCCGCCTCGTTGCGCTGCCGCCACATCGACGCCGCGCCCGGCACCACCAGCCCGACGAGCAGCGCGATGATCGCCACAACGACAACCATTTCGATGAGGGTGAACGCGGAGACGTGATGGCGCGGAGTGACCAATACACCCCTCCCCCTTTCAGGGGGAGGTTGGGAGGGGGTTGCCATTGCACACATTTGCGCGCGATCTCGGCTAAAACGTGCGACCAATTCGACCCTCCCCCCGCCCCTCCCTAGGAGGGAGGGGGGTTGAGTTCGCGTCAGTCGTAAATGGCAGGGTGGTGACTGGTGCATCGCGTCCCTCCCCGTTATGGCCCCGCCTGGCGGATGCGGTTGGTGAAGAAGTCGGAGGAATAGAGGTTGTCGGAGTTCAGCCGGTGGTTGAGCAGCCCTTTCCCGCCGGCCTTGATTTCCTGATAGAAGTCCGCGACCAGCGAGCTGTCACCCTCAGCGGCGATCATGTCGGCTGCGAATTGCTCGGCGCCGTCGGGACCGTATGACGCAGCCACTCCCCCGTCGTTGTTCTCATGCACAAATGCGTTGGACACGATTTCTCGCGGGGTCAGCGGCTGACTGGGATCGCAGATGCAGGTTGCGTAGTACTCGAGCGGTTGACCCCAGGCGTCGACCAGGTAGTCGAGCCGGATGGTCGGCGCGTTCGGCGACGGCTGGTAAACCAGGGTCTCGTCCGGTGTGGCCCAGTATTTAGCATCAATGGTGTCGAGAACGGCCTTGGCCTTGGGGGAATACAGGCGCATGGCCAGGACCATGGCGCGGATATCGGCGTGCAGCAATTGGTCCGGCGGCACGCTCAGCCGGCCATCCGCGTCACGTGGATCGATCAACTGGTTCACCGGGATCGGCGAGTTGTTGCGCAAGATCGCGCCGGTATTGCGCATCTGCAGCGAGCAGCCGCCGAGCGTAACGGGCTGGCCGAGAAAAACGCGCAGGTCATCCGGCGGCGAGCCGTTGAACACATACTTGGCTCGCGGAATGCGGCTGGTGTCGACCTCGCGCTTGTACTCGTCGATGGCCAGGTCGAGTTTCTTAAGTAGCGCGGAGGTCTCGCGCGACTTGCTGCTGCCGATGAGCGCGGTGCCGCCCTTGAACACAACAGCGAGCAGGATGCCGATGATCGCGATGACGACGAGGATTTCGACCAGCGAGAACGCCGCGGCACGAGCGGCTGCGGCGGTCTTCAGGCGACGAGCGTCAGCATGTCGGGGCCATCTTGGCATCGCGTCACCTGTTCCAGTTGACCACGTCGTCTTTGGTTCCGAACAACAGGTCCGGACCGGCTGAGATCAGCAGGAAATCATCGGGGCGCACGGGGCGCGCGATGGATATGGCGCTCGCGCCGTTCATTCGCGACGCCTTCTCATCCAGGATGAAGCGATCGAACGAGCCGTCCGTGACCGCAAAACCAGTATCGCCGTCATAGCGTGTGGTTGCGAGCATGCTTCCAGGGTATTGCGTCAACAGGATGTTGTCGCGGTGATCGTACACCCCGATCGCATTCGCAGATGGATTGGAAATCATGAACCGGGCCGCCCGGCGCGCGCGGTAATAGAGAATAGGTCCGCCGAAATCGTCGACAAAGACGTATTGGTTTTTCTCTTCGTTGGTGAGCCCGCCGCTCACGGCCAGCGAATCAGCTGGGAACTTGGTAAGCTTGCCCAGGTATGAAACACGTTCAAGCAGGTTCGATCCGGCGTAAGGTCCATAAAGCGGCCAAGGCGGATTTGCTTGTGGATCGTACAGTCCGCCGGTGCTGGCCTTTCCGGTGATCGCGTCCGCCCAAGAATTGAATCCCGTCACTGCCCTGAAACCAGCCGTACCTTGCAGACGTGCGCCCGCGAGACCGTAGACCAGCAATGAGGCGCCGGAAATTCGGACATCCGGATCTGAAGTCAGTGACTCCACGGGATGCTTGATGACTGGGTAATTGCCCGACCACCGGTCGCTTTGCGACGGCGGATAGACCGCGCCCAGCGCCTGCTCTTCGCGATAGGACTGCAGGCCTGCTTCGATCGCGGAAATCACCGCCTTGGTCGCGGTCTTCTTCGCCGAGTTCCGCGCGCCTTTGAACGCCGGCAGCGCAATGCCGATGAGCAACGCGATGATCGCGATCACCACCAGCAGCTCCACCAGCGTGAAGGCCGAAATGTGCGAAATGCGCGTGCGACGGATCATGGTTCATCCCTCGTTTCAGAACCCCCCACGCAAGTGGGGGGCCGTGCGTCAACGAACTACTGGCCCCGGACTCGCGTCCGGGGTTCTGAATCCTGCTACCCCGTCATCGAGCCGATCAGCTTGACCAGCGGGAGGAACAGCGCGATGACGATGAAGCCGACGATCACACCGAGGACCGCCACCATCACCGGCTCGAGGATCGACAGCAGGCTGCTCACCAGCGTCTCGACTTCCTCATCGTAGTTGTCGGCGACCTTGATGAGCATCTTGTCAAGTTCACCGGTCTCCTCGCCGACGGCGACCATGTTCACCACGATGCCGTCGACCACTTTCGACGCGCGCAGCGGATCGGCGAAGGTATCGCCCTCGCGGATCGAGTCGTGCACCTTGGTCAGCGCGCGGGCGAAGACCTCGTTGCCCGCGGTCTCCTTGGTGATGTTGATCGCCTCAAGAATCGGAACGCCCGCGGTGACCAGCGTGCCCAGCGTGCGGCAAAACCGCGCGACCGACGACTTCTGCACGATCTGGCCCATGATCGGCAGCTTGAGAATCACCGAGTCCTTCGCGAAACGCCCGCCCTTTGACTGGTTCATCAGCTTCAGGAACAGGAAAAAAGCGATCGGACCGAACAGGACCACCGACCAGCCCGGCGGCGTGCCCTTCACGAACCATTTGCTCAGGTTGATGAGCATCTTCGTAACGACCGGCAGTTCAGTGTCAAAATCGACGAAGATTTCTTCAAACTTCGGCACCACCACGATCATGATCATGGTCACGATACCCACCGCGAACATGATGACCACCGACGGATAGATCATGGCGCCCTTGATCTTGGCTTTGAGCCGCTGGGCCTTTTCCATGAACTCGGCGAGGCGCAGCAGGATGGTGTCGAGCACACCGCCAGTCTCACCTGCGGCGACCATGTTCACGTACAGGCGATTGAACGCCTTGGGATGCTTGGCCATCGCTTCGGATAAGGTGGCGCCGCCCTCGACGTCTTCGGCCACGCCCTTGAGCGCGGTCTTCAGCGGGCCGGGACGCGACTGCTCGGCGAGGATGTTCAGGCTGCGCAGAATCGGCAGGCCGGCGTCCTGCAAGGTGGCCAGCTGGCGGGTGAACTGCACCACCATCTTCTGCTTGACCTTGCCGAACGAAAACCCGGCTTTCTTCTTGCCGGCCGCCGCAGCCTTCTTCTTGCCGCCTTTCTCCCGGATGCGCGTGGGGAAAAGACCAAGATTGCGGATTTTCTCCAGCGCATCTTCCGCGCTGGAGGCGTCAATCTGGTCCTTGACCTCCTGGCCCGTCTGATTCATCGCTTCGTAGAGGAAGGTCGCCATGGCTGTTACCTCAAAATCCGCTCCCCCTCTGGGGGAGGCTGGGGACAGGTTGTCGGAACGCGTCCGACCTTCCCCATTCCCCTCCTTGCCGGTGAGGGGGTCTACGTTTCAAACACCGTTTCCTTCACCACTTCTTCGATCGTGGTGATGCCGTCAAAGATCGCCGACATGCCCGATTCGCGCAGCGTCCGCATGCCTCGCTTGATCGCCTCCTGACGCAGGAGCGATGACGAAGCATGCCGCATGACCAGCTCGCGCAGATGGTCGTCCATGACCATGATCTCGTACAGCCCCACGCGACCGCGATAACCGGTGTTGTTGCAGTAGTCGCAGCCGCGGCCGTAATAGAACAGGCGGTCGCCGACGTCCTCCGGCTTGATGTTCAGCTCCATCAGCATCTCTTCTGATGGAGAGAACTCGGTCTTGCAATTCGGACAAATCCGCCGAACCAGCCGCTGGGCGACGATCGCTTCAAGTGTGGCTGTAACCAGGAAGGGTTCCAGCCCCAGGTCCAGCAGGCGCGCAATGGACGACGGGGCGTCGTTCGTATGCAGCGTGGTGAATACCAGGTGTCCCGTCAACGAGGCCTGTACGCTGATCTGGGCGGTCTCCAAGTCGCGGATTTCGCCCACCAGGATCACGTCCGGATCCTGACGCAAAAAGCTGCGCAGGGCCCGGGCAAAGGTCATGCCGATCTCGGACCGGATCTGCACCTGACACAGGCCGTCGATGTCGTACTCCACCGGGTCCTCGGCGGTCAGGATCTTGGTATCCGGCGAGTTCAGCTCCGACAGGGCCGCGTACAGGGTGGTGGTCTTGCCGGAGCCGGTCGGGCCGGTGTTCACGATGATGCCGTTGGGCTTGCGGATGAGCTGGTGGAAAATAGCCAAGTCATCGTCGCGCATTCCCAGACGGTCAAGGTCCAGCGAGACGTTCGAACGGTCCAGCACACGCATGACCACGCTCTCGCCGAACATGGTGGGCAGGATGGCCACGCGCAGGTCGATGGGGTTGCCGTGCATCTGCAGTTCAATGCGGCCGTCCTGCGGCAGTCGCCGTTCCGCGATATCCAGGTTGGCGAGCACTTTCACGCGCGAGGCGATGGCGGCTGCGATGTGCTTCGGCGGCGGAACCATCTCGTAGAGCACACCGTCGATGCGGTAGCGCATCTTAAACTCGTCCTCGAACGGTTCAAAGTGAATATCGGAGGCCTTTTCACGGATGGCCTGAAGGAGCACGAGATTCAGCAGCTTCTTGACCGGGTTGGACTCGGCTGCCTCGCGCAGGTCCTCGAGGTCGATGCTTTCGCCGCGGCCTTGCAGCTTGGATAGGTCCTCGTCTCCACTGATTTCATCGATGAGGCTGGTCATCGACTCGGCGCCGCCTTCGGGGTAGTAGCGGTCGATGGCGACCTGCAACTTGCCCGGATCGCAGATGGACGCGCGGATGCGGAAACCCAGCAGGGTCTGCATGTCGTCGGTGGCGTGGAAGTTGTCCGGCGAGTCCATCGCGATGGACAGCAGGTTGTTCTCCGGGTCGAATTCATAAGGCACGACCTTGTAGGTCGTGGCCATAGTCTGGGGGACCAAGGCGATGACCTCCGGCGGGATGTCCATGCCGCCGATGTCGATCATCTCCATGCCGACCTGGGCGGCGAGGGCGATATTCAGGTCTTCCTTGGTGATGTGGCCGAGTTCGACCAGGATGGAGCCGATGGGCCGGCGCTGCGTCTTCTGGATTTCGAGGGCCTCGTGTACTTCCGCGCGGCGGATGCGGCCCATCTTGATGAGGATGCGCCCGAGCTGGCGGCCCTTGAGCTGCGCAATGGGCGGCATTCTACGGTCGGTGGACATCATAGATTTCTCTCGCGCCAAATTCGCGTGCGTGGCGCCACTGGCAATCCAAGCGGGGAGCGCAAGCAACCAGACTTAGTCAAGCCCCAATGGGGCGTATCGACGCGCGTCATTCCACCTCGGCTGTATTGGTGACCACATCGGCCTGGGCGACACGGAGAATCTCCTCGGCGGTGGTCACGCCACGGAGTACTTTCAGTCTTCCGTCCTCGCGCAGCGAACGCATGCCGGAGGCGTAGGCGGCTTTGCGCAACTGCGTGGTCGGGGCGCGGTTGAAGGCCAGTTCACGCAGCTCCGAATTCATCTGCAGCATTTCAAACACGCCGAAACGACCGTGGAAGCCCGATCCGCCGCAGCGCGCGCATCCGCGGCCGCGATAGAGCGTCACCCCGGTGAGTTCGTCATCGGTGAGCCCCAGCAGCTTGAGCTTGAACTTGTCGGGCGTCGGGTCCTCCTCCTTGCACTCCTTGCAGATCACGCGGATGAGCCGTTGGGCCATGATTGCCTGAATCGAACTGGCCACCAGGAACGGCTTGATGCCCATGTCGATCAGGCGTGTGATCGCCGACGGCGCGTCGTTGGTGTGCAGCGTGCTGAACACCAGGTGCCCGGTGAGCGCGGCCTGGATGGCCACGTCGCCCACTTCGCGGTCGCGAATCTCGCCCACGAGAATGATGTTCGGGGCCTGGCGGAGCATGGCGCGGAGGATTCTGGCGAACGATAGTCCGATGTCCTCGCGCACCTGGCACTGGTTCATGCCGGTGAAGTTGTACTCCACGGGATCTTCCGCGGTGATGATCTTCTTGTCCGGGCGGTTGAGTTCCTGCAGCGCGGAATACAGCGTGGTGGTCTTGCCGGAGCCGGTGGGCCCGGTGACCAGGAAGATTCCGTTGGGTCGGCGGATGATCCGCTGAAACGTCTCGTAGTTGTCCGCTTCGAATCCAAGCGCGGCGATACCCACGCTCGCCGACTCCGGGCGCAGGATACGCAGCACCACGCTCTCACCGTGGTACGCGGGACAGGCGCTGACGCGAAAGTCGATCTGCTTGCCGCCGAACTTCATCTTGATGCGGCCGTCCTGCGGCACGCGCTTTTCGGCGATGTCCATGCCGGCGATGATCTTGAAGCGGGTGAGCACCGCGGCCTGGATGTTCTTGGGCACGTCGTCGCGGATGTGGCACACGCCGTCAATGCGGTAGCGGACGCGCACGCGATTGCCCATCGGCTCGATGTGGATATCGCTCGCGCGGGCGCGGACCGCCTCGCCGATGATGTGGTTCACCAGGCGGATGATCGGCGCATCGCCGCCGTCGGCCGCCGCGTCGAGTTCGGCTTTCTTCTCCAGCTCATCCTCAAGGTCGATGCTGGCGCGGTCGATGCTCGCCATCGTCTGCGACAGATCGTCGGTCATCTTGGTGAGGAACTCATCGATGTACGCCCGGACCTTCTCCTCCGAGGCGAGAAACGGAACGAGTTCCTTGCCGATGCGGAATTTGATCAGGTCAAACGTGTCGAGATCGAGCGGATCGGTGATGATCACTTTCAGCCGGTTGCCGTCCTCGCCCATGGGCAACACGAGATGCTTGCGGATGAGATCAGCCGGGATGAGCGTGAGCGCGTCCTTTGGAGGCGGATTGCGCTCCAGGTCGATGTATTCCAGGCCCAATTGAGTGGCCAGGGCCTTCACCACGTCGTCCTGCTTGCACAGCTCGAGCTCGACCAGCGCCTCTCCGATGCGCTTGCCGTGCTGCATGCCGTATTCCAGCCCCTGCTTGAGGGCGGCCTCGTCGATGATTCCCCAACTGACCAGAATCTCGCCGAGCTTTCTGCGTTTGCGTGCCATAGGGTCACGATGATCCAGGAGAGCAATGGCCTTGGGCGGGCGAAGTTGACCGATGCCAACGCCGCCGCGCCGGCCCCGGACCGGCCGGTCGTTCCGTGACGGACTCCGGGGTGCAGGCGTTGGGAAGCCAGGACGCCATCAGACTTTACCGGCGCACTCGTGCAGGATCAAGCAGACGGCGCCGAAGCGCATCCGCGTTGACACTCTGGGCGCGACACCTATAGTTCGGAGCGATTTCCGCCCACCGGCGTAAACGCGATTCCTCTTCGGGAGCAGTCAACATGGCCAAGGCCACGAAATGGGTGTACTTCTTCGGCAATCGCAAGGCCGAAGGCGACGGCACGATGAAGAAGCTCCTCGGCGGCAAGGGCGCGGGCCTCGCCGAGATGACGCGCATCGGCCTGCCTGTGCCCGCCGGCTTCACCATCACCACCGAGGCCTGCGCCGCCTTCAGCCAGCGCGGCAAGCGCTGGCCAGCCGGCCTTGATGACCAAGTTCGCCAGAACGTCAAGGCGCTGGAGCGCGTCTGCCGCAAGAAGTTCGGCGACCGCAAGGATCCGTTGCTGCTGTCGGTGCGCAGCGGGGCCGCGGTATCCATGCCCGGCATGATGGAGACGATTCTCAACCTCGGCCTCAACGACGAATCCGTCGAAGGGCTAGCCAAGGCCTCCAAGAACCGCCGGTTCGCCCTCGATGCCTATCGCCGCTTCATCATGATGTACGGCTCGACCGCGATGGGCGTGAGCCGCGAGCATTTCGACGAAGCGTTCGAGGCGATCAAGCACGAGCACACGCGCCGGCGGATCGGCAAGGGCGAGCACGACAAAGTGCTCGATACCGAGGTGAATGAGTCGGAACTGGACCAGCTCATCACCGCCTTCAAACGCATCTACCGGGAGCACACGAAGGAGGAATTTCCACAGGACGCCTTCGCCCAGCTCCAGGGCGCCATCGACGCCGTCTTCAACAGTTGGATGGCGGAAAAGGCCGTGACCTACCGGCGGGTCGAGCGCATCAGCGGATTGGCCGGCACCGCCGTCAACGTCATGCAGATGGTCTTCGGCAACATGGGCGATGACAGCGGCACGGGTGTCTGTTTCACGCGCGATCCCAGCACCGGCGTCAACGAATACTACGGCGACCTGCTGCTCAACGCCCAGGGCGAAGACGTCGTCGCCGGCGTGCGCACACCGGTCAAGCTGCACGAGCTCAAGGCCATCCTGCCCGAGGTCTACGAGCAGCTCGAAGCCGTGCGCGCCATGCTGGAAATCCATTACCAGGAAATGCAGGATCTGGAGTTCACCTTCGAGCGCGGCAAGCTCTACATGCTCCAGTGCCGCACCGGCAAGCGCAGCCCCACCGCGGCGTTCCGCATCGCCGTCGACCAGGCAACCAAGCCCGTGCTCAGCGCCGCGGAGGTCAAGCGCCTGCTGCGCAAGAAGTACCTGCCCAAGTCGTATGCCGGGCGCGCGGCCAAACCGGTCATCACCCGCGAACAGGCCATCGCACGGATCAAGGGCGTGGACATTGAACGCCTGTTCTTCCCGATCATCGATCCGGCGATTCCCAAGAATGAACTGGCCGAACGCATTCTCGGCTCGGGGATCAACGCGGTTCCCGGGGCCGCCGGCGGGCAGATCGTGTTCAGCGCCTCCGAAGCCGAGACCCGCGCCGCAGCCGGCAAGAAGGTCATCCTCGTCCGGCGCGAAACGTCACCCGAGGACGTGGGCGGCATGCACGCCGCGCAGGGCATTCTCACCGCTACCGGCGGAAAAACTTCGCACGCCGCGGTGGTCGCCCGCGGCTGGGGCAAGTGCTGCATCGTCGGCTGTGACGCGCTGCGCGTGAACTACAAAGACGAAACCATGTCGCTCAACGGGCGGACGCTGCGCCAGGGCGACTTCATCACCCTCGACGGCACCAGCGGCGAAATCTACGACGGTGAACTCAAGCTGGTGCCGCCAACGGAACCCGCGGAGTACCAGGAGCTCATGCGCTGGTGCGACGGCATCCGCAGCATGAAGGTGCGCACCAACGCGGACACTCCGAACGACGCCGCGAAAGCGGTGGAGCTGGGCGCGGAGGGCATCGGCCTGTGCCGGACCGAGCACATGTTCTTCGAGACCGAGGCGCGCCGCCTAGCCATCCAGGAGATGATTGTCGCCGACAGCGAAGTCGCCCGCCGCGCCGCGCTCGACAAGCTGCTGCCGTTTCAGCGCGGCGATTTCGAAGGGATTTTCGAAGCGATGGACGGCTTGCCGGTGACCATCCGCCTGGTGGACCCGCCGCTGCACGAATTTCTGCCGCAGACCGACGCGGATCGGCGCCGGCTGGCGGACCACGCCGGGGTCAGCATCGAGTTCGTCCGCGATCGCGGCGAGCAGTTGCACGAGGCCAACCCGATGCTCGGCCATCGCGGCTGTCGGTTGTGCATCACCTATCCCGAGATTCTCGAGATGCAGGTGCGCGCGATCATCGAAGCGGCGATCAACTGCACCGCCCGTGGCGTGAAGGTGCTCCCCGAGATTATGATCCCGCTGACCATCGACGCGAAGGAACTGGGCATCCTGACCGATCGGACGCGGGCGCTGGCGGATGCGATCCTGGGCGAAGCCGGCGTGCAACTCAATTACCTGGTCGGCACGATGATCGAGACGCCGCGCGCCGCCCTGCTCGGCGACAAGATCGCCGATGTCGCGGAGTTCTTCAGCTTCGGCACCAACGACCTGACTCAAACCACCATGGGCCTCAGCCGCGACGACGCCGGGCGCTTTCTGCCCGATTATGTCGACGAAGCCAAGGCCGGCATCTTCGGGGACGATCCGTTTCAGGTGCTGGACCAGGACGGCGTCGGCATGCTGGTGCGCTGGGCGATCGAACGCGGCCGGTCCACCAAACACAAGCTGAAGATCGGCATTTGCGGCGAACATGGCGGTGAACCGGCGAGCGTCAAGTTCTGCCACCGCGTAGGCATGGACTACGTCTCGTGCAGCCCTTACCGCGTGCCCATCGCCCGGCTCGCGGCGGCGCAGGCGGTCATCGAGGAAAACAGCATGCGCAAGGGCAAGTCAGGCAAGTCGTCGTCCGGCAAGAAAGCCGCGGGCAAGTCCGGTGGAAAAACCAAGAGCAAGAAAAGCGGTAAAAAATCCGCGAAAAAGAAATGACTCTCGCTGATAGACCCGGGCGGCGAGATCGGCGCAGACAATCGGGGACGGCGCACTACGGTGCGCCGTCCCCGTTCATTTGAGATCTTGTGCCGCGCGCGAAGTTATCGCGAGATTATTCCGGCGTGCCGGTGCGGTCCATCACGGTGACGCCTTCCGGCGCTTCCCACTTGAAGCGGTCGGCGGAAACGTCCGGGTTCACCTTGACGTCGGTGAAAGTGGTGGTGTTCACCGGGTTGCCTTCGCCGTCGAACGCAACCTGCTTGACCATCGTGCCGGTGTCCTTGCGGACGAAGAACTCCATGCGCGAGAGGCCGGCGGCGTCGGCGCTCTTCGCCTTGGCTTCGACCGCCCAGCAGTCCTGTCCGTCGACCTTCTCATCGGCCTTGACGGTGAAATCGTACTCGTCGCGCTGCTGCGCCCAGGGGATGGCGTCGGCGTCGGCCTTGGTCTTGACCGCGTTCTTCATGCCCATCATGGTCTGCATCTGGTAGGTGAATTCTCCATCGCAGACGATGAGGATTTCCTGCTCGCCCATGCCGGGCTGCTCTTCCATGCCCTCCATCTTCATCTTGGATTTGCCTTCCAGGCGATACTTGTTTTTGCCGCCCTCGACATTCATCGCCTCGAACTGGCCGGACATGCTCATCGACATGTTGTGGCCCGGCTGCTTGATGTTCGTCTCGGATTTCACGGTTGCCGAGTACGTCTTGAGCTTGCCGTAGGCTTCCTTGATCTGCGCCTCGACCTCTTCAATGGTGGCGCCGAGACAGAGCGCCGGCGCGGCCATCGCGCCCACCAGAGCCAGCATCCCCACGATACGTCTTTGCTTGATCACAATTCGCCCTTTCGTTTGCTCGGCTCGTCCGTGTCGGCTGCACAGCCTGGCCGTGTTTGTCTTTCGCCTATCGGGATTTCGCGCCACCGCGACGCGCTGCGCGATACGTGCCGATCCCCGCAAAGGCGAGCAGTATAGGCAGTTTTGGGCGGCTGCCCAGAGACGCCGGAACAAGAACGTGTTCTGCGCCGCCGGGCGCGCTTGCAATTGTACCCCCCATTGATACAGTGTTCCTTACGATACTATTTGATATACACGTTTAAGTCGCGACGGCAACTAAGGACTTCTTCAGGTTGGTCCGCCCGTCGCGCGTGAGAAAACACGCCGTGACGCCATCCACGGAAGAACACGGCAGAACGCGCTCCCCGAAACGCGACCCGGCGCACCGGTTCCGCCAAGTGCGGCGCGATCATGCCTCCGAACTGGCCGAGGACTACCTGGAACTCATCGACGACCTCATCCGCGAGTACGGCGAGGCCCGTGCGGTCGATATCGCCGGGCGGCTGGGGGTGACGCACGTCACCGTCAGCAAGGCCGTGGCCCGCCTGAAACGCGAAGGGCTGGTCACTTCCGCGCCGTATCGCTCGATCTTCCTGACCGACAAGGGCAAGCGCATCGCGGACGAAGCGCGCGAGCGGCACCATATCGTGCTGGCGTTTCTGCGCGCGCTGGGCGTTCCGGAGCAGGCGGCGGAGACCGACGCCGAGGGCATCGAGCATCACATCAGCCCGGAGACCCTCGCCGCGATGCAGCGCTTCATCAAACGCAGCGCCGCGGACACACGCGGATGACGCCTTCGGGCATGGGCTGAGCGCGGTCACCGATTCCACTGCAATACTTCGCGAATAGGTTTTTTCTCAATCCGCGGCACCGTGCAATTCGGCGCGGGATAGCCCACGGGGATGAGCAGGTACGGCTTCTCGTTTTCCGGCCGGTTCAGGATTTCCCGCAGGAACTTCATCGGGCTGGGCGTGTGCGTGAGCGTGGCCAGGCCGGCCAGGTGGCACGCGGCGAGAAACATGCCGGCTGCGATGCCCACGGACTCCATCGGGTAGTAGTTGGGTTGGCGTTCATCCGCGATGTACTCCCACGTGCGTTGAAACACGACGACCAGCCAGGGCGCGACTTCGAGGAACGGCTTGTGCGCGTCGGTGCCGAGCGGTTCGAGGGCGGCGAGCCACGCGGGCGGCATGCGGCGGGCGTAGCTTTCCTGCTCTTCGGCCTCGGCTGCTACGCGGATCTCGCGCTTGATCGCGGGGTCGTCGACCGCGACGAAGTGCCATGGCTGGCGGTTCGCGCCGCTGGGCGCGGTATGGGCGACGGCGACCAGCCGTTCGATGAGTTCGCGCGGAATGGTTCGGTCGGAGAAGTCGCGGCAGGAGCGGCGGGTGCGCAGGCGGGCGAGCAGGCTGGCGGCTTCGGCGAGCATGTCGGCTTCGTCGCGCTGCGGGAGGGCGTAGGGCATGGGGATGTAGGGCATGGCTTGGGTTCCTGGGTCCGGAGTCCACCGTACGAACGCGTCGAGTATAACGGGCTGGGTGCGGGTCGCGCGGAAAGTGTGGGCGACGGCTTGGAAAACGGCGTTCTTGGGGTCGGAAAGGCGGATATCCGCGATATTGGGCTAAAAACGCCAAAGCCCATTGAAAGTGTCGCTTTACGTGAATGGACCCTCGATTCTGAGCTGTGGCGCGGGGTGACCTGCGTTTTTGGTAGCGCCAGGCGTTGAAGTGGTACTGGCAATAGGCTTAGGTGCGCGATTTTTTTCTGCGCGCACACCGGCGACGGTCTGGTTGGCGACGATTGTCGACCCTGCCGGAGGAACCGCGAATGAACACGAATGCACGCGAAGCTGGATAGGTATTAGGCACTAGGCACTGGGCATTAGGCATCAGGCACTGGGCACTTGGCATCGGATCACCTCCAACCGTGAAAACGCGCGGGGTGCGCTGTGGAAAGTTTGGATTGCATGCGGGTGAGGCGTGGTATGCTCACGCGGAGGCGCGAAGGACGCAGAGGGTATTCGCAGGGTAGTTCAACGGCTGGGGTCGGAGACGTGCGGGCTGAGCCGCGGCTGCAAAGCGGTGATCCTGAACTCGGTAAGTAAGCCTGACCCCATCGACGTTTGTGACCCCTTCGACGTTTGACCCCCTTCGGACGTGCGCTTCCATTCGCTGAGTCGCACTTAGAATGAGGATACGTCATCACATCTTCTTCAGCGCTGGTGAAGAGTCCGGAGGATGGGCGCGACTTCGCAGTATTCTGGATCGCGCGGACTGTGCAGAATTTTCTCCGGAAAATCGCCAATTTCGGATGGGATCGCCACTGAATCGTACCGCACACGTCCGGCTTTGTCTTGATGAAGGCGACGCACGCTTGGCTAAACTCAATGCGATTCTGAATGAGGAAGACATCTCTCCGTTTACGCGCCGTGAGCACATCTATACGCGAAAGGAATTACGCAGCGCGAGCTATCTGGAACTCAGTTTCGTTGTGCGCGAGCGCTCGATTGCACGACTTTATCGCGAGCAATTCGACTTTACGCATGCTTGCGCCCGGTGCGGGTGTGGCGCTCGACAGGTTCAACCACTGCGCATATCGGCAGGCGGCTTGCCGAAGTCTGGTTTGATTTGTCAAACAGACGAATGCGTTAAGCTCGTCGCCGGCAAGATTCACGATGCGCTCCGTGCGATGGATTTGAAGAGCCTTTTGCTGATGAAGGTGGAATCATTGGATGGGCGGAAACTCGATTGGTTTCAATTGGTGGCTACGGAGACTCTTCCTCCGATAGCACCTGAGACCAAGGGCTTGATTCGCGACACATCCCTACAAGCCTGCCCACTTTGCGGACGTGATAATCATTTTCATACTGCGACTCATCCTTTGGAGTTAGCGTATCGGCAATCTGACCTAGCGGGGGTGGCTCCGTTCGACGCTGCCTACACGTACGAGTGCATGGGTATCGGAGCAATCAAGGCCAGGTTTGAGCACAGCCATATTGCCACCGGAATGTTGGTTGTATCACAGCGAGTACTGTGTGTGTTTCAAGACCTTAAGGTGCGGGGGGTGCAGTTTGTGCCCGTGCAGTTGATCTAGTGCGGGTGGATTTGGCTAGTTGCGACACCGCCCAGTGCATGGGCGGGGCACGCAACCGTTCGCCCTCCGGGCGAATAGAAGGGGAGGGCACGTGGACCAGTGACTGAAGTCACTGGCAACGGTCGTGCGCCCTGCGGGCGAGTTTGCTTCGGCCGCCCCTTCGGGGCAGGTTGATCAAGAAAGACAATCACCCCACGGGTTCCGTCCCGGCTGAGTCGGGACTCTACCCGTGGTTACATTCGTTTGCCCCTCCGGGGCAATTCGCGGATTGGCGTTGGGGGATTCGGGGAACTGGTTTGGGGTTGCTTCTGCTGAATCGCGGGACCCTTGACATCGCTGCGCGACGTGAAGGGCAAGCTGGATTCCCGTGGACGCGGGTGCGAGACCCTTGACCCGCGCGGCTGCGTCACGGGCGGGCGAGTTGATTCCGGTCGCCCCTGCCGGGGCTTGATGTTGGGAATATCATGATATGGAATCCCAGGGCTTCCGCCCTGGGCTATTCTCGGCCGTCGCTCTGCGACTGGCGCGGGAATGGATTCCCGTGGACGCGGGTGCTGGATCCTTGACACGTGCGGCTGCGTCACGGGCAGGCGGAATTCACGCAGCAGTCGGGATTGCCCGATCATCGTGACCCCACTCCTGAAGGGGTAGGCCACCCGGCCACCCGGCAGGTGGTTGGCCTATTGGGATCATCGAGACCCCACCGCTGAAGCGATGGGGCACCTTGCTTGCGCGAAATATATTCAATCGGGGTGCGAATACGCGGGCGAATGACTTGAAGTGCCGGGACGGCGCGCTTTTTTCTGCCTGCGGGGTGTTTGGGTGTGCGCGCCGGCTTCTTTCCAACCGCTTTTTTCGGAGAACCTGTCATGAATCGCGCAATCCCTCGGTCCGCCATGGTGTGTCTGTCGATCGCTTTGGTGTCTGCGCCCGGGCTTGCCTGGGGGCTTACGGAGCATCCGCAGGCGTTTCGGGATGCTTATTTCCTGGAGGTGCATGAGAAGGATCTGGCTGGGGCGATCGCGGGGTATGAGCGGGTGCTGGCTGCGGGGGATGCGCCGGCTGCGATTGTGGCGGAGGCGAAGCGCCGGCTGGCGAATTGCCGGGAGGAGCTGCGGTCGGCTGACCTGGCGGCGCTGATGCCGGCGGACGCGATGGCTTACGTTGAACTGAAAGACCCGGGCGCGCACCTGGAACGGCTGGTGGGGTTGCTGGGGGTGCATGCAGCCGGGGTGCAGGCGGCGGGCGCTGATGCGACAGGTGTCGGCGCTGCAGGTCAAGGCGCGAGCGCGCAGACTTCCATGGCTGAGGGGTACGCGGTGCCGGGGGAGCCGGGGCTGATTATTCCGCGGCGCATCATCATCAGTGCGGCGCTCATCGAGCAGGTCAAGGGGTTTCGCGGCGTGGCGGCTGCGGTGACGGACATCAACTTTGAGAACGAGCATCCGGAGGGCGTGCTGATCGTTCATCCCGGCGAGGTGGATGCGCTGCGCGGGGCGATCGAGACGGCCGTGCAGTTCGTGCGGCCGGCTGAGCCGATCCGGGGCTTTCGCACGATCGAGATTCCTGACGGCGAATGCCGCGTGACGGTGGCGTTTACCAACCGGCTGGTGATTGCGGGGACGCAGCGCGCGGCGATTGAAGGCGTGATCGGGCGGCTGGTGGAGGATGGCTTGCCGTCGCTGGCGACGACGCCGGCGTTCGTGGAGCAGTCCGCGCGGCGCGGGGGCGCGCTGGCGTTCGCGTTCGTGAACGCGCAGGAAGGGCTGAAGCGATTTCAGCGCGTGGCCAATCGCGACCCGGACATCTTGCAGGGGCTGGCGATCGGACAGGCATTCTTCGATTTGGCGCATCTGAATTCGCTGGCGATTGCGGTGGGCACGGCGGAGGACGGATTGTTCGCGGAGTTCGTGATGGCGCTGGCTGAGGGGCAGACGAACATCGCGTACAACCTGCTGCGGACGCCGCCGATGCGCGGGGACGCTCTGAAGGTGGTGCCGGCGGGTGCGGCTGCGGCGATTGCGCTGGGCATCAACCCGGACAGTTCGGCGGAGGGGGCGGCGCGGATCGATCAGAAGACGCAGACGGTGCAGATGGTGACGGGTCTGGACCTGGGGCGCGAGATTTTCGCGAATATCCGGGAGATCGCAGTGTTTGTGATGGCGCCGCGGGAGGGAGACGCGCCGCGGGGTGCGCGGGGAATTCCCGATGTGGCGCTGACCACAGTGGTCGGCGATCCGGCGAAGTCGGAGGCGCTGTGGAATTTTCTGTTGTCGTTGCCAAGTCGCGTACAGGGCGACGCGGCGCCGGCGGGTGTGGAGACGCAGGTGGCGGGCGTGAATGTGCGCGCGTATCCGCTGCCGAACGGGATGCAGGTTTATTTCGCGCGGACGGGGGCGAACATTTTGATTGGATCGTCGGCAGAGGTGATGGCGACGAGTCTGGCGACGGTACACGGGGGGGCGAGCCTGGCGGATGATCGGGCGATGTCGCCAGGGCGCGAACGCATCGGGCCGGAGACGAGCATCGCGGCGATTGTGCATGCGGGGCGGGTGGCGCAGCTCGCGAGCACGTTCGCGGATGGCGAGGACGCGGCGATTTTTGGGGTGCTGGCGGAGGCGGCTGCGGATACGGTCGCGACGGTGACGATTGATGAATCGTCGACGCGGTTGAGCGTGTCGGCGCGGTTGACGAATCTGCCGACGGTTGAGCGTGTGCTGGATGCGTTGGCGCGGGCGGGGATGTTCGCGGAGCCGACGGTTGAGGGGACGGCGGGCGTGGGTGAGCCGGTGGCGTCGCGGGGGGAATAGATATTGACTGCGCAACTTGCGCACAGGCTACGCGCACGAGGCGCGAGCATATGGTTCGAGTTGTTCGACCCTCCCCCTGCCCCTCCCTGGAAGGGAGGGGGGTTGGGTTGGGGTGAGCGCCGCTTTGGGCTGAGTCTCGGGCCGATCGTCGTTCGAGAGGTCGTACTTCGCGTGGCAGACAGAACCCCGGACGGCAGTCCGGGGCCTTGTGCTTCATGCATCACAGCACGCCTGCCCCCCACTTGCGTGGGGGGTTCTGATTTGCCAACTTGTTTTCCCAACGCAGCGAGCCCGCCGACTGCCTGGGGCAGTGGGCGGGCTCGTTCTGCGTTCGCGCGCTTGGCAGCCGGTTTTAATCACCACCCGGTTGCGGCCTGAGCAAAGTTGTCGTTGACCTTGGTGCCGAGCGTGCGCACTGTGGCGATGCACACGATCAGGATCAGCGCGAACATCACAGCATACTCAGTGGCTGTCGGCCCGTCCTCGCTGCGGAGGAACGACACGACACGACGTCGAATCGCTTCGACCATGGTACTCAACCCCCCCACTGCGCACGAGGCGCGCACCTCGCGCTGGTTTGCCTATCCGTGACACAGCATCCGGACGCGCCGAATGCGTTCTCCGTCACTACGAAAGCTACGATTCGCGTGGAATGGACGCAAACGCAAGATTCGCCGCAAAGCTTGGAAACATCGGCGGACGTTCGCGAAACGGACGCGGGCCGACATTCGGACGTGCGGGCGCGGCGTTATCGGAGATGATTGGGGAGGGTGAAGCCAAGTGCGCGTTATGGGCCGGAAATGAATGGCCACAAACGGCACAAAGACACAAACCGGAATGGGGTGTTTGGCGATTGAGGTGCTTGGCGATTGCGCACTGGGGTGGCATTGCGGTTACCGGTGCAGGCAGGATGCCTGCACCACAATGGGACGGCCGCGGGCTGGCTGCGTGGGCCAATGCGTTTGGGCGCGGCGCGGACGGAACGTCCGCGGTGTCAGCGGGTGCTTTCGGCGGGGATGACGGTGAGTTCGATGACGAAGGGTTCGGGGCCGGCGTCGTTGGTTTCCAGCCGGTAAATCAGGAGCGCGCCGCAATCGAAATCGGCGCCGATGAGCGCCTGGTGCGGTGCGGCGGTGCCCTCGGTGGCTTCGTCGGCGTCTTTTTCACCGACTGCCGCGGAAGAGAAACGAATGCCTTCGACGAGGGCATCCTGGTTGTAGCTGGCGGGATCGAGGTTGGCTTCGGCGCGGAGGATCAGGCTGTCGGTGCCGATGGCGTAGGTCCGGGAACAGCGGATCTGCAGCGTGTCGGACTGGGTGTTGCCTTCAAGGTTGAGCGTGCCGGTGGCGGAGCTGAACTGGCGGAGGACCGGCTGGGTGTTGCGGTCAAGTTCGTCGTAGGCGCCGAACGTGAAGATCGCGCGGAACGGCGTGTTGTTGATGAAAACGACTTCGGTGTTGCCGCGCTGTCCGGCGACGGAGCCGCCCAGCGAAGCGGTGGCGTGCAGCCAGGCCTCGCATCCTGCCAGCAGAGCGAAGGCCAGCGCTACCGCCAGCCAGGGTGCCAGGATTCGCGATGTTTGAGCCGTCATGGACAGATTCCCGGAAGCGCTTCCCGTTATGCCGTCAGCACCGACATCGGCGCGCCGGTTCGCGCGGCTTGAACTGAAGCCGGCGGCGTCCGATAAGAGCCGCCGCGCGGGCCGGTGAATTCGGTGGAATTGTATCGGGGGAGCAAACGTCCAGCCAACGCCCTGGCGGGCGGTGAAAGTCCATCATCATCGCGATTGTCCTGAAACATCGTGATCTGGGCAGAGTTGGCGGTCCGCGTCGATTCGCGGCGCGCCCGGTGCCGATACACCTACGAGGCTCTCTTGCCGATATCGCCGGCCCCGGGGCCTCGGTGCAGCCGCGTCATGCTCGGTTTAACGCTCAAACGCAAGATCAAGCAGCTCAAGTCGGACAGCGCGGAAGCCCGCGCTGCGGCGGTGACCGCGCTGGCGGAGATCGGCGACGCGCACGCGGTGCCGGGCATCGCGGAACTGCTGAACGATGAGGAACGCGGTCTGCGCGTGGCGGCGGCGCAGGCGCTGGGGGCGATCGCGCATCCGTCGGCGGTGGGCCCGCTGATCACGGCGCTGCGCGGCGAGAAGACCTGGGAGGTGCGGCACGAGATTGTCGAGGCGCTGCGGAAGATCGGCGATCCGAACGCGGTGAACCAGCTTGTGCTGCTGCTGGAGAGCGATCGGGACGAGGGGGCGCGGGAATTCGCGGCGTGGGCGCTGAAGGCGTTCGGTTGGGAAAAACTTGCCCCGCAGCAGCAGGCGTTGATCGCGATCATGCAGGATGACTGGCCGACGGTGAAGAAGCTGGGAGGCGCCGCGGTGGATCCGCTGAACGACGCACTGAAGCAGGGTTCGCCGCGCGTGCGGCGGTACAGTGCGGAAGCGCTGGCGGCGGTGGGCAATGATCGGGCGATCGCGACACTCATCGGTTGCCTGGATTCGCAGGATGCGGAACTGAAGACGATTGCGGCGCACGTACTGGAAGAGAAGGCGTGGGCGCGGCTGGATCCGGACAGGCTTGCGCAAGTGGCGGTGATTCTCGGCAAGTGGCCGGCTGCGGTCAGCGCGGGTCAGGCGGCGGTGAAGCCGCTGCGCGAGGCGCTGGCGACGGCGGATCGCGACTTGAAGCGGCACATCGTACTGACGCTGGCGGCGATCGGCGGGTCGGAGGCCTCGCGCGTGCTGCTGGACGTGGCGCACGATGACGACGTGGCGGTGAGGCGGGCGGCGGCGCAGGCGCTGGCGACATCGCCCGATCGCGAGGCGACGACGGCGCTGGTGGCGGCGCTGGCGGACGAAGATGCGGAGGTGCGCAAGGCAGCCGCGGGCGGTTTGCAGCTTTCCGGTTGGCGACCGCCGAACGATGCGGCGCGGGCGCGGTTGAATATCGCGTGCGGGAATGCGGCGGCGCTGGTCGAGCTTGGCGTCGTCGCGGCGGAAGAGTTGATCGACGATCTGCTGATACCGGCGCTGCGCAATTCGGCGCTGAAGATGCTTTCGGCGCTGGGGACGGTGGGCGTGGACGCGCTGCTGGCGAAGGTGGACGATTCCGCCGCGGATTTGCGGATGCAGGCGGTCGAGGCGCTGGCGGCGCTGGGCAACGAGCAGGCGGTTCCGCGCCTGCGGCAAATGCTGGCGGACAAGAACGTGGAAGTGCGGCGCAGCGCGCTGCGCGGGCTGGAGCAGCTTGGGTGGCAGCCGGCTGACGAAGCGGAACATGCGGCTGTTCTGGTGGCGATCGAGGATTGGGAGCAGGTCGCGCTGTGCGGGGCGCAGGCGGTGGGACCGCTTTTGGCGCGGCTATCGGATAAGCAAGGCATCGATGCGGTGCTCAAAGCGTTGGAACAGCAAGTCAGCGGGCAATCGGCCCGCCAGCTCAGCGTCGAACAACTCGCGATGATTGAACAAGCCACAAGCTCGGCGACGCGTGCCAGCGGCAGTGCATCGCGATTGCTGGTGGCTGGTCCGGTGCTCAAGCAGGCCGTGATCCGGCGGCGCATCGCGCAGCTCGCCCGTGCGGAACTGCAGCGGCGCAAGCACTCTGCCTGAAGTTTTTGCAACTATTCAAGTTGAATGGCCGCGCGGTTCATTGGCGGCGGGTCATTGGCGGCCCGGCCCCGCGGCGAACTGCAACTCTGACGGCGCCTGGAGCGCGGCGTCGTCCGGGGTCTTGCCCTCGATGATGGCCAGGAGCTGGTCGGCGAACATGACCGCGCTCTGGGCGGCGGACCAGATGGTGAGCTTGTGAATACCCTTATTCGAGAGGATGCCCTGCAGGCACAGCGAGGCGATGTACTCGCGCTTGCTCAATCCGGGCGGTTGGCCGGTGTTCAATCCCTGCGGGAAAGCCGGTTCCAGTGCGCTGTCGACGGGCGTGGTCATGGGCATCGTCTCCAGGTGGCTGCATCCGTTCTGGTCCGGCTGGTCCGGTCGCGCGGATTGCCCTGGGTTTTTCGTCGGAAGTTTTGCCCATTTTCTGAAGTGCCCATAATCTGCGGGTCAGTTCCGTCAGGATTGGTGGCCGGGTGCGGGTTTGCGACCTAAAAAGCCGTGGGCGATGAGGCATCATGCCGCGATGTTGCCAGGCCGGCTCCCTCACCCTTGACATCGCTGCGCGACGTCAAGGACAGGCGGTCGCGGCTCGGAAAAGGGGCGCTGTCATGAACATCACGATTACGGGCGCGAGCGGGTTGGTGGGAACGCGGCTGGTGCGCGCGCTGAAGCAGGATGGGCACGATGTTGCCCGGCTGGGCCGCAAGCGGACCGGCGGCGCGGGCGAGCACGCCTGGAATCCCGAGGCGGGCACAGTCGACGACGCGGCGCTGGCCGGCTGCGACGCGGTGGTGCATCTGGCAGGCGAGAATATCGCGGCGCGGCGCTGGTCGGACGTGCAGAAGGCGCGCATCCGCGACAGCCGGGTGCAGGGGACGCGGACGATCTGCCAGGCAATCGTCCGGCAATCGCGGAAGCCGCGGGTGCTGGTGTCGGCGTCGGCGATTGGGTTTTACGGGGATCGGGGGGATGAACTGCTGACCGAGGCGTCGGGTGCGGGCTCGGGGTTTCTGCCTGAGGTCTGCGTGGCGTGGGAGCGCGAGACGGAGGCGGCTCTTGAGGCGGGCGTGCGCGTGGTGCGATTGCGCATCGGCGTGGTGCTTTCGCCGGAGGGGGGCGCGCTGGCGAAGATGTTGACGCCGTTCAAGCTTTGCGTGGGCGGGGTGCTGGGCAGCGGGCGGCAATACATGAGCTGGATCGACCTGGATGACCTGGTGGCGGCGATCCGGTTCGCGCTCGTCACGGACGGGCTGAGCGGTGCGGTGAACGCGACCACGCCGCAGCCGGTGACGAATCGGGAATTTACCAAGACGCTGGGCAAGGTGCTCAGCCGGCCGACGGTGTTTCCGATGCCGGCGTTCGCGGCGCGGGCGGCGTTCGGGGAGATGGCGGATGCGCTGCTGCTGGCGAGCACGCGGGTGATGCCTGCGCGGCTGGAGGCGGCTGGGTTTTCGTTTGGTTATCCTTCTTTGGAAGGGTCGCTGCGGCACCAGGTTGGTGGGGTTAAGGTTTAACACCAAGACACGAAGGCACCAAGGCACCAAGAACTGCAGTGATGAGTGATAAGTGAGGAGAGAGGAGTGAGGGGTGAGGAGTGAGGAGTGAGGGGTGCGGTCGTCACGTATCGGCGTTGGAGGTCGATATTTGTTTTTTCATAATAGCGCAGTTCTTGGTGTCTTGGTGGCTTGGTGTTCATCACAGCGGCGAATTCAGTGCCGGAAGTGACGGGTGCCGGTGAAGATCATGGCTGCGTTGCGCTGGTTGCAGGCGGCGATGGTGTCGGCGTCGCGTTTGCTGCCGCCTGGCTGGATGATGGCGGTGACGCCGGAGTCGATGAGCAGGTCGGGGCCGTCGCGGAAGGGGAAGAAGGCGTCGGAGGCGGCGGCTGATCCGGGGAGTTTGTCGGCGTGGCCGTTTTCGTTGGCGAGCCACGCAGCGATGCGGCAGCTCATGACGCGGGACATCTGGCCGGCGCCGTTGCCGATGAGCATGCCGTCCTTGCAGATGGAGATGGCGTTGGACTTGGTGTGCTTGGCGATGAGCCAGGCGAGACGAAGGTCGGCAAGTTCCTGGTCGGTGGGTTTGCGGTCGGTGACGACTTGCCACTGGTCTTCGTTGAGGCCGACAAGGTCAGACGTTTGCATTACGGCGCCACCTGCGATACTGCGAACCTCCAAGGATGCCTGAGCCGGGAATTCATCAAGATTGCAGTTCAGCAATCGAATACGTCTTCCCCATGATTTTCTGGTGGTGACAACCTCCAGAGCTTCTCTGTTGAAGTGCGGAGCTATCCATAGTTCTATGAAGAACGCTCCGGCGCCCACCTCTTTGCCCCACAGATCGAGGGATTGCATTACCGATACAGCGAAACTCGCGTCGATCGGAAAACTGCACGCCAGGACACCGCCCATTGCTGCGTTCGGGTCGCCCAAGTAGGCTCGTCGATACGCTTCAATCGGATTAATTGCGATACCAACGCCACACGGATTGGTGTGCTTGACGAACACACACGCACACTCCCCGCTTGCCAGAGCCAATTCTCGATGCAGATCGCGCGCGAGCGAGTAGGCAGCGTTACCATCAAGGTAGTTATTGTAGCTAAACTGTACGCACTCATGATCATCCGCGGCACACATCGGCCCGCAGAATAGTCCTTGGTGTCCTGAATCGTCCCCGTAGAGTCCTGCCCGCTGGTGAGGATTTTCACCATACTTCAATTCGTTTCCCGGCGTAGGAGTCATCATCGAAAAATCGCGGAGGATTACCGGAGTAAATGGTGTTTCGCAATAGTAGCGGTTGACCCAATTATGGATACACGCCTCATACGCCCCCGTTTCCTGAAATGCCTTCGTCATTAGCCATTGGTGCCATGTGGTGAATCGATCTGGTGTATGTCCCTGGAGGTAGCGAAGTGTGCGCGTGTATTGGCTTCGATTTGACAATGCCAGGACATTTCTGTGATTCTTCGCCGCGGCGCGGAGCAGGCATGGGCCGCCGATGTCGATCATTTCGATCGCGTCTTCGAATTTGCAGTTGGGGTCGGCGACCGTCTTTTCGAAGGGGTAGAGGTTGACCACGACCATGTCGATCGGGGCGATGCCGGCTTCGGCGAGCTGCTGCATGTGTTTGGGATTGTCCCGATCGGCGAGGATCGCGGCGTGGATCTTGGGGTGCAGGGTTTTGACCCGGCCGTCGAGCATCTCGCCCCAGCCGGTGATGTCCTCGACCAGGGTGACCGGGATGTTGTTTTCCTTCAGCAGTTTCGCGGTGCCGCCGGTGGAGATGATCTCGATGCCGAATTCGTCCACCAGCGCGCGGGCGAAATCGACGATGCCGGTTTTGTCGTAGACGCTGATGAGAGCGCGTTTGATCTGATGGTCGGGCATGGCGGCTCCGTGCGCTTGCGGCTGATGCGATCGGGATCAGGTGGGATCATAACGCGGCGGGCGCGTGGGGGAAGTCACGCGATCCGCGACGAATTCGCAGGAAGGGATTCCCGCGGACGCGGGTGCGAGACCCTTGACACGCGCGGCTGCGTCAAGGGCAGGCAGGATTCTCGCACCAGCCGCAGCATGAATCATCGCGACCCCACCGCTGACGCGGTGGGCCATCCGTTCCACATGAACGTGGGCATGGCACCCTGTGATCGCGCAGTGGATTCGCGCACGCGCAACTGGCCTGGCCCGCTCCCTTACCCTTGACACGATGCGGCTGTGTCAAGGGCAGGCGGTCGCGGCTCGGATTGGTGAAGCCAAGTCGCGCTCGGCCGCTTAGGGGTTCATCGCGACGGTGCTTGCCGGCGGCGGAGGTCCCCAGTGCATGTGCCGACCGCCGACGCGGAGGACGACGACGACTTCTCCCAGCGGGGGCAGCGCGATTTCGCCGGTGCAGTAGGCCTTTTTCGGCCCCACGGTGAAGCCAGGATACACGCGCGTGCTGGAGACCTGTTCGGCTGCGTCGTGGAATTCCCACTGGTTTTCCGGCGTGGCCAGCACCAGCGAGCCGCGACGGTTCACGATCTTCATCGAGTCGAGCAGGCGGGTGCGGATGCGCTTTTCGTTGAGCAGGTCCTCGACCTGGTTGCGGATGTCGAAGCGGGTGTTTTCCATGCGCTGGCGCGTCGCCTCGATCTGGACGAAGCGGGCGCTCTTGCCGCTTCGGTCGTTGCTGGCGGTGAGGGCGTCCGCGGTGGGATCGGCGTAGAGCGAATCCTGCCGGTAGCTTTCGTAGCGGGCGTCGATGAGTTCAAGCTCGGTGTTGAGCACGGTCTCGGCTGAGCGCAGGCGCTCGATGTGGTCGTCGATCATGCGGACGGTGTGCCAGGCGCTTTGCAGGTCGGCGACGAAGTAGACCTTGCGAACGAGATCGCCCTGGCGCAGGTGCTCAAGCTCGACCGGGCTGAGGCCGACACCGGAGGGGCCGCGCACGGGGTAGTGGCTGACGAGGCCAGCGTCATGGTAATCGCTGGGCAGCGGAATGGGCACGAAGGCGTGGGCGACGAACTTCTGCGCTTCCGGCGACTTCACCTTGAGCACGTCGATCTCGCCGTAGACGCTGACGTCGGGCAGACCCTCGGCTGCCACGTACTTGAACTCGTAGGTCTTGGACGGCTTCAGGTTGAAGACGCAGCACATTTCGGGCGATTTTTCGAGGCGGTGCGGCTCGACCTGGGCGATGTCGGACCCTTGCGTGCCCATGAACTTCTTTACGGTGACGCTGGCGCCCGGCGGCGCGTAGAACTGGACCTGGACGCGGTCGTGATCGCTCCAGGGGTTGCCCCAACCGGAACAGCCGACGCCTTGCAGACCGAAAGCAGCCGCCGCCAGAACCATGCACCCGCGGTGCGCCGCAGTCGTCACCCGGAAATTCCCCCGTGAGACCGAAACATCTGAGCTGGTCACCGTTGATCTCCGTCAAAAGGTTTCTTGGCCGGGATGACGGCCGTCGCGCGTCGCGCACGCGCTGGTGGAAAGATTTCACAGCCTGTCGCGGGTGATCCTACTTGCACCCGGGTTGGTGTCAAGGCGATACCGCCGCAACTGTTATTATCGGCTGGTAAACTGCGGGGACTGTAGCTTCGCGGGCGATGCAGGCCAATGCACGTCGTCGGTTCGGTCCGCTCCTTTACAGTCGCGGCTCGGATGGCCTGGCGCGGCTCGGTCGGAAGTCTGGCTCGGCCCCAATCAAGGGACGCTTCAGCGCGGATCGCTGGGGCTGCGCAGCGGGTCGTTCGGGTCGATCTGTCCGGGCTCAGCGGGTCGGCGCGGCGGCGGCGCAAGCGAGTCGGCGCCGGCTGATCCGTCGGCAGGGGCGCGCAGTTCGCGCCGCGCGTCGGCCAGTTCCTCCGGCGTGAGGTGCATGGTGCCGACGGGCTTGGCGCAGAATACGGACCCAGCGTGCGAAGCGAGATAGATCGTGTTGTCGCGCACGTTGGTCACAGTGACGACGTTGCCGGGCAGACGGATTCGAGCGAGCACCTCGCCCTTGGCGGCGGACAGCTTGAAGAGTTCGCCGGACTCTCCGGCGAGAATCACGTCATCAACTCCGCGGCAGACCAGGCGGCGCGCGCCACGATGCTGCCAGATGCGTTCGCCGCTTTCAGCGTCAACCGCGGTGACGCCCTCGTTCTGGCAATACTGAAAGACGATGCCGCCACTGACCGCGGGGGATTCGTTCAGCGGCTCCGGAAAGCGCAGCCGCCACTCCTGCGATCCGCTGAGCAGGTTGAAACGGTAGAGCGAGCGGTCCGTACTGGCCACGAAGACGCCGGGGCCATCGACCACGACATCGGCGATGATGGGACCTTCAGTTGATGAAACCCAATTGGACAGCTTGGCCCCGGTCGTGCAACTGCGCACCACACCGCCCTGGGAGGCGAAGACCATGTCGTCGCCGTTGTTGATCAGCACGGGCGCGCCGCTGAGCGGACCATCGGACTGGGCGCGCCAGACGTTGACGCCGGTGTTCGTACGCGGGTCGGACCAGATCATGGCGTACAAGTGGCCGTCGGAACTGCCGAAGTACATGCGCTCGCCCTGGGCGACGGCGGGTCCGACCGCGGCCTTTTCGATGGGCAGATCGGCGACGACGTCGCCCTGGTAGCGGTCGACAAAGGTCATGCGCGGGCTGGTGGTGATGAGGGCCAGCGCGCGACCGTCGGGCAGGAGGAAATGCGTCGGCGGATAAACGCGGTAGGCGCTGGTGGTGATGTTCTGGGCCCAGCGCTGCAGACCGACCGCGGCGTGGACGGCGTGGACGTCGCCGCTGTCGGTGATGATGTAGAGCGTGTCGTCAAGCACGTGCGCGCCGTTGATGGCGCGGGCCCGCTGCAGGTCGAGGGTCATTTCCCAGTATTTGAAATACCCCAGCGCGTTCAACTCCTCGGGGGAGATCACGGTCTCCTGCGCCGGCGCGCCTGAAACCGCCAGCAGGATGACGCCGAACATCAATAACGCGCGATGGGGAATGCTCATGCGGTGGATCCTCGTGCTTTGGCACAACCGGCGGACGCGGGCGCGACGCATTCGCGGTGCTTACGCCGCTTCGCCGTCCGCGCGCAGGGTTGCGCCGTGTTTCTGCTCCCAGGCCTGCATTTCGGCGATCAGCCGCAGATGTTCGCCGATGGTCGCGAGCATGTCCGGCGACTGCGGCACCGTTTCAAACACGTGCGGCTCCGCCCGCCGCCGCGCCTCGAGATCGCGGGCAAAATCGTCCCAGCGACCTTCGTACAGCGTATCGCGGATTTCCAGCAGCATGCGGTGCGTCGCGGTCAGCTTCATCCGCGGGCCTCTGGCGCCGGGGGACGGCATCGCTTCCGGGATGCGGCGGCGGGTACTTTGCCCGGTCGCCACTGCCGGTCGCACCTCCGGCTCACTCGCCTCGTTCATTCAACGGGATGCCGTACAGCCGGTCAAGCCGGAGCATTCTAGCGGGGCGACAACCCAGTCGGCCACGACGGACCGCGACTGCGCGCAAAAAAGCGGGCGGACCACACGAATGCTGGTCCGCCCGCTCGCAAGTTACCCCAATGACCGGTGACCGCTTCGCCTGCCGGGCAGGCTGGCTTTCACCGGACGCCGGAACGCGCCGCGAGCGCTTGCGATCGCGCCGCACCGGTCAAGACTTCAAGAGTTACGCGCCGCGGCGACAAACTCGACGATTTCGCGGACGAGCTGCTTGGCGTTGGCGAGCTGCGGCGTTTCGTCGGTTGCTTCAGCTTCGGCCACTACCGTTGCTTCAGCCGGCTCGGCGGTCTTGGCGGCATCGGCGGTCAGGGCCGCGGCTGCACCTTTGGAGCAGCAGCCACTCTTCTTGCCCTCGGCTGACGCGGTCTGAGCCGAAGCGGCTTCGGCCGCGCTCTTGCAGCAACCGCCGGTCTTGGCTGAAGCAGTTTCAGCGCTCTTGCCCTTGGAGCAGCATCCGCTCTTGCCTTCGGCGGCTGATGCGGTGTGGGCTTCGGCAGCGCTCTTGCTGCAGCCACCGGTCTTGGCTGATGCGGTTTCTGCGCTCTTGCTGCAGCCGCCGGACTTGGCTGATGCGGTCTCTGCACTCTTGCTGCAACCGCCGGTCTTGGCTGATGCGGTTTCCGCGATCTTGTCGCAGTCGCCGGCAAACGCCTTCGCACAGCCGTGGCTCTTCTCGATCTTGGCCGCGAGGCGATCGGCGACCGTCTGCGCCTGCTGTGGGCAGTCGAAACCTACGCCGGCAACCAGGTGCTTGACCTGGGTGTGTTTGTCGGACGCGAGCTTCGCGGCGGACTGGGCGCAATCGACGGACTGGCCATCGACCACATGCACGACGCGCGCCAAGCGGGGCAGTTCCTGCTGCATCTGCTCGGCCAGCCGATTCATCGCGGTCTCACGGCAGCCGTAGGTCTCGCCCGCGACAACGTACTGAATCGGGTCGCCCGACTTGGCGGAGGCTTCGTGCGCCGTCTTGCAGCACGGGGTCTCGACCGAGCCGACCTTGTAGGTCATCTTGGGCAGCGCGGCCATGACCTGCGCGTATGCGGAATCCACCGAATCAGCGGATGCGGTTGCGGTCGCGGCTGTCGCCTTCGTACAACCGCCCGACGCCGACTTGCTACAGCCGGGACCGGCAAACGCGGAGTGCGTCATACCGACGGCAAACGCCGCCGCCAACAAGAACATACCTGATCGTTTCATTTTGCGCAGCCTTTCGATTAGGGACCGACTTCGTCTGTCTCAGTAGATTCGATTCGGCAGTCCACGTCGACTGCACGATGTCTCGCTTGGGAACTTCGCCGTCTCAATTGGGAACGTCGCCTGATGCCCAGCCCACGCGACTCCGACAGTATAGGTAAATCGTCGGCGAAAATCATGCAGGCGAGGCGCAACGTACTGGTAACTGCATGATAACGGGATGTTCCGGCCCGGCTGACGCGCTGGAGGAGATGCATCGTCAATGCGTCGCCCTGCACGATCCCCGCAGCATGGAGACCGCCCACCCAGCACACGATTTCGAGCGCAAGTTCTTTCCTGAAAACAGGTTATGAGAACAATCCGCCGCGACCCGCGCTACCCGGCTGCTTGCGTGAGTTTGCTGCGAATCAGGTCGGCGGTGACGCCCTGCGCACTCAGGAGATGGGCCACCTGACTCTGTTCATCCCGAAGCATGGCCAGCAGGAGGTGCACGGGTTCGATCTCGCCTGCGCCCAGACGGTTCGCGGAATCGACCGCCATGATCAGCGTGTGCCAGAACTTGGGCGAGCGAAACGCCTTGGCGAGTTCCTGCTGGTGCACCCACTCGAAATCGCCGTGACGCGAATGGGCCAGGTCGTGGCTGGGATCGACGCTGGAGCGGAGCATGCCGAGGATGCGTTCGCGGAGTTTGGCTGCGTCGACGCCTTCGCCGCGCAGGACCTTTGAGGGAATTCCCTGTTCATAAGCGAGCAGGGCGAGCACGAGATGTTCGGTGCCGATGTAGCGATGGCCGATCTTGCGCGCCTCGTCCACGGCGAGGGCGATGACCGCCTTGGTGGCATCGGTCTGCGCCCGAAGGCCCACTCCGCCGCCGGAGGTGCCCTCGCCCAATTGCTCGGCGACTTTGCTGCGGACGCGGTTGAGGTCGACGTCGAGCACGCGAAGCACCTCGGTGGCGACGCAATTTCCCTCGGCGATGAGGCCGAGCATGATGTGCGCGGGGGCGAGGTAGTCGTGCTTCAGCCGGCCCGCCTCCTGGTTCGCGAGGGCCATCGCATGTCGCGCCCGATCCGAAAAACGTTCTTGCATTGCTCGATTCTCCGACAACTCCTGCGATCCGTATCAATTCGAGGCTGCGGTCAGCCGTTCGAACTGATCGAAGGCAATGGAGTGCGTCTCACTCTTTTGTTGGTCACGACGACGAAATACCCCGAAACGCTCTGCGCGACTACCGGCCAATGACCCTGAAACAACGCCAACCGCTCCGCTTCACTGGGTGCGCGCAGGCGTAGAAGTATTACGCCGGGGACGACGAGCAGTCGCCTGAATACCAATTCACCGAAGTCCTTATCGCCTGTCAGAACAATTCGCTGCTCGTCACGCGCGATTCGCAGCAATTCGTCGTCCGCCAGACCCGGCGACAACTCCTCCGCGTGAAGACAGTCGTGCCCCTCCGAATACAGGAACGCGCACATCGCGCGGCTGATGTGGGCATTCGCCAGCAGATTCATGTTGACCAGACCAGCTCATCGCGGCGCAAGACGGCGGCGGCGTACGCCGTCGCTGCGCGAACATGTTCGGGCGTCAGGCCAACGTAGTTTTGAACGAGGTCGTCCGTGGTTGCACCGTCACCCAGCCGTTCAAGGATGTACTCGACAGTAAGGCGAGTGCCTTTGAATATCGGCTTGCCGAGTGCAACATCCGGTTTGACCTCAATGTAATCTTGCCATTGCATTCGCACAAACCTCCCGTCGCGCGATTATAGCGGCAAGGCCAGATGTACGGAATGCCCGCTAGCGCACCAAGTGGCCCGGATGCGGGGCGGTGCTCTCGGACTGTTCGAGGGGGTCGGGCGCGCCGCTGTGGATCATGGCGGCGCGGACGAAGCCCTGGAACATGGGGTCGGGGCGGAGGGGCCGGCTGGTGAGCTCGGCGTGGGCCTGGGTGCCCATGAAGAACGGGTGCGTCTCGGTTGGCAATTCCAGCACCTGCATGATGGGGTGGCGAAGCGCGCGGCCGCTGAAGATAAGGCCGGCGGACTCCAGCCGGTCGATGTACGCGGGATCGACCTCGTAGCGGTGGCGGAAGCGCAGGCGGATTTTTTCCGCGCCGGCGTAGAGGCGGGCGAGCATGCTGTTCGGCGTGACGGCGATGTCCTGTCCGCCGAGGCGCATGTTGCCTCCGAGGCCCTCGATCTTCTTCTGCTCGGGGAGGATGTCGATCACCGGGTACGGGGTGTCGTGATCGACCTCGGTGCTGCCGGCGCCTTCGAGGCCGAGCACGCTGCGGGCGTATTCGATTACCGCAATCTGGAAGCCGTAGCAGAGGCCGAGGTAGGGAATTCCCTTCTCGCGCGCGGATCTCACGCAGGCGATCTTGCCCTCGACGCCGCGGACGCCGAAGCCGCCGGGGACGATGACGCCGTGGACGTGCTGCAGGCGCTCGGGGACGTCGGCGTCGGTGAGGTCGGTGCTGTCGATCCACTCGATGCGGACCTTGGCGCCGAGCTGGGTGCCGGCGTGTTCGAGGGCCTGGATGATGCTGGCGTAGCTGTCTCGCAGGGAGGTGTATTTTCCGGTGATGCCGACATTGATGGGCACCCCGGCTGATCGGAAGCGGCGGGTGTAGTCGGCCCAGGCGCGGCGGGCGATTTCCTGAGTCTCGGCATCGGCCTTGGATTCGAGCTTGAGATAATCCAAGACGGTGGTGTCGATACCGGCGCCGCGGAGGGCTTCCGGGATCAAGTAAACGCTTTCCAGGTCGTGCATGCTGAAGACGCGCTCAAGCGGCACGTTGGAGTACATGGCGAGTTTTTCGCGCACCTTCCGCGAAACGGGGTTGGTCGCACGGCAGGCGATGATGTGCGGCTGAATGCCGCCGGCCATGAGGCGCTGCATGTTGAGCTGTGCGGGCTTGGACTTCTGCTCGCCGAGGGCGTGCGGCTCGACGATGTACGTCAGGGCGACGAAGCAGCAACTGTTTTCGCCCTCTTCGAAGGCGAGTTCGCGGACGGCTTCGATGTAGTAGGCGTTTTCCACGTCGCCCACGGTGCCGCCGATCTCGACGAAGACGACGTCGGCGCCGCTGGCCACGGCGAGTTCGCGCAGGCGCAGCTTCACCTCGCCGGTGACGTGGGGGATCATCTGCACGTCGCGGCCGAGGTACTGCCCGCGGCGCTCCTTTTCGAGCACGCGGGCGAAAATCTGCCCGCTGGTGGCGAAGTTCAGCCCGGTGAGGTCCTGGTTGAGCATGCGCTCGTAGGTGCCCAAGTCCATGTCGGTTTCCATGCCGTCGTCGAGCACGAAGACCTCGCCGTGGCGGTAAGGATTGAGCGTGCCGCTGTCGCGATTGAGATAACCCTCAAGCTTGATGGGAGCGACGGACAGGCCGCGGTCCTGGAGAACCTTGGCGAGGGAGCTGGCGAAGATGCCCTTGCCCAGGCCGCTCATGACCGTGCCGAAGACGACGACGAATTTCGCCTGCCCGCGGCGGTAGCCGGGGGGCATCGGCGTGTAGAACTCCGTCTCGTCCGACGCGTTACCGAGGCCAGCCAGCACGTCTTCCGATGCCATAGTCACTTACCCATGTGAGCCGCACTCGTCTGGAGGCGGACAACGTTGATTTTACTTCTGTTTTGACGCCAAGAGCGCCAAGAGCGCCAAGGTCGCCAAGTACAGTTTATTTATTTGACGCATTCGCGACAGCGCCGCACGAAGGCGGCGTAATCCTCCGGGGTATCGATGCCTTTCGCGGCGGAGTCGACGACGCGCACCGCGATGCGATGTCCGTGTTCGAGCCAACGGAGCTGCTCGAGATGTTCGGTGCGCTCGAGCGGGGTCGGGGCCAGGTGAGCGAGGGACATCAGGAACGCCTTGCGGTAGGCGTATACGCCGACGTGGAGCAGGTACGGAGCTGCCTGGTGCAGCCGGCGAAAGTCCTGGTGACCGGCTGGAAAGCCGGTCCCACATGAGCTGGGTACACCCGAACTGGGTCCAGATTCGTAGCCGCGCGGATGGGGGATGAGGGACCGGCTGAAGTAGATGGCGCGGCTGTGGACGTCGAGCACGACCTTGACGGCGTTGGGGTCGCGCGGATCGCTGCCGGGGATGACTGCGAAGGGGCAGGCGAGGGTGCCGACGTCGGCGTCGCGGTCAGATTCCATGCGTTCGATGAGCCCGTCGAGGTGGGCTGGTTCGATTTCGGGTTCGTCGCCCTGGACGTTGAGGATGAGGTCGGCGTTGAGTTGGGCGGCTGCCTCGGCGATTCGGTCGGTGCCGCTGGGGTGGTCGGCGCGGGTCATGACGGCTTCGCCGCCGAAGCTGCGGACCGCGTCGAGGATGCGTTGGTCGTCGGTGGCGACGATGACGCGGTCAATTCGCCGGGCGGCTGACGCGCGTTCGCACACGTGCTGGATGAGCGGTTTGCCGGTGTCGGCGGCGAGAGGTTTTCCGGGGAAGCGGGTGGAGGCGAAGCGGGCGGGGATGACGGCGATCGCCCTCATCGGCTGCACCTGGTGAGGTTGAGTTTGAAAGTTAAGGGGTGCACGGGCGAGTTATAACGGTAAAGCTTATACGCGTCAACGAGACAAGCTTGGAAGGAAGAGTCCTGGCCCGATATCGAATGCGAAATTGAAGAGGGTATATCGGCGCCTTTCAAATTCAGCGATTGACCAGTCAGCGTTCAGCAGGCACCTGCGATATACGCCGGCCCACCCTCTGCCATTAGGTTCGTACAGCAGTCCAAAGCGCTGGTACTGCCGAACCCACCCGCTTGAACCCGTCAGATTAAAGAAAACCTGGCCGCCGTTATGCAGGTAGATTCCGTTGACAAGAAATAGGCCAACTCTTTGTCGGCTCTCCGAGCTTTGTCCTTGCGCAAGCTGGGTCTTTGCGGCTGCTTCCAACGCATGCCGACTCAGGGCGAATCGAAGGGTCAAAGTAAGCGGTTTGAATGCCAGGAACACAGCGATCAGGCAGCATAGCGAGACCAGTCGGCTCGCGTATCGCGTCCGAAACTCTGTTTGGAACTCGGCACCGACAGCCTTCAGGTGGTATCGAGAGTACGCCCCACGAATCTGAGAGCGCAACGCTAGAGCCAAAATGATCACCGCGACAAGATGGAGCAAGTATTGAGCGAAATCTGCAGTCGACCTAGGCTCGCCCGCTAGCACAAATAGGGATACATCAACGATGACGATTAAGTAGGCGGTGCTTACGACGACGATGATGCAGCGCAATCCAGAAGGCGGCTTGGAATGCTTTTGCCATCGGCGGATACGCTTTATCCGACGCAATTCAGAACGTGCTTCCGCGTCATCGAACGTCGTGGGATCGGATGGATTGAATTCCTGGCCACATTCGGGGCAGACGTGCGACGGCAGGCCGCGCAGCGCGTAGCCGCAGGTTAGGCAGGTGGCGGTCGGGGAGATATCGTGGTCGCCGGGGTTCATGGGCGTAGCCGCGTTGTGCGAATTCGATCTGAGGGCGACGTTTGATCGTACGCCGCGACTGGCGTTCGATCCAGCGCAGGGCATACATCGGGTCGGCTGAGTGCGCGTGACAGAATCGGCGGTTTTTCAGAACCCCGGACGGAAGTCCGGGGCAGTGACGCGACTGGGTTCCCACGCGTTGCCGGTACTTGATAGTCCCTAACGCCCCGGCCCCCCACTGCCGTGGGGGGTTCTGATGCTTCGGCTGTGGTGGCATCACGCGGTCACGGATCCTGGCCGCCTGCGCCGGTCAGCAGCCGCTCCAACAACTTGTCGGCCAGGTTGGGGGCGGACTCTCCGGCGCGGTTGGTGAAGATGACCACCGCGAGATTGCGCTGGGGGACGCGGCGGACGGCTGTGTTGAAGCCGGAGGTTCCGCCGTCGTGGTGGATGACGTTGACGCCGTGCCGCTGGTCGATGCGCCAGCCGAAGCCGTAGTTGGTGGGTGTGCCGTCGGCGAGTCTGGCGGGGGTTAACGCCTCGGCCAGGGTTTCGCGGCTGACAAGCTGGTCGGTGTAGAGCGCTTGGTCCCAGCGGAAGTAATCGACGACCGAGGTGTAGATTCCGCCGTCGCCGAGGACGGCGCTGGTCATGCTCTGGTCGGCGTCCTGCCAGCCGGTGTCGGTGTGGCAATAGCCCATGGCGCGGTGCGGGACGGTGGACACGCCTTGTTCGTAGGCGACGGTGCCGGTCATGCCGAGCGGCGCGAAGATGTGATCATTCAGGTACGTTGCGAAGTCCTGGCCGGAAGCGCGTTCGACGATGAGCGCGAGCAGCGCGTAGCCGGAGTTGCTGTAGCGGTACTGCGTGCCGGGTGGGAAGTACGCGTCCGGCTGTGACTTGAGAATTTCCAATACGTCGCGGTCTTTGAGCTGCTCGGTTCGGCCGGGCGGGATGTGGACTTCGTAGTCCGTGAGGCCGGAGGTGTGGTTGAGCAGGTGGCGGATGGTGATGTGCTGGCCGATTTCGGGGAAGTCGGGGAAGAAGCGGCTGATGGGGTCGTTGTAAGCGAGCTTGCCGCGCTCGGCGAGCTGCATGATGGCCATGGCGGTGAACTGCTTGGTGACCGAGGCGATGCGGTAGTTGGTGTGGAGCTGGGCGGGCGTGGGCTTTGCCAGATCCGCGCAGCCGTAGGCTTTGGCGAAGGCGATGCGGTTGTCGCGGTAGATGGCGACGGTTGCGCCGGGGGTGTTCGGGCCGACGAGATCGCGGAAGAGGATGTCGATGTAACGCTCCAGCGCGGGGTCGGCGGTATACGGTGATGTTGGATTGTTCTGGTTCATGCGCTGGGTGCAGGATGCGAGGGTGGCTGCGCAGATGAAGATCATCAACTTGTGCGTGTGTTTGATGCGTGTTCCTTTGCGAACATATTCTTGCATATCGCGTCCGTGGTTTGGCCCGCTTCCTTACCCTTGACACGATGAAACCGCGTCAAGGGCGAGGCGGTCATGGCTCGGTTTGGCGCGGCTCGGCTTTCTTCAGTGTTCTTGCGGCGCTGACGAATTCGGCGATGCGCTGCGGATCGAGGTCGTTCGACCACTTGCCGCCGGTTTTCAGGTACGAGCCGACGATGATGGCGTCGGCGTGCGGCCAGAGCACGGGCAGATTTTCCGGGGTTGCTCCGCTGCCCACGAAGACCGGGATGCGCACGGCGCTTTTGACGGCGCGGACCTCGGCTGGGTCGGTCGCTTCGCCGGTGGCGCTGCCGGTGACGATGACTGCGTCGGCCCCGAAGAATTCCGCCGCCTTGGCGGTTTCGGCCAGGCTCACGTCGGCGGTGATGGCGTGGGCGGAGTGCTTTTTCTTGATGTCCGCGACGACGGCGATGTGGTCCGCGCCGAGTGCGCGGCGGTAGCGGAGCAGGCCGGCTGCATCGGCTTCGGCCATCAGGCCCTCGTCGGCCACGTGGGAAAATACGAATCCCTCGGCGCGGATGAACTGGGCGGCGCACGCCTGGGCCACCGCGAGCGCGGCCCGGTTCGCGCCGGCGAGCACCTGCACGCCGAGCGGGCACTTGACCGCGGCGCGCACAGCACATCCAACGGCGGTCATGGCCGCGATGATTTCCGGCCCGACGTCGCGCAGGCAGTACGGCCGGTCGTGCATGTTCTCGATGATCAGGGCGTCGAAGCCCGCGCGGGCGAGCAACGCGGCCTCTTCGACGGCGATCGTGGTGATTTTCTCAAGCGATTGCGCGCTATACGGCGTGCCCGGCAGGGCGCGGACGTGGACCATCCCGATCAGGGCCTTGGTTGGCAGCGGCCAGTTCGCCTGCGGTGCGTTCATCGGCGGCAGCGTAAACGCGGGATGCGTGCAAGGCAATCGCCAGCGAGGCCAGCTTCAACCAGGGCCTGATCCACACGCGGATTACGCCCAAGATCCGCAGTGGACGCAGATCGACCACGCGCGACGGCGGCAAGACGGGCGCGACCGATAATCGGGCCCGTCGGCTCGATACATGCCCAGGGCGCGCAGCGCTCGGCAAGCGCCAAAGCTACGATTGCCCGAGTATATGCGGACGGCGCACGTTTCGCGAATAGCTCAGCAGGTCGTCCGTGCATCGCTTTGCGGTAGATGACGTGGTTTTTCCCGATGGTCCCGTCCGATAGCAAACACTTGTGATTTATCGGCTTGCGAAAGATTCGTACTTTCCGGCGCGGACAAAGCAACTGATCCGATCGGACGATAGACGGGGGGAGTCGCGACGGCACTGCGTGAACAGCCGCACGCGGACCTTGTCGCCAACCGCATGAACGCGGCCGACGATCGCTTTATGGGAGTTCTGCAGCAGAAACTCAGGCGTATCTTCCGCACGGAAGAGATTCCGCGCGCCATCGGCATCATGCTGGTGCTGGTGTTCGTCATCGCGGTCGGCGGCGTCAGCCTGGTGACATTTCTGCACCAGCAGAGCGAGGCCCGCGCGCAACTGACGGACACGCTGGAAAGCGCCGTCGAACTGCTCGCCGACCGGCTGGAGGCCGCGACGGAGGAATCGACCAACACGCGTCAACTGCAGATGCTGCAGTTCGCGGCGCATTACCCCTGCCGCGTGCTGCGCATCTATACGCAGCAGGACGGCGTGGTGGCGTCGCTCAATCCGAACGAGGTCGGCCAGTCGCGTCCGGCGCTGGCCGCGGACATTCCGCAGCATCCGCAGGAGACGGGCGCGCAATGGCTGGAAGACGAGGACGGCCGCCCGGTGCAACTGCTGGTGCGCACGCCGGTGCGCGTGTCGGAAGCGCCGGCGCCGTGGTATCTCGAAACGGTGCTGACGCCGGACGCGACCACGCTGGGCAGCGAATTTCCGGTCGGCGCGATGGCGGTGGCGGCGATGGCCACGATTGCGCTGCTGGTGGTGTACCGGCGTCTGCGTCGCGACATGGCCAGTGTTTCGCGGATCGCGGAGCACTTGCTGCACAACCAGGACAGCCTGGCGGAGTCGGTGCATGACATGCGCATGACGCAGGGCGGAGACCGCATCGCGGCGTGCTGGAACCGCTTCGTGGATCACGTGTGCAAGCTGGACGAGGAGGTGGCGCGGTCGAACGCGTCGTCCGAATTGCTCGCCGCGCTCAGCCGCAACGATGCGGGAGAACTCGCGGGCGCGATGACCACCGCGCCGATCGGCGTGGTGCTGGCCAACGAGCAGGGCAACGTGCTGTACGCCAACGCCATGGCCCGCCGGCTGGTGGGATGGACGCTGGATGAGAGCGTGGCGCGCAGCTTTGACGACGCGGACCTGTCTCCCGATGGACGCCGGATTGTGGAAACCATCAAGTGCGGATCCGGCGGCGAGGCGCTGTCGCGGTCGCTTGAGGCCCAGGTGGAAGGGGCGGACGGCAGCTTCTACCAGGTGCAGGTGATTCCGGTGCGCGGTTCGCAGAAATCGCCGCGGGTGCTGGCGATGGTGCAGGACGTGAGCCAGCAGGTGCGGGCGGACAAGGCGCGCGAGGAATTCGTATCGCAGGTGACGCACGAGCTGCGCACGCCGCTGACGAACATCCGGGCGTACACGGAGACACTGTCGAGCGGCGAGTTCAGCGATCCGCAGGTGATCGCGGAGTGCTACAACGTGATCACGAAGGAAACGCGGCGGCTGGCGCGGCTGGTGGAGGATATCCTCAGCATTTCGCAGTTGGAAGTGGGGTCGATGAAGCTGGTGGTGGATAATGTCGACCTGCGCGGCCTGCTGACCGAGGCGGTTCGCGACGTGCGCGGCATCGCGGAGTCCAAGCGCATCGACGTGCAGCTTTCGCTTCCGGCCAAGCTGGGACCGTGCAAGGCCGATCGCGACAAGCTGGCGGTGGTGGTGAATAACCTGCTGGGCAACGCCCTGAAGTATACGCCTGAGGGCGGAAGCGTGACGGTCTCGTGCAAGACGACGGACACGCAGGTGCAGATCGCGGTGCGCGACACGGGGATCGGCATCGATCCGAAGGACCATCACCGGATCTTCGAGAAATTCCAGCGCGCCGACGACGAAGCCGTGCGCGCGGAGACGGGAACCGGAATCGGCCTGACCACGGCGCGCGAAATCGCGCAGCAGCACGGCGGAGACATCCATGTGGTCAGCCGCAAAGGCGAAGGCGCGACATTCACGGTGACGCTGCCGGCAAGCGGCAAGCCGGCGGCCGCGCCCGAAGCCGTGACCGTGTGAAGCGTGCGAGGAGTCGACCATGGCGAAGATCCTGGTGGCGGAAGATGACATTCACGTCATGCGTCTGATGGCGCTGTGGCTGACCAAGAGCGGGCACGAGGTGCTCGAGGCTTCGAACGGCGTCGAGGCGAAGGAGCTGCTGTCTGCGGGCGGCGTCGACTGCCTGGTCACCGACGTGAACATGCCGCACTGCGACGGGATCGAACTGGTGCACTGGCTGCGCCGGGATGCGCGGCTCACGATACCGGTGACACTGCTCAGCGCGCGCTGCGACCAGGAGAACCTGTCAGAGAGATTGCAGAACATGGACGTCGCCGTTTATCCGAAGCCGTTCTCGCCGTCGCGTCTGCTGGCGGAGATTGAACGGAAACTGACGACAGCACCGGCGTCCGCAGGGTTCAATGCATAATGCCGTTCGGCCACAAGAAACTTGACCCGGTGTTGACCTCGCTGCGCGACGCGGCGCGCGCGGGGGCCACATTGCCGCAGCTCGACGCGTGTCTCGACCGGCTGCAGCAGGAGCTGGACATGGTCCTGCGCGAGCACGCCGGCATGGCCGATGAGCTGCTGCGCGCCTACGAGCAGTTGGGGATCGTGTTCGAGGTCACGCGCAGCCTGCCGTCGGTGCAGACCGAAGGGGAAGTCGTCTGCCTGTTCGTCGATTCGCTCAGCATCACGTACCACGACGAACTGGTCTGCACGGCTTCTCCGCTGGAGGGCGACCGGCTGCACTGGTCGAAGCCCCCCAGCGCGCGCGCGGTGGTCGAGCAAGTGGTGCGCGAGAGCATGCGGAGCGGCAAGGTGACGGTCCATCAGCTTCCGGAAGTGACGGAGGGCGTGGCGGAGATCCTGACCGGCCCGGTGTTCGCCGGTCGCCAGTTCTTCAGCGCGATCGTGCTGACCCACGGGCCGGACGCGCGGAGTTTCCAGGCCAGCGACATGAGCCTGGTCGAAGCACTGGCGCTGTTCTGCGGCGACTTGATCCGCAATTACCAGTTGAGCCACGAGCTGCGCCGGCTGAGCGTGGACATGGTGCGGGCGCTGGTCAACGCGATCGACCAGAAGGACGAGTACACGTCTGGCCATTCGAACCGGGTGGGGTATTTCGCCAAGCTGCTGGGCGAAGAGCTGGGGCTGGACCACGAGGAACTGCAGATGCTGGAGTGGGCGGCGCTGCTGCACGACGTGGGCAAGATTGGGATTCGCGACGACGTGTTGAAGAAGCCGGGCAAGCTGACCAAGGAGGAGTTCGAGCACATCAAGGAGCACCCGGTGCGCAGCTACGAGGTGGTGCGGGACATTCCGCAGCTCGAGGCGGCGCTGGACGGCGTGCGGCATCACCACGAGCACTGGGACGGCGGCGGTTACCCGGATGGCCTGAAGGGCGAGGAGATTCCGCGGCAGGCACGGATCATCCAGGTGGCCGACGTGTTCGACGCGCTGACGACGTCGCGTTCGTATCGTGCGGCGTTCGGCTGGCGGCGTGCCTTGGATATTCTCAAGGCCGATGCCGGCAAGGTGGTGGATCCCCACCTGGTGCCCATTTTTGAACAGATCGTGGAGCGTCAGGTGCGCGACGGCCTGCTGGATTTCGAGTCGGAAGGAAGCGAGACCGAAGACAAGCACGCGCCGGGCAAGGGCTGATGGTGCAACGCCGGGCGATGGCGCTGTCGGGAAGGGTGCGTGCGCGATGAATCTCGACATCAAGCGATTGGGCACGGTGGATGTCCTCGTGCCGCACGGACCGCTGGTCGACGACGACGCGGAGAGTTTCGTCGCGACACTGACGCAGCGTCTGGCGGCGCCGAACCCCCGGTTCGTGCTGGACCTGGCGGACGTTCCGTACCTCGACAGCCGGGGCATCGAGGGCATCGTGGACGCGGCGGGCGAACTGCGGCAGCGCGGCGGCCGGCTGCGGCTGGCCGCGGTCACGCCAACCTGTCGCGAAGTGCTGGAGCTGACCGGGCAATCCCGTCAGGTCGAATACTTCGACGACGCGCACAGCGCGGTTCGCAGTTTTCTATAGCCAGGCGCGCAGCGGAAGCGATTCATGCTCGGACCGGAAGTCAGACTGGGCGAACAGCTGGTTGCCGAGGGGCTCATCACCCCGGAGCAACTCGCGACCGCGTTGGCCAAGCAGACCGGCTCGGGGAAGCGCATCGGCACGGCGCTGGTGGATCTGGGGGCGCTGAGCAACAACGCACTGGTCGACGCGCTGGCGCGGCGCGTGGGCGTGAAAGGCTGCGTGCTGCGTCACGGGCTCATCGATCCGAAGGTGGCGAAGCTGATCCCGAAGGAGGAGGCGGAGCATCTGCACGTGCTGCCGATGTTCCGCGTTCACGACGAGCTCACGGTGGCGACGACGGATCCGCAGTCGGTGCCGGTACTCGACCGGCTGGAGCGGCTCACCAGCTGTCGCATCCGGCCGGTGCTGGTGCTCGAAGAGAATCTGCGGGAGTACCAGACGAAGTACCTGGCCAACGAGGTGACGGTTGATGCGTTTCTGGCGTCGATCGAAGAGTCGGACGTCACCATCTCCGAGTCGGAGGCGATCGACGAGGGCCCGGTCACCGACCTGGACAAGATGGTCGAGGGAAGCCCGGTGGTGAACCTGGTGAACCTGGCGATCTTGACGGCGGTGCGCGACGGGGCCAGCGACATTCACATCGAACCGGACCGCGAAGCGACTCACATCCGCTACCGGGTGGACGGACATTTGCGCGAACTGCTCAACCCGCCGCGCGGCATGCACGCGGCGATCGTGTCGCGTGTGAAAGTCATCGGGCGGATGGACATCGCGGAGAAGCGACTGCCGCAGGAGGGGCGCATTCACCTGGTCGCCGATCGGCGCGAGATCGACCTGCGCGTTTCGAGCATGCCCACAGTGCTCGGCGAGAAGATCGTGCTGCGCGTACTGGACAAGAGCAACCTGACGTTCGACCTGAGCAAGCTTGGCGTTCAACCGGACGACCTGACGGCGATCGAGGGCATGCTGAAAAGTCCGTACGGGATGATGCTGGTGACCGGACCGACGGGCAGCGGGAAAACCACGACGCTGTATTCCGGGCTCGATCTGCTGCGCAGCGAGGCGGTGAACATTGTCACGGTTGAAGACCCGGTGGAATACCAGCTTCCGCTGATCAACCAGATCCAGGTGAACAACGAGGTGGGGCTGACGTTCGCGCGCGCGCTGCGCAGCGTGCTGCGACAGGATCCGGACATCATCATGGTGGGCGAGATCCGCGACCAGGACACGGCGCGGGTGGCGGTGCAGGCGGCGCTGACGGGTCACCTGGTGCTGTCCACGCTGCACACGAACGACTGCCCGGGCGGGATCATGCGGTTGGCGGACATGGGCATCGAGCCGTACCTGATCGCGTCGTCCACGCTGGGATTTATTGCGCAGCGGCTCGCGCGGAAGATCTGTCCGTCGTGCCGCACGTCGTACTACCCGGCGCCGGACCTGCTCGCGTCAGTCGGTTGGGGGCACCGCACGAACGAGCTGTTCCAAAAGGGCGAAGGCTGCCGCGAGTGCCACAACACGGGTTTCCGCGGCCGAGCGGGCATTTACGAGGTGATGGTCATCGACGCGGAACTCAAGCGGTTGATCAACAACCGCGCGTCCGAGTCCGACATCCGCGTCTACCTCGCGGAGACCGGCTGGCGCACGCTGCGCGAGAAAGCGCTGGATATTGTCGAACGCGGGGAATCCACGCTGGAAGAAGTCCTGCGCGTGACCCGCGCCGAGGGTTCCAACGCGTGCAGTCCGGCGGGTGTGCAGCCTGAAGGAGTGACGGTATGAGTCCGGCCACAACCCAAGGCGAAGCGCAGTCCCGGCGAGCGCGGCCGACGCGCCCGGCGTTCGGCGGTCGGAACGCGGAGAGCGGACGCGACACGCTGCAACTCGGCGGTGACGGACAGAAAGCGCGGCCGGCTGGCGTGACCGGCGAGGAAGCAGCCGGGATCACCATCGGGACCAGCCAGCTCGTGCTGTTCACCCGGCAGATGTCCATGCTGCTGACCTCGGGCAGCGGACTGGTGCCGGCACTTTCCGCGATTGCGCCGCAGATGCGCGCGGAAAAGCATCGACGGATGCTGGAGGGGATCCGCAACGACCTCGAGCAGGGACTGACGCTGACCGATTCGCTGCGGCGCTATCCGCGGGCGTTCGACGCGTCGTACTGCGCGGTCGTCGCCGCCGGCGAGTCGAGCGCGCGGCTGCCGCAGATGTTCGCGCGGCTGGCACTGATCCTGGGCAAGCGACGGGCGATGAAGAACAAGATTATCGGCACGCTGATCTACCCGTCGCTGCTGATCGCGCTGTCCATCAAGATCATGGCGGTGATGCTGTTCTTCGTGGTGCCGCGTTTCGCGGGGATGTTCGCGACGCTGGGCGTGAAAGTGCCCGCGACCACGCAGATGCTGATGAGCCTGGCCGGGTTGTTGCGCGGATACTGGTACCTGGTGGCGCTGCTCGCGGCCGGGGCGATCGGCGGACTCGTCTACCTGCTGCGCTCGCCGCAAGGGCAACAGCTGGTGGCGAACGCGCAGACGCGCATCCCGCTGTTCGGGCGATTGGCGTCGCGGCTCATCCAGGGTCAGACGTTCCGCATCCTGGGCATGCTGCTGGAGGCGCGGGTCGGTTTGCTGGAGGCGTTGGAGCTCGCGTCGCGGGTGACGCGCAACGACCAGTTTCAGACGCTGTACACGGCGATGCACGAAGCGGTGACCCGTGGTGAGTCGGTGAGCATGGCGCTTGATTCAGGCAAACTGATCAACCCCTCGATCGTGCAGGCGGTGCGCACGGGCGAACAGAGTGGACGCCTGGGCGAGGCGATCACCTTCGTGGCTGACGTGCTCGACGAGGAGAACACGGAGTTGCTCACCACCGCGACCAAGCTGATCGAACCGATGGTGCTGATCGGGATGGGCCTGATTGTCGGCACCGTGGCGATATCGTTGTTCATGCCGCTGTTCGACATGACCGCTGCGGTCTGACGCCGGACAGAGTAGCTGAACCACAAGAGTAGCTGAACTACCAGAGCGGTTGAACCACCAGGGCGGCTGAACGAGTTGAAGGAGTAGCGAGTCTTGCCAGCAGTTCGCGACATGGTGAAGCGCAGAACGCAGGTAACCTGTGTCGGACTCGACGTTGGCGAGTCCGCGCTGCGCGCCGCGCAGCTTCGGCGCGTACACGGCGGGTGGCAGGTGATGGCGCTGGGCGCGTGTCGGCGGCGTTCTTCGCGGGATGGCGCGCCGCGAGGCAGCGCGCCGACGAGCCAGCCGGAAGCCGCTGATGCGGCAAGGGACGGCATCGGCGAGCGGCGCAGGCAGGGCGGCGATGAACAGCAGTTTCTGGCGCGGGCGGCGCGGTGGCTTGGGCACATGGGATTTCAGCCGCGCGGCGTGCTGGCTGGACTGAGCCCGCCGGACATTGAACTGCACCCGCTTGAGCTTGCGGAAATCGAGGCCGGCGTTGAAGCCCGCGCCGACGCAGCCCGCGCGGAGCTTGATCGCCTGATGACGTTTGATTCCTCGACGGCGCAGACCGACCACTGGCTGCTGCCGCCGAGCAACGCGATGCGGACGACGGCGGTGGGCGTCGCGGCGCGGGCGGAGGGCATCGCCCTGGCGCTGTCGGTGTGCGACGCGGCGGGGATGGAATGCCGCGGAATCGACGCGACGCCGTGCGCGCTGGCGCGCTTCGGGGCGACATACCGCGGGCTGAACGACAGCGAGCGCGACGTTTGGAGCGTGCTCGACCTGGGGGCGCGGATGGCGCGCATCGTGGTGTGCCTGGGCAGCGTTCCGATATCCGCGCGCGCGTTCAACTGCGGCGGACGTAACTGGACGGAAAAGCTGGCCCAGTCACTCACCGTCAGTCCGCAGACGGCCGAGCGGCACAAGCGCGACCACGGCGTCGTGCGCGACGGCGTTGTGCGCGATGGCGCGAGCGCGCCGGCGCGCGGCGCGGGCGGCGGCGCGTCGGGCACCCTGGGAGAACTGATTTACAACGTCCTGTGCGCGGACCTTGACCAGTTGTGCACGGAACTCGAACGCTCGTACCGCTACGTGATGCAGTGTTTTCCCAAGCATGCGCCCGGACCGGTCGTCGTGGTCGGTTCCGGCGGCGGCTTGCGCGGGCTGGATGCGCTGCTGCACGAGCGGCTCGGCGTCGAAGTGATCGTGCCCGGCGTGGTCGTCCCCGAACGCTGCGAGCTGGACCTTTCCGCGGTCGGTGGCGACCTGTTGCCGGCCGGCGGGTTCATTGGCGAGTTCGCCAGCGCCATCGGCCTGGCGCTTCCGCCGGAGCACGCGGTCCCGGAGGGCGGTGGCCATGGTTAGCGTCAATCTGCTTCCCAAGCAGATCGTCAACGCGCGGCGGCGAAATCGGCGCGTGCGCGTCTGGGCGACGGTGCTGATCACGGTGAGCGCACTGGCTGCGGTCCCGCTCGCGGTGGATGTGTCCAAGGCGGCGGGCGCGGCTTCGATGGAGAGTCGGCTGCTGCCGGTTCAGGAACAGCTGAAAGAGGCGCGTGCGGAATTGCTGAAAGCCTCGACGGAGTGCACCGGCCTGGCGGGTCAGATCGCGCGGGCCGACGCGTTGCGCGGCAAGCGGGCCTGGTCGGGGCTGCTCGCGCTGATCAGCGCCAAGGCGCCCGACGCGATCTGGCTGACCGCAATGACCACGCGAACGGCGCAAGCCCAGCCGGCAAGCCCCGCACCGGCAGGCGCAGCACCAGCCGGCGCGCCCGAGGTGGTGACACTGCGCGGGCCGGGCGGCATCCACCTGGAAGGCTACGCGCTGGATCACGAATGGCTTTACGGATTCATGAGCGCGCTGAAGGAGTCGCAGGTGTTTCGGCAGGTCGAACTGACCTCCGCAGGCAAGGAACCGATGCTCGACGGAACCGCGGTTCGGTTCGTGCTCGAATGTTACTGGTGAACAGGCGATGCGGAAGACCTCACTGCTGGCGTATGACCTGGTCGGCGCCGCCGTCGCGTGCGGCGTCGCGGCGTTGGGCGCCTGGTGCGCGTTTTACCACGTGCACGTGAGCGTGGACCGGCAGCAGCGCGCGCGCACCGCGTTGAGCAGCGCGACCACGCAACTGGCCGAGATCGAGAGCGCGCTCCGGCAAGCGCGCGTGGAGCGCGCGCGGCTGGCGGCGGACATCACCCAGCGCGGCGCACTGCCGCAGCGGACACCGATCGAAGAGGATCTGCGCGAACTCACGCAACTGGCGCGCGGCAACGGCGTGGAACTGGTGCAGGTCACACCCATGCCGCAGGAGAAGTATCCCGGCCTGGTGGAGATCCGTTACGCGGTGCAGGCGCGCAGTGATTTCACCAGCCTGGTCGCGTTCTTGCGCGGGTTTGAGACATCAAACCTGTGGGCGGACATCACGGGACTGAACATCGGCGGGTCCGCAGGGCGCGCGGAGGCGGTGGAGGGCGAGCGGTCCAGCGCGCTGGTGGTGAGCTTCTTCCAGTCGCAGGAAAACGTCGTGGTTCCGCAGAACTGAAGCCATGCAGCGTAAGCGGCGGACAATTTATCTCGCGGTGATCGGCGTAGGGCTGGCCGCGCTGGTACTGGACCGCGTGATTTCGCGCGGCGGACCGGCGCAGGCCGCGGGGGCGATCACCGCGCCGCGCGCGGGCGCGAAGCCGGGTGCGCCGGCTGCGGCAGGCGCGGACCGCCTGCAACTTGCGGTGCCTCCATTCCCCGCGGCGCAGACAGCGGATATGCCTGAGCCGATGCGTGATCCATTCGCACTGACCGCCTATGCCCATGAAAAGCTGTCGCCGCCTCCCCCAGAAGTAGAGGTCAGTCCGGAGGCGCAGGCGGCGCGGCAGGTGGCATTCGCCGAACGCCACGTGTTATCGGCTGTTGTGCTGATGGATGGTTCGCGTGTCGCCGTGGTGGACGGCCTGAGCGTGACCACCGGGCAGGTTCTGGACGGTTGCGTGGCGGCGGAGATCGCGGCGCGCAGCGTCTCGTTCAATTGCCCGAACGGCGAAACAGTCTTGCACCTGCCGGGGGCGATCGGGCCGCCGTGATCAGCCGAACGGGGAGTTCATTGAAGAAATACTTTACGCGATGGTCAAGCCGGCCCGTGACAGCGTCGATAGGGACAGCGATGGGTTGCGCGCAGTGCAGCACTCATTGATATGACGCGTTTTTTTGGTGCAAGGAGCCGACCATGATGTCTCTTCGAAGGCCGCGCGCGGCGTTTAGTTTGGTGGAGTTGGTCATCGTCATTGTGATCATCGGCATCATCGCCGCGATCGCGGTGCCGCGGATCAGCCGGGGAGCGAAAGGCGCGACCCAGTCAGCCGTCCGCGGCGACGTCGCCGCGCTGCGGGCCGCCATCGATCTGTATGCCGCCGAACACAACGGCGTGTTCCCCGGTAAGAACAAGAACGACGGAACTGCCGGAGGAGGCGCAGCGGACATGGTCGATCAGTTGTCCAAGTTCAGCGACATCAATGGAAAGGTCGGCGCCTACAATGCGAGCACCGGCATCGTTTACGGCCCTTACCTGCGCAACGGCCTGCCGCCGCTTCCGGTCGGGGCCAACGCGGGCAGCGCCGGCGTACTCTTTGACGCGACGAACAGCCCGCCCACGGTGGCCGAAGCCGGCGGTGAAGGCTGGGTCTACAACCCGAACACGGGTGAGATCCGGGCCAACACGGTCGCGACCGACGAGGCCTCGGTCAGCTACAGCAATTATTGAACGAGGCTGACCGCTTCTTGACGGATTCAACGGCGCCCGTGCCGGCTGGTCGCGAATCGATCAGCCGGCGCGGGTCGCCGCACAGGCTGACGAGGGGACACAGCGCGTAGGCGGGAGCGTCGGAAGTGATTGGTGATCGACGCGTGATTCTCCGCGGACACTCCCAGCGGACGGCGGCATTCACCCTGGTCGAACTGGTCATGGTCGTGGTGATCATCTCGATCATCGCGGCCATCGCTGTTCCTCGGGTATCGAACGCGGCCAAGAACGCCCAGGCCGAGGGGATCCGCGCGACGATCGCCAACGTCAACCAGGCGATCGATCACTACCACGCCGAGCACGGCAAGTTTCCCGGATACAACGCGACCAACGGCACGCCGGATGGCGGCTGGTTCGTTAATCAGTTGACGCAGTATTCCGATGCACAGGGCAACACGAGGGCGACGCCCGACTCCACCCACGTCTTCGGTCCATATCTGCAACGGCCCTTCCCTACCAACCCGTTCAACGGGCTGAACACGGTCAGCGTTCGCGCAGGCGGTACTGGCACCATCGCCCTGGATTCCAGCGGCTGGATCGCCCGCCTGGATGACGGCAGCTTCACCATCAACACAGACGAGGATCTTCTGCCCATCGAGGTCTTCGGGGCCAAAGAGATTTCCAAGGTGGTGGACATGCGCGTCGGCTTGTAGGCCGCAAGCGCGACCGTCGCTTCCCGCCCGCAACGGCTACCGCGGTGAGCGGTCGCCTCCCGTACAAAAACTTGTGCCGAGCCCACTTTTTGGCTTGCGGTCGAATTGGCGGCGCGCGACACTGACACCGCTGGACGGCGGGGCCGCCGGTTGCCACACGGGTGACCGACGATGTCCGTCGCCGGTGAAATGGTCCTGCCAGCACTGGGAAGTGGTTGCCGGCGGCGCGGGTGACCGTCGCCGGACGCGGGCGCAGGATCATGATTTTCCCAATGTCCGACGGGATGTCGGAGGAGCACTGACATGGCATGGATGCCGGTAGCCGAAGCCGCAGCCCGACTGGGCGTTTCCGAGCGCACCATCTGGCGGCGCATCAAGTCCGAAACGATTCCATCACGAAGTGACCATGGCCGCACGCTGGTCGACCTCGATGAGCAGGCCGCCCTGGCCGAGGGCGCGTCGGGATTCGCGCTGCGCGCGGACCTTGGCGGGCGCGATACCGACGACGAGGGACTGTCGGCGCTGGTTGCTGAACTGGCGCAGTTTCGCGCCACGGGCGAGCACGAAGTGAAGCGCGCGCGGCGCTCCGCCCGGGCGGCGTTGGCGCTGGTCGCGGTGCTTGCGGGGGCGCTCGGCCTTGGCGTCTGGTATCACGGGCGGACGGTCGAGCGGTTGCGGCTCGAAGGGGCGCAGGCCCTGGGCGAGCAGGCGCGCCTGCACGGCGAAGCGCTCAGCGCCGCGGCTGCGACGCGGGCGCGCGAAGCAACGGCCGTCGAGGCGCGGTCAGCGGAATTGGCGCTGGCGCGGCAGTCGCTCGCGGATCAGCGCGCCGGCGTCGACGCGCTGGCGGCTTCAAACAATGCCCTGCAGTGCCTGGTCGACGAGCGGCTGGACGAGTTGAGCACCGGGCTGGCGCAGTGGTCCATCGCGGGATCGGGCAGTGGCGCGGAACGCGACCAACTGACCAAGACCGTCGAGGAACTGCGAGCGACGCTGCACCAGAAGGACGTCGCGCTGCTGGTCACGCAGCAGCAATCGGATCGGATCATCGCGACGCTGCGGCGGCACGCGGCGCGCAGCGCCGGTCTGGCGGAGGGACTGCAGATTCACGTCGGATGGCAGCAGCAGGCGATCGCACGGGCACAGGCGGAACTGAACGAACTGCGCGCCGTGCTCGCGGGCAGTCCGGGCCAGGAAAACGTCCTGAACGAGTTGGCGCTGCGCCGGCAGTTGCGCGATTCCGTGCTGCAGGGCCCGTTCGCGACGGACGCGATCGCCGCGAACCGCGCGGTGACCATGGCCAGCCCCGGCGAGCACATTCTGCACACGTTTTCGCGGCTGCGGCACTGGTTTGCCCAATGGTCCAGTTCGGGCAGCGCGAATGGTCCTGATGGTCCCGACGGCACGATTGCCCGCGTGGATTGACCCTGCGTCCCCCCTGCTGACTTCACGAAATCGCCGTTTTCTGCTACACTCCGCGCGGCCGGCGGCGATGCATCGCTGTTTAGCGGCAAGCCGCAGGCGAGCGGGATCGTGCGGCACGGCGGCCTTGACGGGCGAAACCGGCATGCCCCGTGCGTGCGTATTACCCTTTGGATTGCCGCCATCGGGTCTACACGCTCCCCTGCGGGTCGCCGCTAAACACGTGCGGCGATGCGTTGCCGCGGAACTCCGGGCCCGGCGGGAGCGCTTTCCTACAGTCATGTTCGCCATCGGCAAAGTTCCCATCGCCCATCCGTTTGTGCAGGCGGCGCTGAGCGGTTACAGCGACGCGCCGATGCGGCGCATCGCGCGCATGCATGGCGCGTCGTACACGCTGAACGAAGTCGTGCTCGACAAACTGGTGATCACGCCGGGCAAGGGTCAGCGGCGTGTGCTGCGGCCGGTGGAAAGCGACGATCATCCCGTCGGCGGGCAGTTGATGGGGGCGAATCCCGATGATTTCGCACCGGCGGCGCGGCTGCTCGCGCAGGCGGGCTATGACGTCATCGATATCAACTTCGGCTGTCCCGTGCGCAAAGTGCTCGGGCGGTGCCGCGGAGGATTCCTGCTGTCCCAGCCGCCGGCAGCGCTGGACATCGTGGCCCGGGTGGTGGACGCGGTGGGCGCGGACCGGCCGGTGACGCTGAAGATGCGCCGCGGGCTGGACGATTCCGCCGAGAGCGAGCGGAATTTCTTCGCCATTCTCGAGGGGGCGTTCGAGCTGGGCATCAGCGCGGTCACGGTCCACGGGCGCACCGTGCAGCAGCGCTACGTGGGCCCGAGCCGTTGGGATTTTCTCAAGAAGGTCAAGCGGCACGCCGGCGACCGCACCGTGCTGGGCAGCGGCGACCTGTTCAGCGCGCAGGCGTGCATCGACATGATGGCCCAAACCGGCGTCGACGGCGTGACCATCGCCCGCGGAGCGATCGGCAATCCCTGGATTTTCCGCGAATGCCTGGCGCTTGCGGCTGGTCAGCCGTTGCCAGAACCGCCCACGATCGGCGAGCAGGGTGAAACGCTCGCGGCGCATTTCGCCGAAAGCGTACGCTGCCACGGCGGCGACAAGGCGGGCGCGATGATGCGCAAGTTTGGCATCAAGTACAGCGAATTGCACCCGATGGGCCGCGCGGTGCGTGACGCATTCATCGCGGTCAAGACGCCGGCGGACTATCAGGCGGTGCTCGAACGGTGGTACGATCCCGCGGGCGACTTTCCACCGGTCACGCGCCGCGCGTCGCACGGCGACCTCATCGCTGCGGGGGCCTGCGAGTAAGCGCTCGCTTTAGGGTCGAGCGGTGGCAGTCTTGTGCCGGGTGTCCAAGTCCGTGCCTGCATCCAAGTGCAGCACGCGGCAGACGGCGCGGGCGACGAGCGCGGAGCGCGGGACCATCGGCGGGCTGGGCCGGCCGTAGACCGCGGCGACCGCCGGCTGGAGCACGATGCCGAGCGTGACCGCGGCGAGCACGTCGAGATTGCCGGTGTCCTGCTCGGGGAGTTGATCGAGGTAGCGGGCCATGAGGTCGAACCAGAAGCGGACCGGGCTTTCCTCCACCTGGTCCATGCGCGACCAGAGATCGTGCTGGTGCAGAAGCACGAAGCTGAAAAGCTGGTAGTTGTCGTCGAAGAGCTGGTAGAAGCACTCGACCGCGGTGCGGATCGCGACGAACGGCGGCATATCCGGTTTCACCCGCGCTTCCAAGTTCTGGTAAAGCGTGGCCAGGCCGTTGCGGAAGACTTCCCAGGCGAGATCGAGCTTGCCCTCCCAATGGCGGTAGAGCGCGGCCTCGCTGACACCGGCGGACTCGGCGATCTGTCGGATGCTGGTTCCGTCCAGACCTTGTTCGCCAAAGAGTCGGCTGGCTGCCTCGTAAATGGCGTCCTTGAAGCGAACGGGTCGTCCCATAACCAAATCTCCGGCGGCACGACGTAAGTTAACGATCGCTAACCATGCAGCAGATGCCGGCGGATGTCAAGCGCTTTTTCGGGTTTATGGCCCGAATGCCGCCGGGAGGCGGGTGCGGGCGAAAAACTCGTGGTTCATGGCGATGTCGAGGTCTTGGTCCGGCTCAGGCTCTGAAACGCAGCCAGCACCTGCCGGCGGGAGGCGCGGCGATCGATGATGGGCGCGGGGTAGCCCAGCCGGCTGCGGGTGGCGGCGTCGGGGTCGTGCAGCTGTTTGCCGGACAGGTCGCGCAGTTCAGGCAGAAACAAGCGGAGGTAGTCGCCGTCGGGATCGAAACGCGCGCTCTGGCTTGCGGGGTTGAAGATGCGGAAGTACGGGGCGGCGTCCGTGCCGGTCGAGGCCGACCACTGCCAGCCGCCGTTGTTGCTCGCGAAATCCCCATCGACGAGGTGCTGCATGAACCAGCGCTCGCCCCAGCGCCAGTCGATGAACAGGTCCTTGGCGAGAAACATGGCGACGATCATGCGCACGCGGTTGTGCATCCAGCCGGTCTGCGCGAGCTGGCGCATGCCCGCATCGACAATGGGAAAACCGGTACGGCCTTCGCACCAGGCGCGGAAGTGCTCCTCGTCCGCGTTCCAGCGGATGCGTTCGGTCTCCGCGCGAAACGGCCGGCTGCGGCAGACGCGCGGAAACCCGATGAGGATGTGGCGGTAGAACTCGCGCCAGATGAGTTCGTTGATCCAGGTGTCCACTCCCTTGCGGCCGCCGTCGAGGCGCTGGTTGTTGGCGGCCAGCGCCACGTCGAGGCATTGCCGCGCGGACAGCACACCGCAGGCCAGATACGGCGAAAGCGTGCTGGTGCCAGCGACGCCGGGAAAGTCGCGCTTGCGGGCGTAATCGCCGATGCGTTTGGCAATAAAGACGTCCAGCCGGCAATGCGCAGCGCGTTCGCCCGCGGGCCAGAGGTCTTCGCGGGATTGCCTGGCAGACTCCGCGAGGTTTTCGGGAATGACATCGGGCGGGACCGGACAGACGTCCTGCCGTTTCGGGGCCGGGAGGGAAGAGACGGGCGCGGCGCGGTACGCATCCATCCACTTGCGTTTGAATGGCGTGAAGACGGAATAAAACGCGCCAGTCAAGGTGCGCAGCGCAGCGACATCCAGAATGGTCTGGTCGGCGAACTCGCACACGCCGCGGCCGTCGGCGGTGAAGGCCGCGGTGACCGCCGCGTCGCGCGCCAATTCGTTGACTTCGTGCTCGCGGTTAAACACCAGGGCGTCGCAGCGGCGCCGCCGCGCGGTACTCAGCAGTCTTTCCGGAAGATCGGAGAACCAGTCCGCGCGCACAATGAGCAGCGGAATGTTCAGACGGGCCAGTTCCGCGGAGAGCGCGCCGACGTTGCGCAAGACAAAATCGACCTTGGGCCCGCCCCAATCGTGGGCGGACCATTGCCGCGCGCAAATTGCGAAAACACCTATGCACGCGGTGTACGCGGACCGCGCATGGCGCAGCGCCGGATTATCACGGACGCGGAGGTCCGAACGAAACCAGACCAGGGCGGTCATGCCGAACTCCGCGCGCGGGTGACAAATCAGCGCTGACGCGCCAGGTCGAGCGTCAACTTCAGCGGCTGCCCGCGCTGCACGCCGGACACGTGAATGAGCAGGCGATCGTCCGCGGCGCGGTGGTAAACGATCTCCTGGGGGAAATCATGCTCCATGTTCGTGAAGGTGGCCTTGCGCGCTTCGCGATCCAGCGCGCTCAGCGGGAACGACGCGCTGCTCTGCTTGCCGTAGGGGAATGGAACGAGCACGAGTTTGCCGTCCACCCTGCGAAAATGTTCAAACTCGACCATGACCACGCGTCCGCCGCGCAGCTCCTTGTTCGCACTGACGATTTCTCCGCCGGTCGGCGAACTGTACGACGCCTCCCACTCGCCGCCATTATCGGTTGGACCCTTCCAATGGCCCGCCAGCCAGGTGAGGTCGTCCGCGGCGCCCACGGACTTGTCCGCTTCCTCGCTTCGCGCCAGGGAAAAGCACAGCCCTCCCGCGCACAACGCCGCCATCGTGATTCGCCGCCAGTTCATTCGCGTGTCTCCGCCAAAGTGCCCATCCCGGTTCCGAAATATGTAGTTCGCCCAAGTGGCCCTGGCAACCGGGCGGCCCCGGTCACTGGTCGCCGTCAGTCCTGGCTGCTTTCGCCGCCGTATTCCGACTTGATCCAGCGGACATCGCCCTCGTCGGGAATGATCGCGATGTACAGGTCCCGGTAGCGCGTGGGCGCGGTGCCCGTACCGCCCAAGCGGGCATACAGTTCCTGCAGGTTGCCGCTCTGGGTGTCGGTGATCGGGCCGGTGTTGCCCACCCAGAGCACGACGCCGCCCGCGTGCAGGTCGAGCACTTCCGTGACAAACTGGTTGGCAAAAGCCTTGGTATCCGCGATCTGCAGCGCGCCGACGATGTTCACCTCGAGGCCCAGATCTTCGGCGATCGGCTCGACCGATTCGCGATTGCGCCGCAAGTCCGGCGTGTAGATCGCGGTGACGCCGTTCTGGCCAAGGGTTTCCGCAAGCGCCAGCGCCCGCTGGCGTCCCTCGGCGTTGAGCGATGGATCCAATCCCTCCGGACGTTCCGCGTGGCGCACGAGGATGATCGTGGTCGTCGTGCCGGGTTGGGACTGAACTGGAACGGTCGACAGGCGGGTGTTGCAGGCCGACACCCCGGCAACGAACGCTGCCAGGCATGCCAGGAGTACGCGACCGGATCGAAGAGTCTGAGACATGGATTCGTCCTTTCGACACAGCGCGCACGTGTGCATGCGTGCGGCGCCGGAAACTATGATTCGCCCGCTGCCGGCCCGTCCAGCAGCGAATTCAGCGTTTGCGACGGAAAATCGTGGCGCGTGTTGAGTTTGCGCGCCAAGGCGAACAGCGATTCGCGGTGCTCGGGGAAACGCATGCCGAGCGCGAGCAACAGGATGCTCTTCTGATGAGGATAAACGGGAAGCCGCAGAGCCGCGGACACATCAAGCGGCGTCTCGCCGGCGAGCCAGGCCGCCACCTGCCGGTGTTCGGAGTTTCCGGCGCGCAGGTGCATCAGAGCTTTCTGCATCAGCGCATCCGCCAGGGCGGCATCGTGCGCGCCGCGCGCGCCCAGCGCGATCAGCAGGTGCCACTGCGCGGGGTCATCGGTGTATTCGTCGAGCGCCGCAGCCGCGGTCTGCCACTCGCCGCGGATAGTCGCCGCCATGAAACGGGTCATAGGCTGGTCGGCGCCCTGCAGAGCCTCGGCTGCGAGGTCGAGTTGATCGGATGCGTAGTGCAACGTTCCACGAAGACGCCCGGCGATGGCCTGCGGTTCATCGCCGGCATCGCCCGGGGAAAGATCCTGAATCCAGGCTTCAATCTGGCGCAGGCCTTCATCGACACGGTGCAAGCGGCCGAGGGCGTAGACCTGATGGTTGATGGCCATCTGCGCAAACGGCAGCGCGCCGCCCACCTGCGACAGGCGCGAGTCCATCGCGTCGACATCATCGCCGTAGGCCAGCGTGTACATCTCCATTTCGTAGAGCATGCCGCATTTGGGCGCGAGTTCCTGCGCTTTGTGCAAATGGTCGACGGCTTCGGCAAAACGTGCATTGACCATGTGCTCGAAGGCGATACCGCTCTCGACCCGGGAAAGCGGCGGATCAGCCGACGCCGCCTGTTCGAGCAGCCGCACGGCCTCGTCGCGGTCGGACACCACGCGGGACAGCAGGTATTGCAGCGTCGGATCGGCGGGGTGTTCCGCGAGCCGCCGGCGGTACTCGGCCTCGAGGTCGTAATCCGGGCGCATCTCCATGATTTCCTGGAACGTGCGATGTGCCTCAATGCGAACGGGCCGATCGTCGAGCAGCGGCTGAATCGCCTTCAGAACGCTGTCCTTGTCCAGCGTCGCGGTCGCGGTCACGCAGATCAGTTCGTCATCGGGCTCGCGCAGCGGCTGCGCGGCAAGATAGGCCAGCGCCTGGTCGCTTCCGACGTTGTCCTTGAGATAAACAAACGTCGTGGCCGGTGAGATATCCCGCAGGTGATCGATGCGCGTGCGTTTCTGCGGTTTGTCGCCGGACAGTTCCAGACTCTGCGGAAAGGGCAGGAACGGGAAGTCGATGTCCTGGAATTCGTGCAGCAGCTTGCCCGCGTGAACATTGACCTCGTTGACCGCATTCGGATCAGGGTTGATGGCGTACTCCGCTTCCTCCCAGAGCACGAGGGCGGCGCGATCCGGATTGATGACATAGGCACGATCGGAGAAGGGCCGGGTAAAGAAGCCGGACGTGATGCGGCACTGCTGTTCGGGAATGTTCGGCGAATCGGACAGTGCGCGGACATGGACGTCGCCTTCGGCGATCTTGATCGGGCGGCGTCCGAGGGGCGGGAGGCTGACCGGCTGACCAGCCACTTCGACGGTGTAGGCGACCGGCAGGCCGTTGACGATGTGCACTTCGCGATTCTGTCCGAGCGCGTGGGCGTACCAGAGATAGTAGCCCACTGCGAAGAGGACCGCGGCGGGAATGATCATCCGCCCCAATCGGGAAACGACGCGATTGCCGCCCAGGTCAACTCCGGACTGGGCGCGCAGCGTCGTGCCTTTCAACGACTTTCCGGTGTGGTAGTTTTTCTCCGAGCTCTTGCGCAGGCGCGCCCAGTGCTTGTTGCGGGCCTGTAGAGGGAATGCAGCGAGCGTCTGTTCGATGACGTAGAGCGCGTTGTCGTGGCGCCCAAGCGACTGGTAGCTTTCGGCGGCTGCCTGCAGAAACCAGACGGACGATTCGTCGCGCTGGGTGAGGGCTTCTTCGAGGAGCGGCCAGGCGTCGTCCGGGCGCCCCTGGCGCAGCAGGTTGAGCACCAGCGCCCCGCGGTTCGCACCGTCCGGCTGCTGTGCGTAGGCCGCGCGATGCTCAGCTTCCGCCTCGGGCAGCCGGTTGAAATACTCGAACGCGGCGGCGAGCAAGGCGTGCAGTTCGTTATCTCCGGTGGCGACGCCGCGCAGCTCGCGAGCCACTTCGGTAAAGGCCTCCTCCACCTGGAACAGCGCGGCGGCGCGGATGACGTCCTTGGCCGCCGCAATGTCGCCCTTCTGCCGCCGCCAGGCGGGCAGCAGTTCGTCCAGCAAATGCGCGCGCGCCTGCCGCCAATCGCGCATTGAGATGATGCGGTGCCGGGTGCAGACGGGACACTGATCGATGACGCGCTTGCGGCCGAGGGGCACGAGCGGGAGAAACAGAATCACGAACGACCGGGTGGTGTCGTAGGATTTGAGTTGGACGAAGCGATGGCACGAGGTGCAGAAGTCCTCGCGGACCGTGACGTTGCCACGGCCCCAGTAGCCGGTTCCGATGCCGTTGACGGTGCTGGGCATGGCTGCATTCTCCACGGCTGGGCAGTGCCGCGTCCCGTGTGATGCGAGACTTCGAAATCTTGCCCGGGCGACATTGTAACCCGGGCCACGCCCGCATGGCCACCGCGCGGTTCGACACACGCCGCGGCGGTGCATTCCCCGGCGGACCAACGTACAATGCCCAGCCGGCGAAGGGTTGCGCGAGAACCCGCGCGGGAGGCGGGAGCCGAATGAAAACCATCATCGAGCCGTTTCGCATCAAGGTCGTCGAACCCCTCAAGCTGACCACCCGCGGCGAGCGCGAGACCGCGCTGCACCGCGCCGGCCTCAATGTTTTTCTGGTGCCGGCGGAAGATGTGCTGATCGATCTGCTCACCGACAGCGGAACCGGGGCGATGAGCAGCGAGCAATGGGCGGGCATCATGCGCGGGGACGAATCATACGCGGGCGCGCGCAGCTACTACCGCTTCGAAAGCCGGTTGCGGGAAGTGACCGGCTTCGAGCACATCATCCCCACGCACCAGGGACGGGCGAGCGAACGTATCCTGTTCGAGCTGATCGGCGGCCCCGGTAAGACGATTCCCAACAACAACCATTTCGACACCACGCGCGCGAACATCGAGCACAGCGGCGCGCGGGCGGTCGACCTGGTCATCGATGAAGGCCGCGACCCGAAGAACCGACATCCGTTCAAAGGCAACATGGACCTGGACAAGCTCGAAGCGTTATTCAAGGAAGTGGGCGCGGAAAACATCCCCTGCGTGATGGTTACGGTGACGAACAACAGCGGCGGCGGCCAGCCGGTGAGCCTGGAGAACCTGCACGGCGTCCGGCGGATCTGCGACCGCCACGGCACGCCATTCATCCTTGACGCCTGCCGCTTCGCGGAAAACGCCTACTTCATCAAGCAGCGGGAAGCGGGGCAGAGCCACCGCCAGGTCGCCGCGATCGCCCGCGAAACGTTCGAGATCGCCGACGGTGCAACGATCAGCGCGAAGAAGGACGGACTGGTGAACATCGGCGGTGTGCTGCTGCTGCGCGATGAAGCGCTGTACGCCCGCGCGCAGAATCTGCTGATCCTGACGGAAGGCTTTCCAACCTACGGCGGACTGGCGGGCCGCGACCTGGAGGCGATGGCGCAGGGTTTTGAAGAAGTGCTGCACGAGGACTACCTGCACTATCGCATCCGCAGCACGGCGTACCTGGGCGAGAAGCTGCTGGCCACGGGCATCCAGATCGTCGAGCCGCCGGGCGGACACGCGATCTATATCGATGCAGCCGCGTTCTGTCCGCATATTCCCAGAAGTCAGTTTCCGGGGCAGGCGCTGGTGTGCGCCTTTTACCTGCACGCGGGCATTCGCGGCGTCGAGATCGGCAGCGTCATGTTCGGCGAACATGCGAAGATGGAGCTGGTGCGCCTGGCGATTCCGCGGCGGGTGTACACGCAGTCGCAGATCGACTATGTGATCGAGGCGATCTGCGAAGTGCACGCCCGGCGCGACCGCATCCGGGGACTGCGTATCGTGGAGGAACCGCCGGTCCTTCGCCATTTTACCGCGCGGTTCGCGGAAGTCTGAGCACGGCAATGAACATGCGTTTGCGAAGTGCTGGCGCGGCATGGCGTTCGGCCGTTTCAAAGGTATTTCGCAGGGGTGGGCCATTGGCGGTATAATGATCCACTTGCAGTGGGGTGCCCCGTGACAGCGAGGAATTCGGACGCACGAGGTGACAGATGGAAATCTTTCCCCGAATCACGGTTGAAGCAGACAAGTGCGGGGGCAAGCCATGCATCCGTGGCTTCCGCCTGACCGTTGAGCACGTTTTGGCGCTGCTTGCCGAAGGCGCTTCCCAGGAGGAAATCCTGCGCGAGTGGGAATTCCTCGAGCCCGAAGACATCAGCGCCGCCCTCCGTTACGCCTCCTCGCTCGCGGCGGAACGCTCGGTTGCGATTGCGCCATGAGGCTGCTCACCGACATCCCAATTGCCAGGTCCACGATTAGACGATTGCAAAGAGATGGGCATGACGTGATCGCTGTTGCGGATCGACTACCGCCAACATCGACTGACGAAGTTATCCTTGATCTCGCCATCGCCGAGCAGAGAGTCGTCATTTGCTTCGATTTAGACTTTGCCAACCTTGTAGCTCTGTCGGGCCGCTCGTTTCCGAGTGTCGACACACTGCGCACTTCACAGCATCGCGCCGAATGCGTCGAAGAACGACTTGCCGCCGTACTGCCCTCGATCGCGGAAGAGCTCGCTGACGGCGTGCTTGCGACCATTGAAGACCACCGTGTGCGGTTGCGCAATTTGCCGTTACCTGGGAAACCGTGAATATGAGCCGCCAGTGCCTTGAAAAGTACCGCCACTGCAAGGTCTGCGGCCACGTGTCACGGCAAACTGCTGAGGGCGAGGAGATCCACACAGGCACGATTCTGCTTTGGCTTGGTGCCATGGTTGTGTTTCCAATCGCCCTATCCATGCTCTCATCGCTGCGGGCGCGAAGGCAGTGGACCTGTACCGAATGCATGCCCGCGGAGTACTAGTGCGTGCCGCCTCGCTTCGCCGATGAGCTTTGCCTTGATGATCACTGGGGCCGCATTGCGCGCGAGAGCACGGTTCAGAAAATCAAGGAGAGCGCGGACCGGTGCGTGTTTCGATTGAATCATGCTACGGGCATTTTCTACGTCAAGCAGCACGTTCGCAGCGGGTGGATCGCTCGCGTCAAGGATGCCCTGCTGGGAGATCCTGCGCGCCGCGAGTTCGAGGCGGGCCGCTTCGCATATGCGCGCGACGTGCCCGCGATTGTGGTCGTCGCCCATTGCACGCGGGCACTGCCCGGAGGACGACGTGCTGCGGCCACGATTTCATCCGCCGAGCAGGATGCTGCGGGGTTCGCGCAGGCTTGGACAAACACTCTGCAGAATGCGGCGAGTAACCAAGCCCACCGACCCGCGCTCGAACTGATCGGCGCACTCGCCCAGGTGACCGCCAAGGCCCACAATGCGGCTTTTCTGCACCCGGACAATCACCCCGGCAACATCCTGGTGCGCCGGTCCGCGGCGCACGCACCGGAGTGCATCTACGTCGACCTTTACGGGGCGCGGGTCGGCCGGTTGGTGACTGAGGCCGATGCGGCGCGCAATCTCGCGACGCTCGATCAGTGGTTTCGCGGCCGGGCGACACGCGGGCTGCGCTGGCGATTTCTGCGTGAATACACCGCTCTTCGACGAAACTGGAGAACACGCGCGGCGCTGCGGCGCTTCGCCCGTCTGATCGACGCCGCGGCGCGGAGGCATGCCCGGCGGCTCTACGCTCAGCGCGATCGCCGCATCGGCCGGCGCAACGCGTTTTTTGACCGGCAGATCGCCGAGGATGGCGCCTGTGTGCTGACCACGCGGCGTTTTCGCCGCCTGCCGGAACTGCTCGACGTGCCCACGCCGGATGCTCCGACAGGTCAGGGACCGAACGCGCCCACTGGACCTGCGCCCGCCGACATTGGAGAAACCCATTACGCCCAGCGCTGGACCGAGGAATTGGCGTGGTGGGTCGGTGGTTCGCCGGCCTGGCGGCGCTTTCGCGGCGCATGCACGCTCATGAATCGGGATATCCCCACGGTCATTCCGCTCGCCTGTCGCTGGACCCGGCGCCGGCTGGGCATCGGGCAATGCGCCTGGCGGGCCCTGCGGCCGGCGGACAGCGCGACCCTGCGCGAGTGGATGGATGCCGCGACCGGTTGCGACCGCAGCCGCCTGCTCGTGTCGGCGGGCCGGCTGATCGCCGAAACTCTGGCGCGCGGCGCGGTCGTCCGCAATCCCAGTCCGCTGCGGATTGAAGTTTCCGGCATGCTGGGGGGAGCTGTTCGGGTTTACTGGAGCGGCGTGGAGGTATCGACGGTGGCGGTGCCAGCGCCGGCCCATGCGCGGAACTGGATGCTCGCCCAACTGGCCCAAAGCGTTGCGGCGGACCCCGGTGTTTCGCACACCGACCGTGCCCGCGTACTGCGCGCATGCTGTCGACGCCTGGGACTCTTCGGCGACCGCCATGGATGGAAAGTCGTCTGGCGTGCGATCGCCGCAGACATGGTTGCATGATTCTGCATTCAATGAGTTTGCGCCATCGCGGAGACTTGCGGCGGGCGTGTGGAGAAAACCCCATGCAGGCCATACCTGCCTGGCGGCGAATCGAACTGATTCGCGGCGACATCACGACGCAGTCGGTCGACGCCATCGTCAACGCGGCCAACGAATCGCTGCTGGGCGGCGGCGGTGTCGATGGTGCGATCCACCGCGCCGCCGGTCCGGAGTTGCTGGCTGAATGTCGCACGCTGGGTGGATGTCCGACGGGTGAGTCGCGGATCACACGAGGGTATCGCCTGCCCGCGCGGTTCGTCATCCACACGGTGGGCCCGGTGTACCGGGGTGGATTGATGGGCGAAGCGGGCCTGCTTGCGTCGTGTTACCGCAGCGCGCTGGCGCTGGCGGTCGCAAACGGGTGCCGCACGGTTGCGTTTCCGGCAATCAGTTGCGGGGTATACGGTTATCCGATCGAGTCGGCTGCAAGAATCTCGCTGACGGCAGTCGAGAGCTTTCTGCAGATGTCGGAGTTGCCGGACTGCGTAATCTGGGTGCTGTTCAGCGCGCGTGACCTGGAGGTGTACCGCGGCGCTCTGGAGAAGCTGCGCAGGGTTGACCCCGGCTGAGCACCGCTTGACAGGCCATTGGTTATGGAAAGAATGACACTGGACGATTCACATGCGTCCACGCGTTCGGTAATCCTTGCACCGCAGGAGTTTACCACAGATTGACCGCAAGGCGGTCGCATGGCCTCCGGAACCGCGGATGCGCGCTGCGGACCGCGCGGCATGCCAAGGAAGGCGGGCGCTTCGCCACACCGCGGCGGAAGCCAAGGCCACGACAAACGGTCGCAGCAAGCAAGACACGGCTTGCGTGATCCGGGGCGCGACATGCGGAAATGTCCGCCCCGGCTGCCGGCATCAGCCGGGAAAGGTTCACCGCAGATGGTCAAGGATCAACTGACCCCCCCGCCATCCTGTCCGATGCGCAGGTCGATGTGGGTGTGTGGAATCGCCACGATGCTGGCGGCGAGCGTCCATGTCGCGCACGCAGACGAACCTGGCTTTTACTCCGGCGGCAAATTTCATCCGCTCATCGTTTCACCCGATGAGCTGGCGGTTGAACTCGCGGACAAACTCATCGACGAGGCGGCGCGCGAACAGTTCATGCAGAGGTCGCGTTCGGGCGGGGTGGGCGTGCTGGAAGAGTTGCCCTGGGGCGAGCACGACAGCCGGTTCGCCATTCTGCGAATCGTGGATGATGCTCTCGCGGCGCGTCTGCGCCTGCGGCCCACGGCGGAATTCAAATCGATCAACCCGGTGTATCGTCTGACGCCCGCAGGCGATCCCATCCTCTCGTCCGGGCGCATCGTCGTCGGTCTGCGGCGCGATGTGGATGCGGACGAGCGCGCCGAGATTTTCGCACAATATCGCGTGATCGAAGATTCCGCGGTCGAGGGGTTGAGCAACACCTTTCTGGTGATTCCCGAGGCCGACGCCGACGGGGTCGAGCTGGACACGGCCAACGCGCTGTATCGCGACGCGCGCACGGTATTCGCGCATCCGGACCTGCGGTTGCCGACGGAGACGCGCCAATTCAACATCGGCACGGACACGTTCTTCGAATTGCAGTGGCACCTGCAGAACACGGGCCAGGGCGGAGGGACACCCGGCGCGGACATCGACATTTTCAACGCGTTTCGGCGCACATTCGGCCTGGGGATCCGCCTGGGACAGCTTGACGACGCTTGCGACGTGGACCACGAAGACCTGGTTGATCGCTACATCGGCATCAGTCAGAACACAGCGAACAACAGCCGCAACGCGATCGCCGCGCTGCCGACCAAAGCGGGCGAACGCCACGGCACGTCGACCATGGGACTGATGTGTGCGACGCGGCAGAACGCCTTGGGCGTCGGGGGAGTGGCTCCGGATGCGACATTCACCGCGTCACGCGGCATCGAGTCAACCATCACGACCAGCCAGATCGCCAGCGCCTACACTTTTGCGCGAAACCAGAACGTAGACGTACACAACAACAGTTGGGGTTTCGCCGAGGGTACGCCCAATCCCGACGTGATCGTCAACGCGATTCGCACAGCCTTCGACGAAGGTCGCGGCGGCCGCGGCATGATCTTGTGCTTCGCCTCTGGCGGCGGCAAGGGCATGAACTCGACGGACAGCGCCGGCATCCTGGTGAGCGGTGACGACGAACTGGCGACGCTGCCCACGGTGATCGGCGTCGGAGCCAGCAACGCCATCGATGAAGTCTCTGCATACAGCAACTTCGGCGAGGAAATCGACGTGCTGGCGCCCAGCAACGATCTGGGCATCAACTCCACGCTGCCCGCCATCGTAACCACCGACAACACGGATGCGTCGTTCCCATTCGAGCCGGGGTACAACGACGCGGGTTTCTCCGACAACGGTTCGGCGAACCTGGCCAATCCGCTGTACACCAACAACTTCGGCGGAACCTCGGCATCCGCCGCGATGGTGTCCGGCATCTCCGCGCTGATTCTGTCGCTTGAACCGAACTATACGGCATGGCAGGTGCGGAGCATCATCGAACACACCTGCGACAAGATCAATCCGACGGTGGCCGCGTATCACGGGGTGACCAGCCGCAGTCTGCGTTACGGTTACGGCCGGGTCAATGCCGGAACCGCGGTCGAAGCGACGTTTGACGGCTTGTACTGGCCGGAGCGCGTTGCCGACGTCAATGTGGACTCCACAACGCACACCATCCGCTGGAAGATCAACGACGATCTGCGTGAAATCGGTGCGAGCGTGTTCGGCGCGCAGACCACGTCGGTGCTGGTCGTCGAAAGCGATGCCGCGTTTTCATGGGTGCCGGAGGATGGCATTCCCTATTTCGTCGGCGAAGTGGTCGCGCCCAACGTCCAGGTCGTCGCGAACCTGCTGGCGGAGCAGTACACGTTCACGCCGGGCACAGGCACCAAGTTTTTCGGCATCTACAGCGTTACGCAGACCCCGCGGCGCGGTTTGACTTACGGATTCGGCGTCGCGGTCGGTTCCGATGGTTCGGTCATCGACTCCGGAACCACGCTCGACGATACCGGCTTGGAGGTTCCGCCGGGCCGACCGAATGTCACCATCAGCGTTTCGACGCTGGCGGGCGAATCACCGTTGACTGTCGATTTTGTCGGCAACGCACAATCGGATGCGGCGATCGCGAGTTACCTTTGGGATTTCGGCGACAACACCACGTCGTCCAACCGCGTGACGTCGCACACCTACAACGTGAGCGCGGGCACGCAGCGCTACTTCGCCTCGCTGACCGTCACGGACGTGAACGGTGCAACGGGCAACGCCGCGGTGGCCATCGACGTGAGCGCGCCGGGCGGCGGCAACGGCGGCGGCACGCCGTCGGGCAGCGTGTCCATCCGTATTACCCGGCCCATCGCGCCGGATACGGATATCTCCAGCGGTTTCGCGCCCTTGTCGGTCATTCTCACGGCGCAGGTCAGCGGACTGAGCACACCGACGCAGAATCTGCAGGTGTTCTGGGATCTGGGTGACGGCAACGTCGCCAGCGCCCTCAACGTCGCGCACACCTACCAGATTCCGGGGCGCTTCCCGATCTCGGTCACGGTCAGCGACACCACGCTCTCTTCGCCGCTGCGCTCCACGCGCTTCATCGACGTGATCTCGACGCCGTCACCCTCGCCTTCCCCCACCAGCTCACCCGATCCCGGCAATGGAGACGGCGGCGTGGCCTGCGGCATGGGATTCATGACCGCATTCTGGGCTGCGGCGCTGCTGCTTGCGCTGCGCAGACTGCATCGCTGACCGCCTGCCATCGGCTGGCTGCTATTTCAGATTTCAGGGACGTGCGTCACGGCGCTTGCGGATTGCCCGCGACGCGCCCGGCGATATGCTGGCTGGACATGGCGACTGGGATGATCGAATCTCCGTTTGATTGCTATCGCTTGGCGGTGGTGCTGTTCGTCGTGAGCCACTGCGGCGTGCTGGCAGCCGCCTGGGGGTGGAAGCGCGCGGCCGATCGGCGCAGCGCCGAAGCGGAGCGCCGTCCGGGCCGCACGTCGATCGCGATGCGCGCGTGTCTCGGGCAATACCGGCGCGACTTGATCGAAATCGTCGCGCTGACGACGGTTCTGGCGGTCCTGGTTTTATTCCATTGGCGAAGCGGGTGACGCGATGATCGACGAAAGGCAGCGCGGTGCGCTCCTGGACCTGGCGGCGTGGTCCGGTGTCGCCGTCCGTGAAGACGAACCCGAAGCAGCATTGCAGGCGCGCGTGGCGTCCCTGACCGATGCACCGCTCGGCGAACTGTCCACGCGCGGATTGCGCCTGCTCGCGGAAATCCGCGGCATCGCGATACCTTACGACGCCTCCCGGCGGGAACTGCTGCACGTCCTGCGGCGTGCGCGCGGATGGCGCGGCGCCTGGAGAGCGCATCGCCGGCGGGTGCTGGGCGCGCTGCTCAGCCGGGCGGTCGCGCCGCGCGTGCCGGGCGGCAATGACGACTCCACGATGCCGACACCGGAGCGCCTGCGCAAGAACGTGCAGCGCCTCGGACTGGTCGCCGGGCTTGCGGGCGAGTTGCGCGGCGCCGCCGACGATTTCGTCGCGGAAAAACTCGCCGACATCGAGCGCCGGGTGGATGCCAAGCTCGATCAGATCGACGCTCGCCTGCAGCAATGGCGCGAACGTGAGATGGCCGCGCGGCTGCGCATGCTCAAGCTCACACTCATCGCTTCCATTCTTGTGGCGCTCATCAGTCTCGGCTATGATTACCTGCGCCCGGCGGTGGCCGGCGGGCGCTCTTTTCCGACGGATGTGGAAATGAGCCGCAACTGACCCGGGTCGCTCGGACGCACGATGACGATTGGGATTGCATGTATCGGCATTTCACCGAGCGCGTCGAGAAGGTGGTCAAGCTGGCCAGCGCGATTGCGCGGGAGTACGGCCAGGAATACGTCGGCACGGAGCACATCCTGCTCGCGATTCAACGCGAGGGCACCGGGGCGGGCGCGAAGCTCCTGGCCGATCGCGGAATCACCGCGCAAAAGCTGAAAGACGAAATCGACAAGCTGGTCAAGAAAAGCCTGGAGGACACCTGGGTCTTCGGCCGGCTCCCGGGTTCGCCGCACTTTCGCAACGTGATGGCCATCGCGCTGGAAGAGGCGGAGAAGCTCAAGGCCGACAAACTGCACACCGAGCACCTCGTGCTCGCACTGCTCAAGGAAGAAGGCAGCGTGGCTTACCAGGCGCTGCGCAACCTCGGATGCGACTACCCATCAGCCCATGCCTCACTGGCTGCGCAGTCGGGCACGCCCGACCAGCGCAGGTGAATCCAGTTTTTTCGGGCCGGGCGGCTGTGTCGATCCGGCGCGACTTCGTCACCCCTTTATTGCTTTTCACCATCGCGGCGGCCTTTGTCCTGACGGGGTGTGGCGCTCAGCCGACGGACGCGCTGCCCGACTCTGACTGGCCGGAAGTTGACACGTCGCGCTACCGCCTGGTGGCCCGCATCGCGCACATCTCCGACGCGCAGGTCGTCGATGAAGAATCGCCCGGCCGGACCGCGGCGCTGTGGGCGCTGAACGAGTTCGCGTGGCGCGCGCACGAGCGCTACAGCCTGCACCTGCTGGATGGCATGATTCGCGCCGTCAATGCCTACCACGCGCGGGTGGCGCCGATCGATTTCCTGATTCATACCGGCGATGCGCTGGACAACGCGCAGTACAACGAGTTGCGCTGGTTTCTCGACTGCATGGATGGGCGCACGCTGGACCCGCTCAGCGGTGTGGATGATCGCGCGCCGGGTGAGCGCGAACCGCCGCACCTCGACCCGCATGCGCCGTTTCGCGCCGAAGGGCTCTATCGCCAGGGCATGCACGGCGATGCGCCGTCGATTCCATGGTATGCGGCCATGGGCAACCACGATCGCTTCGCCGTGGGTGTGTTTCCGCTGGTTCGCCGGCTGGACGGAGGGTTGATGGCGCCGCTCTTCGGCGGCCCGCGGATCGGTGTTTTCCTGCCGGCAACGCTGGTGCCGGACGGCGCGCTGAGTTATGGCGCGATCACACCGGCGCATCCCGGACCGCCGCCGCAACTCCTGCTGCCCACCTGGGTTTTACCGAATCCGGAGCGCCGTTTCATCGCCGCCGGTGAGTTTGTTGATGAGCACTTCCAGACCATCACCCAGCCGCCGGGACATGGATTCGCGGCCGACGGGCGCACATGGTACGCAGTGAAACCGGCGCCGGACCTGCGCCTGATTGTGCTCGATACCAGCCGAGTCGGCGCCGTGGTCCCCGGCGGAATCTATCACTTTGGCGGGATTGATCGCGAGCAGGCCGACTTCCTGCGCGCCGAACTGGCCCGCGCCGACGCGGCGGACGAACTCGTGCTGCTCGCGACTCACCATCCCAGCCGTGATCTGTCGGTGCTCATGGGTACAACCATGACGCCGGTTGACTTGCGCGCACTGCTCAATTCCAGTCCGCGGGTGGTTGCGCACCTCGCTGGACACACCCATTGCCACCGGGTCGTGAATCGTGGCGGATACATGGAACTGGTCACCGCCGGAATCATCGACGTGCCCCAACAGGGGCGAATCGTTGAAGTCTGGCGGGGCGACGGACTCGACGTGGTGCTGCGCTACGCCAGTTTCTCGCACCTCTACACCGGCGATGCGTTCGACGGACTGGCGGATGAGCTGACCGACCCGTTTCTGGAACTGCGGCGAATCGCGCGGTCGCTCGCTGGAAAGCCTCCCGCGGAATGCGCCGCGCCGTTCGATTGAGCGGGTCAGCCGACCGCGAGCCGCGCGGTATAATTGACCATGGCGGCCGCCCCCAGGTTCGGAGGGCCGGATCATGCCAACGATGCTCGCGAACGACGACAAGCTGGCGCTGCTGAAGTTCGTACGGCAAGTCGCGATGGGGCACTTGACCGGATCAACCGCGCCTCCTGCACCCTGGAACATTCCGCAGGTTCCGTTCAGCGGGTTGTTTGTCACCTTTCGAAACGGTGGAAGGCTGCGTGGCTGCACCGGGAGGTTCGACGCGAGCCAGCCGCTGGCCACCGTGCTCGCGGCGGTCACGCAGTCGTCGCTGAATGATCCGCGATTCACCGATCAGCGGATCACGCTTGAGGAGCTGCCGGCGTTGGAGATCGAGGTTTCAATACTGGGACCATTGGTCCAGGTGCCCAATCCTGACGAACTGGTTCCCGGACGTCACGGGATTGTCATTACGCGAGACGGGCGGAGCGGCTGCTTCCTGCCCCAGGTGGCCACGGAACATCAATGGTCGATTCCGACCCTGCTCTCGGAGTGCTGCCGGATGAAGGCCGGGCTGGCGCCCGACGCCTGGCGCGACCCCGCGACGCGCATCCAGGCGTTCGAAGCCACGGTTCTGCGGGAATCCGACTCATCCGGCGGGTAATGCGCTGCCGATGGACGATTGTCGCTTGTCCGGGTGGGGTCAAATGGGCGGGGGGTGACAGAACTCTGCGCCGATCATAGAATCTCAGGAGATCGGCCCGAACCGCGAACCGCCCGAACCGCGAACCGGTCGTTCCCGGCTGTTGCGGGGGCGCTATGGCGGTCCCAGGCGGGTTCGGTTACCATACTCGGGTCGGCAGGGGTTGGGAGCGATTCCTCTTCGGACTCCTTACTCAGCACATCGTTGCCGTTTCGCATGACGGAACCACGGTGTTTGGTAAGTGTCATGGTTTGCCGGGCGCTGGCTGCTGAGTTGTTGCCGGGCGCTGGCTGCTGACTTTCGACGGCGGCAAGCCGAACTCGTCCGAACGATTCCCGCGTACGTGCTGGGAGGTTGATGCCGTTGAGCGGTGCATCGGGTGTTCGCCCGGGGCGCAAGCCCATCATCGGTCTGGTCGGCGGCATCGGATCGGGCAAATCGACGGTCGCAAGGTTGATTGCTGAATCCGGCGCGGCGGTGATCGACGCGGACGCGCTCAATCGCGAGCAGTTGCGCAGCCCGGAGGTGATTCGAGCGCTGCGTTCCTGGTGGGGTGACGGAATCCTAAACGAGCATGGCGCGCTGGATCGGCGGCGCATCGCCGAAAAAGTGTTTGCCGAAGCCGGCGAGAGGCGCCGTCTCGAGGAGTTGCTGCACCCGCGTATCGCCGCCGAACGCGACCGCCTGATCGCGGAATACCAGGCCGATGGCGACGTCTGGGCCATCGTGCTGGACACGCCGCTGCTGATTGAAGCGGGTCTGGCCGGGTCATGCGATGCGGTGGTCTACGTACACGCCGACGACGAGATCCGGCGCCGCCGCGTGGTCGAGTTGCGCGGATGGTCGGAGGCAGACTGGCGTCGACGAGAAAATTCGCAGAAGGCACTGGACAAGAAGCGTGCCAATGCCGATCATGTGGTGACCAACAACTCGACGGATCTAGAAGAACTCCGCACCGATGTAAACAGACTTCTCGCCAGGCTGGGTGCCCCCGGCCGAACCGAGGCATCCTGAACGGCGGTAGCATCCTGAACGGCGGCGACCGGCAGCACGGGTTGTCACCTGCGATTCACCGGATCATAGCGGCGAGTTATTGGCCCCGATTGCGGGGCAGGAAATTGGCAAGGGCAGCAACGCGCTGCCACACATACCAGGATCAGACGGGAGACGGGTCGAGGCCTTTCCAGGGTAGTAGCACACACCATGCGACAGGTCGCGTCGCGTCAACCGGCATTATTGTGTAACGCATCACACGGTTCTAACACACCATGACAAACGACGAACAACGTCGGGAGGCCCCACCGATGGCAGGTAACACCGGCCAGCGCAAGACGGCGAACAACAGGCCAGTGCCTGGCAAAACGCCGCCCAGAAAACGTACCATCACCAGCAACCGCGCGCGACCGCCGAAGGCCATGACGGCCATCGCCGAGGTCGAGCAGGATGATGCGAATACGGCGGTCGAAGACACCAACGACGCCAACGCGGAAGTCGCCAACAGCGGCGTCGCCAGTCTGGATGCGGAAACGCACGCCAAGTACGAAGAAATCAAGCGCGGCAACGTGCACATCAAGGAACTGCAGAAGATGACCGTGCAGGAACTGCACGAGGTCGCCAAGCTCGAAGGCCTCGAGGAGTTCAGCGGCCTCAAGAAGCAAGACCTGATCTTCAAGATCCTCAAGCAGCGCATTCACCAGACCGGCATGATGTACGGCGAGGGCGTGCTGGAAATCCTGCCGGACGGCTTCGGCTTTCTGCGCAGTCCGGAATACAACTACCTGCCTTGCCCGGACGACATCTACATCAGCCCGTCGCAGATCCGCCGCTTTGGATTGCGTACCGGGCATACCGTGTCCGGTCAGATTCGCCCGCCGAAGGAGTCCGAGCGCTATTTCGCGCTGCTCCGCGTCGAGGCGATCAACTTCGCTGATCCCGAGGAGGTCACCGATCGTACGAACTTTGAAGACCTCACCGCGATGCACCCGCATCGCCGGCTGCTGCTCGAAACCGAGCCGGGCGAGCTGAACATGCGCATCGTGGACCTGACCACGCCGATCGGCATGGGTCAGCGCATGCTCATCGTCGCGCCGCCGCGAACGGGCAAGACCGTGCTGCTGCAGAAGATGGCCAACGCCATCTCGCACAACCATCCGGATGCGTACGTCATCATCCTGCTGATCGACGAGCGCCCGGAAGAAGTCACCGACATGGAGCGCAACACCTCGGCTGAGGTGGTCAGCTCCACCTTCGACGAGCCGGCTTCGCGTCACGTGCAAGTCGCGGACATGGTCATCGAGAAGGCCCGCCGCCTGGTGGAGTACGGCCGCGACGTGGTGATTCTGCTCGACTCGATCACGCGTCTGGCCCGCGCGCACAACACCGAAATACCGCACAGCGGCAAGATCCTCTCTGGTGGTGTCGATGCGAACGCCCTGCAGAAGCCCAAGCGTTTCTTCGGCGCGGCCCGCAACATCGAGGAGGGCGGTTCGCTGACGATCATCGGCACCGCCTTGGTCGATACCGGCAGCAAGATGGACGAGGTGATCTTCGAGGAGTTCAAAGGCACGGGCAACAGCGAACTGCACCTCGACCGCCGCCTGGTCGACAAGCGCGTCTGGCCGGCGATCGACATCAGCGCTTCCGGAACGCGAAAGGAAGAGTTGCTGCTGGATCCGAAGGAACTTGAGCTGGTCTATCGCCTGCGCCGTGTGCTCAGCGACATGAACCCGGTCGAAGCGGTCGAACTGCTGCGCAACCGCCTGGGCAAGTGCCGCACCAACGCCGAGTTTCTAATGACCATGAATCTGGCGTAACCAGCTGAATGCAGGCGGGCGAGTCACATCAACGGAGGAATCCCCGCGCCTTGCCCGTTTACCTTCCGTTCGTCAGCGGCTTGAGTATCGCGCCGCGCTGGTTGCGGCCATCGATGCGGATTTCCAGCGGCTCGTCCAGGCGGATGTGCCGCACGTGCGGCGTCGCGCCCGCAACCGGCTGGGCGGCCAGCCACGGCCAGTCGATGCGCCCCAGGCGACGGGCGGGGTCGATGGTGAAATAGCCTATCCCCAACGACATCAGGTTCTGAAAAAAGTGCGTCCCCTGCGACGGAGTGATCACGAAATCGTCAAGCGTGGTCTCGATGATCACCCGGGCGCTGGCAATCTGGTCCCAGGCGACCGGGATGCCCAGCCAGCGGTCGGCTGTCCCCCACCGGCCGGGGCCGATCATCAGGCTGCCGCGGCCCGCTTCGGTCAGGCGCAGGTTGAACTGCGCGATTTCCGCGGCGATCTCGCGGGTCTGCGCCGAGTCAAAGCACACCGGATCGACATAGATGATGTCGCGCACGCCGTTGATCAGGCCATTGCCCAGCGCCCGTTCACTGAAGCAGATGGCCCGCGCGGGGTCGATCTCATCCAGGCGGACGTTCTCGTATTCCTCGTTGATCGTGATCGGCCGAATCTGCAGAAACCCGAACTCCATGGGCCGGCTGGTCATGTCGACCGCGAACTCGATTTCGACCGGTCCGGCGGTGCCTTCCTCACTGAAATCGAGCAACAGGCGAAGGATGCGCGCCAGCGGGAACAGGTCGCCCTTGAGCAGGTGCGCGAACGTCACCAAGCGCACGCCCGGCCGCTCGATGCCGTCGTACACCGTGTCATTTTGCGGTGAATACACGCTGCCGAGGTAGTCGAGCGTGCCGTCGCGCTCGGCCTCCTCGAGATCAAGCAGCAGGTGATTCGCCTCCATGTCGGCGGCGGGATAGACCTCCGGATGACTGGTGTCCAGCGCCCAGAACTTCCGCTGCGCGTTCTTGAGCAGGTCGCGCGTGCTCGCGAACTGCGGCAGCACTTCGGGATGGTTGGGGCAGAACATCAGGCTCTGGCCGCCTTCCACGACCATCTTGCCCAGGCCCAGCGCGACGCAGGCCACGCCCTCTTCCGGCGCGATCGCGCCGGTGGGATAGAAGTTGTACGATCGGGCCACGCCGGAAAACGTGGGATAGAAGCGCCCGCCGTGGTGCGTTCCAACGATCTGCTGCAGGATGACGCCCATTTTTTCTTCCTCGACGCGGCGGCCGGTCGCGTCCAAATAGCGCTTCGCAGCCTGGAAAAACGTCGAAGCGTAAACGCGCTTGATCGCGTTGGAGAGTTGGTCGAGACGTACGGCGAGGTCGGGGTGGTTGTTGGGCAGCATGTGCGTGCAGTAGATGCCCGCGAACGGCTGCCCTTGGGAATCTTCAAGAAGGCTGCTGGAGCGCACAGCCAGGGGATAGCGCACGAAACGCAGAAACGCGGCCAGATCATGCGTGACCTCCTTGGGCAACCGAGCCGCCAGAAACACGTCGGTGATGCGCTCGTCGGGAATGTCCTCCGCCGCGAAGCCGCGCAGCGCGTTCTCGTCCAGGAAGCGATCGAAAATGTCGGTGCCCAGCGAGGCGCTGTTGGGCACGCAGATCTCCACGCCGGGAAAGCGGTTGCTCAGATTATGATGCCGCAACAGCGCGTTGATGAACGCCAGGCCGCGCGCCTTGCCGCCGATCGAGCCGCTGCCGATGCGTGTGAAACTGTTGGCCAGGTCGAACTTCGCGGGCGAAAAGTCGGTGATGACGCCGGTGTGGTGCCGTTCGCGAAATTCCGCGAGCGACTGCAGAATATGCCGGCGCATCGCCTCGAGGTCGGGAAAGTCGGTCACTTTCGCCGGCTGCAGCCGGGCGGCGAGGTCAAACTCGGTGCGGGCCATCAGCCAGTTGCTGAAATGATTGTGCTGCGCATGAAACGCGACCGATTCGACCGGGACGCGCGCAAGGGTCTCCTCCAGGTCGCGCAAATCGCGGGCGCGGCCCACTTCGCGGCCGGCGGGGTCGCGAAATACGAAATCGCCGAAGCCCAGGTTGCCCAAGATGAATTCGCGGAGGTGGCGCAGCAGGTTTCGCGATTTCTTGTTCACAAAGCAGGCGTTCATCGCCTCGGCATCGTGCTCGTACGATGAATCCGATGACTGCAGCAGAATGGGCAGATGCGGATCGTGCGCGCGGATCAGCCGGGCGAACTCCAGGCCGGCGCGGTTGTTCGGCGCACCTTCCCGCGGAAAGCGGATGTCGGATATGACGCCCAGCACGTTGCGCCGATACTTCTCGAACTGCGCGCACGCTTCCTCAAACGTCTCCGCGAGTACGATGCGCGGCCGCGCGCGCATGCGCAACAGCCGGTGCATCAGATTGACGCCGTCGGCGATCAGCGTTTGCGTCAGCTTCATCAATTCCGTATAGATCAGCGGAAGATACGTCGAATAGAAGCGAACCGAGTTCTCGACCAGGATAATCACGCGCACGTTGCCTTCGCGCGTGTCGTGCTCGACATTCAGCAAATCCTCAACAAACTTGACGATGGCCAGCAGGATCTTCGCGTCGCCGTTCCATACGAAAACCCGGTCGATGCACGCGCTGCGATGAATGCCCGGCTCGCGCACGATCGCCCGGGCGTCGTCCGCCAAGACCACGACCGGCAGGTCGGCGCGCTTCGCCTTCACCGCGGCGGCAAACGCCGGCACACTCATCTCGCCCAGCCGGGTCATGGTGATAACCAGGTCGACGGTGCGATCTTCCAGAAACGCCAGCGCCTCCCGCCCGGTGGACACGCGCGAAACGCGCGGCGCGTGCGAAAGGTTCATATCCAGGTATTCGCTGGTGATCAGCTCGGTGAGCAGCCCGTCTTCCTCAAGGATGAACGACTCGTACAGACTGGACACGAGCAGCACGTGCTGCACGCGATGGGGCATGAGGTTGTGAAATCCGCCGAAGTAGACGTTCAGCGCATCTCGACTGGTCGGTGCGGACGCTTCGTTCATGGGTCACCTGTCCGCGGCGCAACGTCTGTCGTCCCCCAAAGCGGGATTCAAACGTCCGCGATCGGGCCTGTCAAACAGTTGGCGAGTTCGACATGGAGCGTTAGCATTCGCGCGTTGGCACGGATTGTGGGAGACCCAGAGAATCATGTCGAGAAACTACGCGTTGGCCATGATCGTGCTTTCCTGCGGGGCGGCAGTGACGCCGCGGGCCGCGGCGCACGAAACCGATCAGTACAGCGTCCCGCTCGGCCGCGAATACGCCGACTTGAACGGCTATTTCTCCGACGCGCTGCGTGACACGCTGGAGCGCGCGGTGCTGACGCTGAACGGCCAGATCGCCGGCACGCTGGTCAACGGGCGACCGACGGCGGCGACGGCGCGGTTGCAGTCGCCCGAAGTCGTGATGCGCACGGTGTACCACGCCATGCCGCTGTGGGTCACGTGGGTGGAGCCGCTCGAAGGCCGGCTGCTCTCGCCGGAAATACGCAACCGGTACCCCGGGCTGCTCACGGTCTATCATCCGCCTGCGTGGATCTATCATCATCCGGCGCTGCTGGTCGACCCGACCAAGCTGCCGCGCCTGGTGCGCTGTGGAACACTCGCGGTCGGAGGCGTGGAGTTCGGCACGGACAAGATGATGCACTTCGCGCACATGGGCTCGCACTATGCCTCCACGTATTTCCGGGCGCGCGCGGGAGGTAAGTCGGAAAGCGAAGCCATGCAGGCTGCGGTCGCGCTGGGTACCGGCGCGAACCCGTTTCTCTCGGAGGCGACCTGGCTTGGGTACGTCACCACCGGCGTCTGGTCGAATTCCGATCTGGCGGTCAACTATGTCGGGCTGAAGTTCTTTCGCAACCTCACCGAGACGGTGTCCATCGCCGGCGTGAATCAGCCGCCGCTGCTGGAACGCAATGGCGAGTTTTGGCGCGTCGGCGAACGAGCTCGACCCGGTCGAGAGTTTTTCGGCGAGTACGTCACGGACCATTGGAACGAAGTGTACAACCTCAACTTGTACGTCCCCACGATGCCGCCCTTCGTCCGCGCGGAGATCAGGAAAAGGTGTGACGATGCCCTGCGCTGGCACGTCGATCGCCACGGTGAAGCCATTTCCCACGAATGGCTGCTCGAGCGCATGACCGAACTGACCACTTATTTCGGAGAGGATTACGGGCATGACGGCGAACCGGCGGAGATGATCGGCCTGGCCACCGTATGTCACCTTCCCCAGATGCCCGATGCGAATCCGCAGGACGAGGCACAGCCCAAGTCCGATGCGTCCGATCGGCAAGGACGCACACGCCTGTGGTGGGCGGCGGCTGATGCGGACGTTGCGCTGGTGGAGGCGCTGCTCGCGGATGGCGCCGATCCAAATGCTGCGGATATCGACGGCGAAACAGCACTGCACGCAGCCGCGCGAGCCGGGTCCGCCGCGGTTGTCACACGCCTCGTCGACCAAGGTGCGCGTACGGATGCGCGTGCGCTGTACGGCGCAACCGCCCTTCACCGTGCGGCACGCGCGGATCATGTCGAGACCGTGAGTGCGTTGCTCGCAGCCGGCGCGCCGGCGGACGCTGCGGACGATTTTGGCTGCACGCCACTGGAAGACGCCGCGCTGCACGGTCACGAAGCAATCGTGCAGTTGCTGCTCGATGCCGGCGCGGATCCGGCGCGGGCTACGCGCTTGCACCGAACCCTTGGCGAGCGCGTGCGCCGCGCGGGTTTCAAGAAACTCGCCGAAAAGCTCGCCGTCCCGAAAGCTGATCCGGAGTGATGCGAACGATGCTGCGACAGATTAACTGCCTGCCGGCGGGACTGAGCCTGACCTTCGCCTGGTTGTTGGCCACCTGCGCCGGGTGCGGCGAGCGGCGCCCGTTGGACGTATGGCGCAATACTCTCGAACACTACGTCGAAGTGGAGGGCCACGGGGACCCGGCTGTGCTTCGCGAAATGCGCGATGCGGCGTGGCGACGCACGCTTCGACCCGCGCGCTGCGTCGTAGGAGCGATTGACCTGCCGGGCATCGGGGGTCGGCGACGCGATGTGCGCGGCGTGCTGACCGGAATCGCCGAGGTGCGCGGCGAGCCATGGTACGTGTTTCTCGTCGGCGTCACCGAACTGGCCCGCAGCCGGCCCAGGGAAATCGAGGATGTGCGCGTCGTCGCCGGCCGATTCACCGGCGAGCAGGTCGACTGGCGCACCGGACGATCCGACCGACAGAATTTGCGGAATTATGTGAAGAGTCGGCGCGGCGACCCCGACGAGCCCATTGCTTTTCCCGGCATCAGCGACGATTTCACGCTCGAAGTGCGGCAAACGCTTCTCACCGTCCGCGAGCGCTCATGTGGCTCGACCTGGCAGGTCGATCTCGATCGCAGCGACGACGACACCGACGAGCACATCGCGGAGGCGGCGCCGGTCAGCGCGTCTGCCCCGTCCCCGTAACGACGTACCGCTGGGTGGTCAATTCTTCCAGGCCCATCGGCCCGTACGCATGGATGCGCGACGTGCTGATGCCGATCTCCGCGCCCAGGCCCAACTGAAAGCCGTCGTTGAAGCGCGTGCTCGCGTTGGTCAGCACGCAGGATGATCCCACGCCGGCGATGAATTGCGCCTGGCGCTCGCGGTTCTCGCTGACGATCGCGTCCGTGTGGTTGGAACCGTAGCGCTGGATGTGCGCGATGGCAGCCGGCGCGTCGGGAACCACCTTCATGGCGACGATGAGATCGAGAAACTCCTTGCCCCAGTCGTCGGCGCGGGCCGCAGTTGCTTCCCCCGCCAGCCGGCAGACCGTCTCATCTCCGCGAACTTCGACGCCCGCGGCGCGGTAGCGCCGCACCAGGTCCGGCACGAAGTCCGCGGCGCGGGCCTGGTGGACGAGCACACACTCCGCGGCGTTACACGTCGCCGGGGCCGAGGTCTTCGCGGTAACGCAGATGGTCAGCGCCTTCTCGCGATCGGCGAACTCGTCGACGTAGATGTGGCACACGCCGTGGAAGTGCTGCACCATCGGGATCTTCGCATGCTCATGCACGAAGCGGATCAGCTCGGCGCCGCCGCGCGGAATCACCAGGTCCAGGTATTGGCTGAGCGTGAGCAAGTGGCGGATCTCGTCGCGGCTGGACGAGGTCATCGCGGTGACCGCGGCATCAGGCAGCCCGTGGGCGCGCAAGGCGTCGCGGGCGGCGTCGGCCAGCAGCGCGTTCGAATGCGCCGCCTCCTTGCCTCCCTTGAGAAAACACGCATTGCCCGCCTTGAAGCACAGCGCGAACGCGTCGATGGTCACGTTCGGCCGGGCCTCGTAGATCATCGCGATCACGCCCAGCGGCACGCGCACCTTGCGCACGTGCAGGCCGGCTGCGGTGTCGTACTCTTTCACCACCGCGCCGACCGGATCGGGCAGGTCGGCGACCTGCCCCAGCCCGGCGACCATCTGCTCCAGGCCCTTTTTGGTGATTTCCAGGCGGCGTAGCTTGGGTTCCGGCAATCCTTCGCGGCGCGCCGCGTCCATGTCCGCCCGGTTCGCCGCGAACACGTTATTCCGGCGACGGTGCAGCGCGGATGCGAGGTCGCGCAGAACAGCGTTCTTCGTCGGCGTGTCCACGGAAGCCAGGATGTTGGCCGCGTCCTTCGCGGCGCGGGCTCGCTCTTCAATCGTGCTCATGATGTTTTCTCAATCACGAGGTCGTTGCGATGGATGACCTCATCGATATAGCGGTATCCTAGGATGGCAGGCAACTCGGCGCCCTTGCGCCCGCGAACTTTCTCGATCTCGTCGGACGCATACGACACCAGGCCGCGGGCGAACGGTTCGCCGCGCGCGTCGCAGATGCGCACCACCGAACCGGAGTCGAAACGTCCTTCAACTGCGATCACGCCGGCAGGCAACAGGCTCGCCCCGCGTTCGACCAGCGCGCGCCGCGCGCCGTCATCGACCAAAATGCTGCCGCGCGCCCGCGTCGCGGTCGCCAGCCAGCGCCGACGCCGATCCATCCGGCTGATACGCGGCTCGAAAAACGTGCCAACCGGCTCGCCGCCGACAATCGCGCGGAGCACGCCCTTGCGCGTCCCGGGCGCGATGATCGTGGGCACCCCCGCCGCCGCGACCAGCAGGCCCGCAGCCACCTTCGTGGCCATGCCGCCGACGCCGGTGGCGCTCGTCCCGCGCGACGCGTGCGCGCTCACGTCCGCATCGGCGGTGACGCACGAAATCAACTCGCCCTGCGGCCCGCCGCGTCGCAGACCATCGACCACGGTCAGCATGACCAGCAGGTCGGCTGAGACCAGCGTGGTCACCAGCGCGGAAAGATGGTCGTTGTCGCCCATCTTGATTTCATCGAACGACACGCTGTCGTTCTCGTTGACGATCGGCAGCACGCCGTGGTGCAGGAGCGACTGCAGCGTGTGGCGCGCGTTGAGATAACGCGTGCGGTGATCCAGATCGTCCGCGGTGAGCAGCACCTGCGCGACCGTCACCTGTTCCCTGCGCAGCGTATCCGCCCACGCCTGCATGAGCACCTGCTGGCCCACGGCTGCGGCCGCCTGCTTTTCGACGATCGCCTTGGGCATGGCCCGCAAGCCCAGCGGAAGCAGGCCGGACGCGACCGCGCCGCTGCTCACCACGATGACCCTTCGGCCCGTACGGCGCAGCTCGGCGATCTCGGCGCCCAGCCGGGCGATGGCGGCCTTGTCGAGACCACCGTCGCGCGTGAGCACGCCGCTGCCGATCTTGATGACCACGAGGCGGGCAGCATCGATCAGCCGGTGGCGCAGCGCGATATCTTCTGCGGCGGTCAAACTCAGGTCCTTCTTCGGGTTCAACGCCCGCGGGCGCAAGCGAAAAGCGTACCCGCACCGGCGCGACCACGCTACGCCGGCTGGCTTGAAAACGACCTGCGCCTGCCCTATCGTGCAGGCCGACGTCCTATCCGCAGCCAGCGATCGACGGGGAGGTTCCTGCATGAAGCCGCACGCGCACCCGCGCCAACTGACCACGGTGGCCCAGCACATCATCGAGCAGCAGCGCGCCCACCCCACCGCCACCGGCCAGTTCAGCTGGCTGCTCAGCGGCATCACCCTGGCGACCAAGATCATCGAGTCGTACGTGCGGCGGGCCGGCATTGTGAACATTTTCGGCGACGCCGGCGCGGAAAACGTGCAGGGCGAGCGCGTGCAGCACCTCGATATCATCGCGAACGAGACGATCAAGCGCTGCCTGGGCTATCGCGGCAACATCGGCATCCTGGTGTCGGAAGAGGACGACGAGCCCAAAGTCATTCAGAACGTCGGCGACGAGGGCCACTACGTCGTGCTCTTCGACCCGCTTGACGGTTCGAGCAACATCGATGTCAACGTCTCGATCGGCACGATCTTCTCCATCCTGCACAAGCGCGACGACGTCGGGCCGGGCGCAAGTCCCGAGACGCACGTGCTTCAGCCGGGCATCCGGCAGCTCGCCGCCGGGTACGTGGTCTATGGCAGCAGCACGGTGCTGGCCTACACGACCGGCGACGGCGTACACATGTTCACGCTCAATCCCGACATCGGGGCGTTCGTGCTGCACCAGGAACGCGTGATCATGCCGGAGACCGGAAAGATGTACAGCGTGAACGAGGCGTATCGCGCAAGTTTTCCCAAGGGCGTGCAGGACTACCTCGAGTGGGCCAAGGGTGAAGACTACTCGCTGCGGTATATCGGCTCGCTGGTCGCGGACTTTCACCGCACGCTGCTGCGCGGTGGGGTTTTCCTTTATCCGCCGACGGTGAAGTCGCCGCAAGGCAAGCTGCGCCTGCTCTACGAGGCCAACCCAATGGCCTTTCTCGCCGAGCAGGCAGGCGGCGCCGCTACCGATGGCAAGGTCCGCGTGCTGGAGAAAATCCCCCGAGGGATGCACGAGCGCACGCCGCTGATCATCGGGAGCCGAAGCGAAGTGGCGCGGGTCCAGGAATTCATGAGCGCCAGCAGGTGAAGCCCCCGCGGCGGCGCGCCTGCGAGCCGGATCAGCGACGCATGACCACCTTGACACCCAAATCAACGCCGGCCCGCATCATCGGTTGGCGCGAGTATGTCGCCCTGCCGGAATGGGGTATAGCGCGGGTCGAGGCCAAGGTGGACACCGGTGCGCGTACCAGCGCGCTGCATGTTGATCGCGTGGCACAGCTCGCCAACGGACGCGTACGCTTCGAGGTTGTGCTCAGCCGCAAGAACCCGGATCGGCGCGTTCCGGTCGAGGCGGACCTCGTGCGCGTCACGCGCGTGCGTTCCAGCACCGGCCATCGCCAACACCGCTTCGTGGTCGCCACGACGGTGCGCATCGGTACGAGCCGGCGGCGCGTCGAGCTGAGCCTCGTCCGCCGGGAGAAAATGCTCTGCCGCATGCTGCTCGGGCGCACCGCGCTTTCCGGTTTTCTCGTGGACGTGGATCGCAAGCACGAGCACGGCCGGCCCGCGGTCCGGCGCAAACGCGGGGACCGGCCATGAAAATCGCGATCCTGTCACGCAGCCCGCGATGTTACAGCACGCGCCGACTGCGCGAGGCGGTTGAAAGCCGCGGCCACAAGTCGACGGTGCTCGACACCATGCATTTCGCGATTTCGCTGGAAACAGAGTTTCCCGACCTGTATTACCGCGGCAAACCGGTTGCCGCATTCGACGCGGTTATCCCGCGCATCGGGGCGTCCGTCACCTATTTCGGCACCGCGGTGGTCCGCCAGTTCGAGGAAATGGACGTCTTCACCGCCAATTCGTCGTTGGGAATCACCCATTCGCGCGACAAGCTGCGCAGCCTGCAGATCCTCAGCCGGCACAAGATCGGCATCCCCCATACGGCGTTCGTGCGCAACAAGAAGGACGTGCTGCCGGCGATCGAGCGCGTAGGCGGCGTCCCCATCATCATCAAGCTGCTCGAGGGCACGCAGGGCGTCGGCGTGATCCTGGCGGAATCGATCAAGATCGCGGAAGCCATCATCGAGACGCTGCAGAGCACGCGCCAGAACGTGCTCATCCAGCGCTTCGTCTCGGAAAGCAAGGGACGCGACATTCGCGCCTTCGTGGTGGGCAACCGCGTGGTGGCCGCCATGCGCCGCGTGGCCCAGGGCCAGGAGTTCCGCAGCAACGTACACCGCGGCGGCGTCGCGGAAAGCATCACGCTCGACGCCGACTACGAGTACGCGGCGATTCACGCGGCGCAGATCATGGGGCTGCGCATCGCCGGCGTCGACATGCTCGAGAGCGCCAATGGGCCGCAGATCATGGAGGTCAATTCCTCACCGGGCCTCGAAGGCATCGAGCGGGCCACAGGCATCGACGTGGCGGGAACCATCGTCGAATACATCGAAGACCAGGTGATGCTGCCGGACATGGACCTGCGCCAGCGGCTTACGGTGAGCCAGGGGTACGGTGTTGGTGAAATCCCAATTCCACGCAAGAGCGACCTGGTCGGCAAGACCATCCAGGAGGCACAGTTTCGCGAACAGGATATCATCGTGCTCTCACTGAACCGCCGCGGTACAGTCGTCGCCAATCCGAAAGGCTCCCGCGTCCTGGAGGTCAGCGACCGCCTGCTCTGCTTCGGAAAACTCGCTGCGATGAAGGCATTGATTCCGGCGCGCAAGGCGCGGCGCATCCGCAAGCTGCCGCGCAGCGCGCGCACCCTGTGATTGAACCATGACGCCGCGAGACCTGCTGGAAATCGGCGGACAACGCATCGGCCTGGGAGACCGCCAGGACATCGATCTGATGGTCTCTCAAAGCTACGCCGGCCAGCCCGTGACCGTGCCCGTCACCGTGTGGCGGGCGAAGTCGCCGGGGCCCACCGTTTTCGTCACGGCAGCCGTCCATGGCGACGAACTCAACGGCACCGGCGTGGTCCGCACGCTCATTCTCGAACCGCCCTTTGATCTGGCCGCGGGTTCGCTCGTGCTCGTTCCCGTGGTCAATATGCTCGGGTTCGAGCGGCACATGCGCTACCTGCCGGATCGCCGCGACCTCAACCGGGCGTTTCCCGGTTCGACCGAAGGCAGCCTCGCACGGCGCATCGCTCACGCCGTCTTCAGCGAAATCGTCCAGCGCTGCGACTTCGGCATCGACCTGCACACCGCGGCTGTGCGGCGCACGAATTTTCCCAATGTGCGCGCGGACCTGAGCGATCCCGCGGTGGACCGCCTGGCCCGCGCGTTCGGCAGCGAACTGATCGTCAACGGGCGCGGACCGAAGGGTTCGCTCCGCCGCTCCGCGTGCCAGGCTGGTTGCCCGACAATCATGCTGGAAGCCGGCGAGGTCTGGAAGATCGAACCCGCGGTCGTCGAGTGCGGCCTACGCGGCGTGCGCAACGCGCTCATCGGCCTGGGCATGGTCGCGGGCAAACGTGTCGAGCCGCCCTACCAGGCCTTCATCGACGAAACCACCTGGATCCGCGCCGACGTCGGCGGCATTCTGCAGTTTCACATCGCGCCCGGCGACGTCGTCGAGGCCGGTCAGCCGATCGCCACCAACGCCAACCTGCACGGCAAGGATCAGACCGTCCTGCGCTCGCCCGCCGACGGCGTCATCCTCGGAATGTCCACGCTGCCCGCGGTGACGCCGGGCGACCCGGTGTGCCACCTGGCCATCCCGCGTGACGGCGTGGCCGCGGTGCGCGCAGCGCATGCCCGCGTTCGGGGAGAGAGCCTGCACCGCCGCCTGCGGCGAGATCTTTCGACGAATGTGGAAGTGTCCGAAGGACCGGATCATCCCCACGCACCGTGACGCCGAGCGCGGAACCGCGTGCCCAAGTTGTTCGCGCGCACCTCGTCCGGTAAGCTCAACGCAGGAGTCGCCGGACGCGACCTCGTCGCGAGTCGATGGAAGCAGAGACCACGGGACAGCACGCGCGATGCCACATTTTCTCACCTTCTCAGTGCAGTCCGGGTCGAACGGCAACTGCGTCTACGTGGAAGCCGGTCAGACGCGGCTCCTGTTTGATGCGGGCGTCGCCGCGCGCACGGTCCGGGAGCGCATGGCGGAACACAGCCGCCGCCCCGAAGACTGCGACGCGCTGATCATCTCGCACGACCACAGCGACCACACGTCCTGCGCCGGCATCTACCAGCGGAAGTTCAACCTGCCCATGTACCTGACGCCGAAGACGCACCGGGCCATTCGCACGGACCTTGGCACGCTCGGCGAGCTGCGCTACTTTCGCGCCGGCGATGTGCTCGAGATCGGCGACGTGCGCGTACACACCATCCGCACCCCGCACGACGCCGCGGACGGCGTGGTCTTCATCGTCGAGCACGACAGCCGCCGGCTGGGCATCTTCACCGACCTGGGACATGTCTTTTGCGGCCTGGACGACCTGCTCATGTCGGTGGACGCGGCCTATCTGGAGAGCAACTACGACGTGGCCATGCTGCTGGACGGGCCGTACCCGTACTTTCTGAAAAAACGGATATCCGGCGGCGCCGGGCACCTGTCCAACATCGAATCCGCGAAACTCGTGCGCAAGTCCACCACGCGGCGGCACGGGTGGATCGCACTCGCCCACCTCAGCGAACAGAACAACCATCCAGATCTGGCGCTCGCCGAGCACCGCACGCACGTGGGCGGGCAGTTTCCCTTCGATGTGTGCGCACGCGACGCGGTTTCACCCATCCGCGCAGTGTGACCGCGTGCGACGCCGCGTTCAATACGGCGAACGTGGGTCGTCGTCCGGGTCATCCGCGTCGGGCCCGCGCTTCCAGCGATCCGCCTCATCGAGATCGTCCATCTCCTTTTCCATGTGGCGGAACATTTTCTCCTGCATGGGCGCGAGCCGCTGGTAGATGCGCTGCATGGCCTGGTACGCCTGCATCAGCGCCTCGACACGCTGCGTGATGGTCTCGAGCCGCACAGCCATGCCGTCGACGCGCTGCACGAGCAGCTCCTGCTTGAGCAGTTGCCACTTCGCGATGCACTCCGGCTCCTTGATCGTGGTGAGCGGGTGGCAGGTGAATCGCGGCATGCCTTTCTCGTCCGTGTGGTAGTGTTCGCATTCGCGGCATTGGATCATGACGACGGCTCCCCTCCGCCGGTACGCGCGTCCGGGTTTTCGCCGCGCACCGCCTCGCGGATCGCTTCCAGCACGGTGCGCTCTTCCGTCTTGTCGCGATGCGTGGTGTGCCAGATCTCGTTCTGCTCGCGGGTGGTCGCCCCCTCGCGATCGGCGGCTGTGCCCGTCGGCGTGTCGTTGATCGACAGATCACTGCTGAACATCTGCGCCGACGCGGTATCCAGCCGCTGAACCACGATCTTGCACCACGCGTCCGCGGATGCACCGGTCCCGGTGACACGCGTGGTCACCACGCGGCGCATCCGCCGCGACGCACCGACATAATCGCTCGCCCGCCCCCCCTCAGCCTGCTCGGTCGATTCCAGCGCGGCGCTGGTCATCTCGCCGGACTCAGAATTCGAGGATGCAATCGGGTATCGCTCGCGCATGACCGTGTACGCCGCGGCGAAGGCTGCGTCGCGCGACACCTCCGGCAGGTGGACGTGACTGTACGTGCGCGTGGTGGGGGCCGGCGCCTGACAACCCGCCAGGCCGGCTGCCGCCGCAAACAGGATCACCGTGAGGCGTAATTTGAGCATGGCATTCTCCCGGCTAGGATGTTATCCCCGGTCCCGGCGCAGTGGCAAGGCGCTTTGCGAAACCGCGGCGCGCAGTTCCGCGACTTGAACCGGCGATGACGCCGCTGCGCTGCAATCAACGTTGATCAGCCGAGATGCACCGAGTCATGAACCGACCGACCGCGGCACGAATCCTCAACCTGCTGGTGCCCGGCGCCGGACTGATCCTCCTGCGCCGCGAGTGGCTGGGGCTGTCGCTCGCCGTCGCGTTCACCGTGCTCGCGCAAATCGCGATCCTGGGCTGGTGGATCGTTCCTCTGGATTTTCCCGATGCCTTGACCTGGGGCGCGGGAATCGGCGCCGCCCTCACCTGGGGACACGCGCAGTGGCTGCTGCATTGCCGCGCGACCCTGGTGGGCGCGCCCGCGTTCATCAGCCAGTTGGCGGACCTGCGGCAGCGCGCGGAAGACGCGCTGCGACGCGGTGACCATGCGGAAGCCCAACGCATGCTCTGGATCGCCCTGCGTGCGGACGACGAGGACGTGGAACTCGCCGTGCTCTGGGCTCAACTCATGGCCGCCAAGGGCGACCGCGCGGGCGCACGCCGCGGATGGCGGCGCGTGCTGGCTCTGGCCACAGCCGGGGAGCATCGCCGCGCGGCGCGGCAGGCCCTGGATTCCCTTTGAGAAAAACGCAATCGCCCGCCATTCACGCCGGCACCGGGGACTGATGATGTTGCGAACGTCCCGGAGGCTGGTATCCGGAATTTCCTGTGCGCTCCCCCAGAAACCTGCTAGATTCCACGATCAGGAACGGATTCCGAAGTCTTCGCGGCACGATGCCGGCCATGCAACGAACCGTCAATCCGGCGCGCAAACGCCCTGCGCCCGCCTCGCGGCGCGACACCCGTCCCGTTTCCCGCCTTGTGCGCGGCGCGACTGGCCAAGCAGCCTTGTTGCACTCGATTATCGCCATCCTGGTTGGTGCAGGCATCGCCCTGCTGGCATGCGGCTACGTTCGCACATTCCAGGTCACGCTGGATCCTTCCCCGGCGACGTTTCGCTGGTCAATGGCCACGCTGCTGCTGGCCATCGCCCTGGGACCGCGCCTCCCGCGCTGGATCTTCCGGCGCTTGCTTGTTCCGACGCGCGCGCACGGCGGCGAAACGCGAACCAGCTTCCTGACCGTCAATGCGCCCGCGCAAGAGCGCGACGCATGGTGGTCGACTGGCATCGTCGGACTCCTCGCCGGAACAGCCGGGTTGATGCTCCCTTGGTTTCTGCATTCAAGCCAGATGTTGTACACCTGGGCCCTGCGGCATTTCCTGTGGAATGGCGCGTCGCTGCTGGCGCTGGAAGTGCTCTGCATGCTGGTCGCGGCGCCGCCGTTTGTCGTCCTGGGCACTTTCGCGCACTGCGTGTTGCGGCTGGGTGGCGAACACCCTGGCGCCCGCGACTGGAACGCCACGGCCCTTTGCTGGATGGTCGCAGGCGCCGGGGCCGGCCTGCTCATCGCATCGTTCAGCGGCTCGGGAACGGCAATGGCGGCGATCGGCGCAGCGGCGCTGCTGGCTGCGGCGCTGGCAACGGTCTGGCGGGCAGCGCCGCCCGGGCGTCAGTCGCGCGCTCAACGCCGCGCGTTGGCGCCGGCGGAACCGGAAGGCGGAGCGCACTGGACGGCAATCATGCAACTGGCCTTCGCGGCAGCCACAGCCGCGATGACCAGCGCACTGCTCGTCTGGGTCCATGTGTTGAGCGCCCTGGCGCCGACAACCGACGCCCGTCGCTTGTGTTCAGCCGGGCTCATGCTGCTGTCCGCTTCCGCCGGGCTGGGTCTGGGCTGCCGGCGGGCGGCGCCCTTGACCTGCGGCGCGGGCACATTCGGCATGCATTGCGCATTCGCAGGTGTCGCGACGGCTGTCGGCGTCGCCTGCTTCAACCTGGTGACGCGCGCCAGCTATGTCGGGTTTCTGAATGGACCCGGCATCTGGTTGCTGTGGTTCCTGTGTGCCTGCATACCATTGGCGCTGATGGGGCGCGCGTCCGGGCTCGGAATGCGCGCGCTGCTTGCGCGCAGCGCCGATCAGAAGGAAGCCGGCGCCACACTGCTTCAAAACCTGCTGGCTTCGGCCGCGGTCATTTGCGCTGGGGTCGCCCTTGTGCTGCTTGAACACCTCGGCAGCTATGCCACATTGGTCGCGACGGCGCTGGCGCTGGTCGGGACCGGCGGAACGCTGGTGATTCATGATCCGCACAAGCTGCGAACGGCACAGCGGGCCCGACTCGCATGCGTGTTCGGCGGCGTGGTCGGCATGACCTTGCTGATGCCCGAAGCGGGCAGCCGCTGGTTGGGTCATCAGGAGCGCACGCCCCGCGCGTTGGTGGAATCCTGGTGGGTCACGCACGACCCCGGACAGATCAAACCGGATTCCGCGCGGCGCGCGGCCACGGCGCTCGCTTCCGCGGATCGCCTCGTCGATTGGTATCGCGTCGGCGCCGGCTGTCGCGTGTGCGTGATCAGCCTCTTCGAACGCGCCCGGTTGATATTACCCGCAGACTTCAGCGGCACGGTCGATCAATTTGCGCTGACGTCCACCGGCGGAGCTACGGCGCGCCCGCAGGACGGCGAACCGGCGCTGCGCGCCCTGCGCGTTTCTCGTGAACGTTACGACGTGATGATCCTCTCCCTCGAGGACGCGCCGGCTGAGTTCGTGCGGCGATTGCTGGACACCGGCCTGCTCGCGCATATCGGGGCGCGCCTCGCGCCCGATGCGCTGTTGGTCTGCGTGTTTCCTGAAGTCGCCGAGATGGCTGAACTGGCTCGGCAAAAACTGCGCGAGGCGGATTCCATCGGCGCGGAGAGCCATGCCAAGACCATTGGCGTCAACATTCACGGCCACCGCTGCACCGCGCTGGTCGTCGACCACGACGCGGATCGCTTTGGGCGGCTCGCGGAGCAGTTTGCAGCCGGTGAATCCCCTGATTCCGATCGCTCCGCGGCACACTGGCGCGCGGCCGGCGAACCGCACCGCGTCGCGACCGCGGAACACTGAGTTTATCGGGCCCTGACCTGTCCAACGTATCAGCCGCGCCGCGGCATGCCCGTAGACCCCAGCGACCGGGTAATTACCCCCGCCTCCGGCAACCGTCCGTTAAGTCCGCGTCTGCGAAAGCCGATACCGCGGTTGAGTATCGCGATCAACCTGCTTTGCGGGCGACATGGGGCGCGGAAGCTTCGTGTCGAAAATGGTCAATTGACGCGACCTGGTCGCAACACACGCTTCGAGTGACGAAGGAGAGTGGCATGACGGTGCGAAGCTTTCGCGGCGCGCGGGCCTTCACGCTGGTGGAAGTGCTCATTGTGGTGATCGTGCTGGGAATCCTGGCGGCGATCGTTGTCCCGCAGTTCTCGACGGCATCGGACGACGCCAATCTGTCCGCACTGAGAACCAACCTGCAGACGATCCGCGCCCAGTTGGAACTGTACAAGATCCAGCACAACGGCAGCTATCCCACGCTGGCAAGCTTCACGGCGCAGATGACCGCCGGAACGGACGTCACGGGCGCCGCGGGTACGGACTTCGGCCCGTACCTGCTCTCGATTCCGCCGAACCCGTTCTCGGGCGTGAACACCGTGACGAACACGACGCCGCCCGCGGCCACGCTCGGCTGGTTCTACGACCAGGCCACCGGCGAATTCCGTGCGAATGACTCGGCGGCGCACAAACTGCTCTGACGAGCAGGCGCGGCGCCATGCGCCAGGAGGTTTGCGCATGTCGGAACAAGGACCAGGGATGAGTACGCGCGTGCTGCGGATCGCGTTCGGCGTGTTGCTGGCCGCGACCTGCCTGCGGGTGTGGACCGGGCCGCCGGCCTGGGAGACGTCCGCGCAGGCGCAGATCCCGAACGCGGGCGCGCAGCGCGCCGACTTGCTTGGCGAAGTGCGGCGCACGAACCAGTTGCTCGAGGAAGTGCTCGGAATCCTGCGCAGCAAGACCATCAAGGTTGAAGTGCAGGGTGAGTCCGGTCGCGAAGCGGCGCCCATTCGACCGGCGCCGCGCGGCTCGACCGCCGCACCCTGATGAGATTTCGACGAAACCGCACGGAAGGGGTCACCGTCGTGCTCTGGCGACGACACATCAACGGACCGATCGGCATCGACGTGGGCGCGCGCAGCGTGCGCGCGGTCCAATTGGGCGATCAGTCCGACCGCTGCGTCGTTTCAGCCGCGGGCGCAGTGGACCTTCCCAAGAACGCCGAGCGCGATCCCGCGCACTTGCGCGCCGCAGTGGGGAAACTCCTCGCCCAGCACACGTTCTCCGGCAAACGCGTCGCGGTCGCCCTGCCGGCGTCCACGCTCCAGATCAAGAACATTCGCCTGCCGCGCATGCCCGAGGAGGATCTGGTCGCCGCGGGTGAATTCGAAGCGCGCGAGCGCTTCGCCGAACTCGGCGATTGCTTCCTGCGGATTCTGCCCGCCGGCCTGACCGGGCGCGGCGGCGACGAACAGCATGAGCTGATCGTGCTGGCCGCGCGGCGCGACGCGGTCGAGGCCCACCTGAACGTGTTCACCGGCCTGGGCCTGACCGTCGTCGCGCTGGAGCCGGGCACGCAGGCGTTTCTCCGGCCCTTCACCCGGTTCTTGCAGCGCGCCGACGACGCCGAGCAGACGCACGCATTCGTCGATCTCGGAACTCGCGGTTCGAGAATCATCATCACCCGCGGCAACCAGGTCGCCTTTCTCAAGATGTGCCCCGTCGGCGGCGAAGCGCTGGACCGCGCCGTCGCCGAGGCGCTGGCGATCAGCGCGGAACAGGCGGCGAATCTGCGGCGCAAACTCTTGAACCCGGATGCCCAGCAGAACGATCAGGCGAATGCGATCCGCGCCGCGATCGCTCCGGTGGTTGACCAGCTCGGCAAGGAGATCGGCCTGTGTCTGCGCTACTACGCGGTGACGTTTCGGGGCGATCGCCCCAAAGACCTGACCGCCGCGGGCGGTGATTTGCGTTTTCCCGATGTGATCAATCGGCTCGCGGAATCGACGCAGTTGCAGGTCAATGTCGGCGCCGCGCTCCGCGGAATCGATGACGGCGGCAAGTTCGAACCAGCCGAGATCGCGGTCGGCCTTCCCGAATGGACCACCGCGATCGGGCTGGCATTGCGCGAACAGAAGCCAGCCGCCAAGGAGTTGAAGGTAGCCTGATGCGGGAGGTGGATTTCAGGCCGGACTGTTACGTGCTGGCGCTGGCCGAACGCGCCGGAGCCCGCGTACACGTTTCCGGCTTCATCGTGATGGCTTGCCTCCTGCTCGTGTGGTGGGCGGATGCGACCTCGCGAGGCAGCGCGGCGACGGTCGCCGTCGCGCAACTCGCGGACGCGGTCGCCGTGCAGGATCCGATGGTCGCGCACCTTGGCCGGCTGAATCGCGAGATTGAAGTTCGCCGGCGCGATCACCGCCTGCTGGTCGAGTTGAGCGGTGGGTTGCCCACCTCGGATGTACTTGCGGAGATCGCGCACCTGGCGCCGCCCTCGCTGTCGTTGCGGACGCTCGTGCTCGAGCGCTCCCCGCGCGTGGTGCCGGTCGGCAACGTCGATGCCAAGGTGCTGGCCCGGCTGCCGAAGCGAACCACGCTCGAGCTGACCGGCTGGGCCGCGTCGGGCGAGGACATTGCCAATCTGGTGAGCGGCATGGCGAACTCTCCGCTGTTCACCGAAGTGTCGTTGGGATACGAGCGCTCGGAAACGGTTGAAGATCGGCTGGTGGTGGCGTTCCAGGTTGTCTGCCACATGCCGCAGTTCGAATAGGCGGAACGGATGCGTTTGGGACGAGTAAAAACCCGGGTTGCGCTGGGCGCCATGGCGGTGGCGCTGATTTTCACGCTAGGCGCGCTGCGTCCGGACGTGGCCCGCAGCGCGCGCATGCAGCGTGACGCCGCCGCCCTGCGCGACACCGTGGACGAACGTTCGGCGCGGCTGATGACCACCGTCGACGCCCGGCGCCAACTCGCGGAACTGGATACCCAGCTTTCCGGCTACCCCGAGGCAATTCCCACGGACCAGCGCATCGGTGCGTTTCTCGAGCAGTTGGACCTGATCGCGCGCGACGCGGGCCTGAGCGACAAGAGCGTCAAACCCGCCAACCCGATCGCACTGGCAGCCGCGTCGTGCCTGCCGATCGACGTGCAGGTGCGCGGACGGTTTGATGCCATGCATGAATTCCTGCGCCGTGTCGAGGCGCTTCCGCGCATCGCGCGCGTGCAACGGATCGAACTCGCGGGCATCGAAGGCAGCGCCGACGAAGTGGCTGCCTCGCTGACGATGCACGTGTTCTTCAGGCCCTCGTGAGATCGGAGCGGCGGTGACAGCGAGCAGTGGCAGTCGCATTGGGGCGATCATCCTCGCGAACCTGCGCGCCTCGCCGGCGAAGTCAGCCGTTCTCTGCGTCGGGTTTGTCGTGCTCGTGGTCCTGTTGGTGCGCCTGGCCTCCGGGGGCGCGAAGTCGGCGTCCGCGGACGTTCCGGCCATCGACCTGGTCATGGCCCCGACGGCTCAGCCGGCGCCTTCGACCCAGGCAGCGGAGGCCTGGAAGTTGGAACCGCGTCTACCGCGGCCGCGCGGGCGCCAGATCCTGGCCCGCGACCCGTTCAGCGTGTCTTGGCTGGGGTCCTTTTCGGGATCGACCGCAGGTGCGAACGACGAATCGGCGGGGGAACTGACGCTGCAGATGATCCTGACCGCAGGTGCGGGCCGCAGGCCCGGGCTGGCGGTGATTTCCGGCATGGTTGTTCACCCCGGTTCGCGGGTGGGCCGGTTTGAAGTGGTGCAGATCGCCGATCGCTACGTGGTCCTGAAGGACCAGGCCAAGACGGTGGTTCTGCGTCTGCCGTAACGGCGGACAACGCGACGCCGACGATCTGTTCGCGTGCGTCGCCGCGGTAGTAAGGAGACGATCCGATGAATTCGCGTCGCCCGCGATGGCTGAACGGAGTCTGGATACTCGCGCTGCTGCTTGGCCCCCTGGCCGCCGCGGCGCAGGAAGTTGAGCAGCGCGCCGCCGAGATGATGCAGGACATGCTCGCATCGCCGCAGCGCGATGCCGCCGACGAGCGCGCCCGCGGCGCGGAACCCACGTCGCTCACCGACGCGGAGCTCGCCGTCTCCGACGCCGGCACGGTCACGCTCAACGTCGTCGACCTGCCGCTGGCCACCGTGCTGCGCGTGCTCTCACTGGAAACGAATCGCAACATCATCGCCACGCCGTCGGTGACCGGTTCGGTGACCGCCAGCCTGAGCAATGTGACCTTCGAGGAAGCGCTGGATGCGATCCTGCTCTCGAACAGCGCCGGCTACCGCGCCGATGGCAAGTTCATCTACGTCTACACCCAGCAGGAACTCGCCGACATCATCGCCCTGGAAAACCCGCCTGAATCGCGCGTGTTCCGGCTGAGCTACATCGCGGCGGCGGACCTGGAACCCGCGCTCACTCCGTTGCTCTCCGCGGCGGGCAGCATCTCCGTGTCCACGGCGCCGGAAGTCGGCGTCGCCACCGACACCGAGCAGGCCGGCGGCCTTTCGCTCACCAGCGAAGATTACCTGGTCGTGCGCGACCGCCCCGAAAACCTCAAGGCGATCGCCGCCATGATCGCCGAACTCGACGTGCGTCCGCGCCAGGTGCTCATCGAGGCGACGATCCTCAGCGCGGAACTCGGTGAAGACAACGCCCTGGGCATCGACTTCGCCCTGGTCGGCGGCGTGGACCTGCAACTGCTCGGCTCGACGTCGCGCGCCGTCCAGAACGTGGTGGTCGGCGACCTGCCGACTGACCGTTTCCAGGACTTCAATGCCAGCGCCATCTCCGGCTTCACCACCAACGTGCCCGACGGCGGTGTGCGCGTCGGCATCATCAAGGACAACGTCGCGGTCTTCATCCAGGCGCTCGAGCAGATCACCGACACGGTGGTCATCGCCAATCCCAAGGTGCTCGCGCTCAACAAGCAGAAGGGCCAGGTGCTCGTCGGCCGCCGCGACGGCTACCTCACCACCACGGTGACCGAAACGCAGGCGATCCAGACCGTCGAATACCTGGAAACCGGTACGAACCTGATCTTCCGCCCGTTCATCGGCAACGACGGCTACATCCGCATGGAGGTCCGGCCGCAGGACAGCATCGGCGGACTCACCGCGGCCAACCTGCCGTTCGAGCAGACCGCGGAAGTGACCACGAACGTCATGGTGCAGGACGGCCAGACCATCCTGATCGGCGGTCTGTTCCGCGAGACCAACTCCGACGCGCGCTCGCAGGTTCCGCTGCTCGGCGACATTCCGGTCGTGGGAACACTGTTCAAGTCCCGGGCCGATTCGCTGCAGCGCCAGGAGGTCATCATCCTGCTGACCGTGCACATCGTGAAAGACCTGGATGCGTACGCCAAGCAGAGCCGCGAGCAGTTTGACGACATCGAACGCCTGCGCGTCGGCGCGCGCGAAGGAATGATGTGGCATGGCCGCGAACGCCTCGCCCAGGCGTACTATCAGAGCGCGGTCGAGAATTACGGCGCAGGCGAATACGACAAAGCGCGATGGAACGTGCGCATGGCCCTGCACAACAGCCCGCGCTTCGTGCCCGCGCTGCAGTTGCAGGAAGACCTGCGCGGACGGCGGGAGTGGAACGAGGATGGCACGCTCAACCGCGGCTTCATCCATCACGCGATCATGCGCGCCGAAGGCTACGACGAACCCCTCTTCGAGCGGCCGGCGCCGCCTTTTGTGCGCCCGGCGCAGCCCGAGGACGTCATCGACGACAAGGAGGACGGCGATGCACCGTGAGATTGACCTGATGCGCTCGATCCGTAGGCACGCCGCAGTCCGTGGCCGCGCGCGCATCCTGGCCGGCTGGCTCAGCGCGCTGCTGCTGCTGACCGCTTGCGGCTGCTCGATGACGACGCATGCCGAGCGCAAGGAAAAAGCCGAACAGCACTGGGGGCGTGTGCGCTCAGGCGTGAAGCTGCAGATGGCCCGCCAGCAGTTCGAGCGCGGCCAGACGGCGGAAGCACTGCGCTTCCTCGACGAGGCGCTGGCCTGGGATCGCGAAAACGCCGAGGTGTTTCTGCTGCTGGCCCAGTGCCGGCTCGAAGAAGGCAAGCTGGCTGCCGCGCAGCGGGCCATCGACCAGGCGGTGCGGTATTCCGCAGAGCCCAAGCCTCTGATCATCGCGATGCAGGGCCTCATCGCGGAGCGCCGTGGAGACTACGCGCAGGCAGCCGAATTCTACGGCCAGGCCCGCGCGCTCGACGATACGCAGGTCGACTATCTGGTGTCCGAGGCCGAATGTTTCGTGTCCCAGGGCAAGATCACGGAAGCGCGCGAACTGCTCCGCGCCAATCTGCTCGAGTACGACAACAACCCTTCGCTGCACGCAGTGCTTGGCGAGATCGCGCTGCGCGAGGGGGACAACGCCACGGCGCGCGCCGAATTCCGCGCCGTGCTCGCAGCCGGCAAGTATGACCCCATGATCGCCGAGGAATACGCCTTGCTCGCGGTGCGCTCCGGCCAGTACCACGAAGCGTTGACCGTCCTCGAGCCGCACATCCGCGAACAGGGGGAATCCCGCGTGCCGCCCTCCGTCCTGCGCGCGACCGCCGAGTGCATGCTGGCCCTGCAGCGCACCGAGCCCGCGCGAAAGCTCCTCACCAAGGCGGTCGAAGTCAACCGCGACGATGTCCACGCCTGGCTGCTTCTGGCCCGCTGCGGCATCGCTCTCGGCGACGTCCACACCACGCGCCGAGCCGCGGATCAGGTGAACCGCCTCGCCCCGCAGGATCCGCAGAGCCTGATGATCGAAGCCTATGCCCGCGTGCAGGAAGGCCGGCTGGACGCCGCCGAACAGGTCTTGCGCCAGGCCCTGAAACGCGATGATCAGAACGCGCTGGTTTACTGCATGCTCGGCCTCGTCGCGGAACGCGGAAAGGACCCCGCAGCCGCACGGTCGCATTATCGCGCCGCCCTGCGCGTCGATCCCGCTTGCGCCTGGGCGCAGGCCGCGCTGCGGCGCATCGAGATTGCCGCTCCCGGAAGTGTGGGGTCCGCGCTCAGTTCAGCCGCGGGCGCACCCGATGCCGAAGCCGTCGCGCGCCGCGCGAACGCCGCAGAGGAGCGCCCATGACCACGCTGACGCGCACGAACGATGTCTGCGTTCTCGCCGTCGAGGGCGAGTTGAACAAGGCAACCATCGACCAGTTTCAGCGGCTGGTGGACAGCTGCCTGACGGAAAACGCCCATGATTTCGTGGTGGACCTGCTCGACTGCACCGGCATCGACAGCCGGGGGCTGGAGACCCTGACCCAGCTCAACCGCACCTGCCATGAAAAGCTGGGCATGGCCAAGCTCTGCAATCTCAATGACGCCATGAAGAAAGTGCTGGAAATCACGCGGCTGAACGACCAGTTGGATGTCTGCACCACCCTGGATGAGGCCATGGCCGCGCTGAAATGATGACACCCAAGGCGAACCCTGGCGCGTGCCGCGACGAAAAACATGGACACGACCGGAACAACCAAAACGCTGCGCGTCGGTGATGTGCTCGTCGAGCGCGGGCTGGTTTCGCCCCAGCAGGTGGACGAAGCCGTCAACGTCCAGCGCGCCGAGGGTAAGCGCCGGCTGCTCGGCGAAATCCTCGTCGAACTCGGACACTGCACGCAGGCGCAACTCATCGCGGCGCTGGCGGACGCCTACGGGATTCCCTTCATCGAGCTCACGCCCAAGTTCGTCGATCCCGACATGATCGGCCTGCTCCCGCGCGACTTTGTCAACAGCCGCCTGGTGCTGCCCTTGTTTCGCGTCGACGACGTGCTCACCGTGGCGGTCACCGAGCCATCCGACTTCTTCCTCGTCGATGAAATCCGCCAGCTCGTCGATTGCACCGTGCAGATCGTGGCCGCACTGCCCGACGCCATCAAGAGCACACTCGAACGCGTCGGCCCGGATGAAAACGCCGTCAGCCTGGAAGAACTGTTCGAGGAAGTCACCGGCGCGGCCGGCGCACAGTCCGGCTCCGGCAGCCGCGCCGACGTCAGCGAACTCGGCAGCGACTCGCCGGTGGTCAAGCTGGTCAACCACGCCATCCAATCCGCGATCCGCGAAGGCGCCAGCGACATCCATTGCGAGCCGGATGAAAGCGATTTTCGCGTGCGCTTCCGCATTGACGGGCAACTGATCGAGAAACTGCACCCGCCCGCGCAGATGCAGGCGCCCATCGTGGCCCGCATCAAGATCATGGCGGGTATGGATATTTCCGAACGGCGCCTGCCGCAGGACGGCGCGATCCGCGTCAGCGCCAAGGGACGTCCCGTCGACCTGCGCGTCTCCACCCTGCCGAACAAGTTCGGCGAAAAAGTGGTGATCCGCATCATCGACAACACCAGCAACCTGCTCACCTTCGACGGCCTGGGACTTACCGGCGAAAGCCGCGGCCTGCTGGAAAAACTCTGCCGCAACCCCTACGGCATCATCCTGGTCACCGGCCCGACCGGCAGCGGCAAGAGCTCGACGCTGTACTCGATGCTCAATCATCTGAACAAACCGGCGGTGAACATCTGCACCGTCGAGGATCCGGTCGAATTCAACTTGAAGGGCATCAACCAGTTCCAGGTGCACGGCAAGATCGGCCTGAACTTCGCTGCGATGCTGCGCACCATGCTCCGCCAGGACCCCGACGTGATCATGATCGGCGAAGTGCGCGACCCGGAGACCGCGGGCATCGCCGTGCAGGCGGCGCTCACCGGCCACCTGGTGCTGACCACGCTGCACACCAATGACGCGCCGTCGGCGATCACCCGACTGGGGAATCTGTCGATCGAGCCGTACTTGGTCAGCGCCGCGCTCGTCGGCATCGTCGCCCAGCGCCTGGTGCGGCGCATCTGTCGTGACTGCTTCAGCGAAGAAGCGCCGGCCCCCAGCATCCTGCACGCGGCGGAGCGCGCCGGCATCAAGCTCGACCGCGTACACCGGGGCAAGGGCTGTTCGAGCTGCAACCAGACGGGTTACAAGGGACGCACCGGCCTGTACGAAATCCTGGTTCCCGATGACGAAATGCGCGACGCCATCGCCTCCGGAGAAAATCTCGGCGCGCTGCGCCAGCGGGCCAAACAGCTCGGCATGCGCACCCTGTTCGAGTTCGGTCTCGAACGCGTCCGCCGCGGCGAAACCACCGTCGAGGAGCTGCTGCGCGTGACCTGCGAGTAGTCCGCTCGTGGTATTCACGTGCGACCGGTTTCGTGATGTGGGACCGGCTTTCCAGCCGGTCTTGACCGAAAAGAACGCCGGTCCCCCAGGGATCAACCGACCATGCCACGCTTCGATTACATCGCGCGCACCGCACGCGGCGACTCGCTGGAGGGCGTCATCTCCGCGCCCAACGCGTCCGATGCCGCGCGCCAGCTCCGCGCCGACGGAAAATTCGTCGTGCGCATCATCGAAGCCGCCGAAGCGGTCGACGCCGCGACCCGCATCTCCTTCGGCGGCAAACGCATCAAGTCCGAAGACGTCATCATCTTTGCCACGCAGATGGCGGTCATGATGGACACCGGCGTCGCCCTCACCGAAGCGCTCGGCAGCATTATTGAGCAAAGCACATCGCCGGCGTTCCAGGACGTGCTCCGCAAAGTCCTCGCCGACGTGGAAGCGGGGACACCGCTTTCGACGGCGATGGCCAAGCACCCGCGGGCGTTTCAGCCGCTGATGATCAACCTGGTGCGCGCGTCTGAATCCTCGGGCAAAATGGGCTTGATGTTCGACCGGGCAGCCGGGTACCTCACCACGCAGCGCGAAACGCGCAAGAAGATCGTGGGGGCGATGATCTACCCCGTCTTCCTCATGGGCATGTCGATCGGTGTGGTCATTTTCCTGCTCACCTACCTCATGCCGAAGTTCTCAGGCATCTACCGCGGACGCGAGCAGTTGCTGCCCGTGCCGACCAAGATCCTGATGGCGGTCAGCCACTGGCTGGCGACGAACTGGATCTGGTGGGGATCGCTCAGCGTGGCACTCGTGGTCGGCGGCATCCTCTTCTTCCGCTCCAGCGCCGGCATGCGCCCGCTGCACTGGATCATGCTGCGCATTCCGCTCATCGGCGGCATGCTCCGCCGCAGCTTCATCGCCCGCTCGCTGCGCACGCTCGGCACGCTGATCGATTCGGGCGTGGCCATGCTCGACGCGGTGACCATCACCCGCGCGGTCGTCGGCAACTGTTACTTCCAGGACATGTGGAACGAAGTCGACCGCCGCGTGCAGCAGGGTGAACAGCTCAGCGCCCCGCTCGCCGGCGCCGGCCTGATTCCGCCGGCCGTCACCCAGATGATCCGCGCTGGGGAAACCAGCGGCAAGCTGCCCACCGTGCTCGACCGCATCAGCACGTTCCTCGAGCGCGACCTGGACCAGGCGATCAAGCGCGTCACGCAGATGATCGAGCCGATCATGATCTTCATCATGGGCGGCATCGTCGGCAGCATCGTCATCGCCCTGCTGCTGCCGATCTTCACCATCTCGCGCGTGATGAGCCACTGAAGCGCATCTCAGGTCCCGCCGCACCGTACAGCAGCCCGTGCTTTGCCTCGGCCCGACTGTTGCGGCGATGCGCCCCAACGTTACCGTGAAGTCTTACCGCACAGTCCGGTTGGAACTGGAAGCATCGGCTGTTGTCCTTGAATGTTCTTCGCGCACCCATGAAGCTCACCTTTTTCACCCAGCCCGAATGCAGCCTGTGCGACGCGGCCTGGTTCGTCGTCGAAAAGGTCAGCCGGGCGCTCGGCGTACCCGTCGAGGTCGTGGACATATCCCAGCCGGACGCAGCCGACTGGCACGCGCGGTATCGCGAGCACATCCCCGTCGTACACCTCGATGGCGAAGAAATCTTCCGCCACCGCGTCGACGAACGCCGCCTCCGCGATCTGCTCAAACGCCGTACGCGCTCCTGAGTGCTCACCCGGCCCAGGCGCCTGGAATACGGCCTCAATCGGCATGTCGGAAGGGGCCCCAGATTCCGCTGATATTCCTTGCTTCCCCAACATTCCATGGTTAACATCCCGGCGTGACAGGCAGTCTGCGGCGTTTTGGAAAGCTGCCGCAGCGAAGGTATGCCAAGACAGGAGGTCGTACGATGCTACGGATGGCGACGGGGAGGACTGCGGTACTGGTGCGGCGCGGTGCGCTGGCGGCCCTGATGATCGGGGCGGTCGTGCTGTCAGCCGGCTGCAAGGACAAGAATGCGGGCATGTCGATGGGCCGCAGCAAGTCGGTCGCCTACGAGGATCCCTCGACCGACTACTACGCTCCGGGCACCGTCGGGTCCGAACAGGGCGGCACCTACGACAGTTACGGCGCGTCGTCAGCCGCCTTCACTGGCGGCAACAAGCACATCGTCGCAAAAGGCGACACGCTCTACTCGCTGGCCCGGTCATACTACAACGACCAGGCGAAGTGGCGCACGATCTACGACGCGAATCGCGGGTCAATCCCCGACCCCAACAAGCTGCGCGTCGGACAGGAACTGATCATCCCGTAGGTCGACATTCGCCGTAACATACGGCAGATGATCGAGATACGACAACCGCGGCGAATCCGGACCAGCGTCCGGGTTCGCCGCTGTCTTGCTTGAAGGCAGCCTGTCGCGGCGGTAGGTTCGCGGAATGGGCGAAGATCCATTGCGGATGCCGGTGCAGTACCTGCGCGGCGTCGGGCCCGCGCGCGCCGCGGCCTTCGCCGAACTCGGCATCCACACGGTCGCCGAACTGCTCGCCCACCTGCCCTTCCGCTACGAGCACGTACCCAGGTCCGTCCCCATCGGCCACCTGCGCGCGGACGAGACCGCGACGGTCGTCGGCGGCATTCGCAATGTCCGCACGAGCCGCGGCGCGGTCCGCGGGTCCATCTCCGCCGAAGTGCAGGACGGCACCGGCACCTGCCGCGTCCGCTGGTTCAACTCGTCGTACCTGCGCGACAAGCTGCAGGTCGGGCAGACCATCCGCCTGACCGGCGCAGTCGAGGACGGCAACGGCCGCGCGCAGTTCGTCAACCCGACCTACCGCCTGATCGAGCCGGACGAAGACCCCTTCGCCGGCGATCGCGACGAATACGTGCCCGTGTATTCCGCGTCGGCGCAGCTCGGCAGCGCGGCCATCGCCCGCGTGGTGCGTAGCGCGCTCGAGGTCGCATTGCCGCAGATTGAGGAAACCCTACCCGATGCGCTGCGCACGCGCCGGCAGCTTCCCCCGCGGCGAACCGCCGTCGCCCGCATCCACGCCCCCACGACAGAGGCGGACGCCGCCATCGCTCGGCGGCGGCTCGCGTACGACGAACTCCTGCTCATGCAGCTCGCGATGCAACTGCGCCGCCGCCAGAGGCAAACCGCGCACGACGCGCCGCGCATCGTCACGTCCGAACGCATCGACGCGCGCATCCGCGCGCGCCTCCCCTTCGCCCTGACCGCGGCGCAGGAACGCGCCGTGCGCGAGATCGCCGCGGACCTCGATCGGGAAATGCCCATGAGCCGGCTCCTCCAGGGCGACGTCGGCAGCGGCAAGACCGCCGTCGCCGTCTACGCCGCGCTCACCACCATCGCCAACCGCGGCCAGGTCGCGATGCTGCTGCCCACCGAAGTCCTCGCCCAGCAGACGTTCGATCGCTTCAACCAGTACCTCGAGGGCAGCAAGGTGCGCACCACCCACATCGTCGGCGGCATGCCCCGCGCCGCGCGGGATCAAGCCCTGCGCCGGCTCGCCGACGGCGACATCGATCTCGTCGCCGGCACGCACGCCCTGCTCGAAGCCGACGTGCGCTTCCGCCGCCTGGCCCTGGTGATCGTGGACGAACAGCACCGTTTCGGCGTGGCCCAACGCAGCCGGCTGCGCGGCAAGGGCCTGTGCCCGCATTACCTGGTGATGACGGCAACGCCCATCCCGCGCACGCTGGCCATGACCTTTTACGGCGACCTCGACGTGACCGTAATCGACGAACTTCCGCCCGGAAGATCCCCGATCGAAACCCGCCTGATCGGTTCCGGGGAACAAGAACGCGCCGAAGCGTGGACGCTGGTCCGGCGGCGGCTGACCGCCGGCGAACAGGCGTACGTGGTCTACCCGCTGGTCGAAGAATCCGAAACGCTGGACCTGAAGGCCGCGACCGCGGAGGCGGAAGCCCTGCGCCGCGGCGCGCTGGCCGGGTTCAATGTCGGCCTGCTGCACGGGCGGATGAGCGGCCCGGAGAAATCGCGAACCATCGACGAATTTCGCGCCGGCCGGCTGCACGTGCTGGTCAGCACGACCGTGATCGAAGTCGGCGTGGACGTGCCCGGCGCGACCGTGATGGTGATCGAGCACGCGGAGCGCTATGGACTTTCCCAATTGCACCAGCTTCGCGGGCGCGTCGGCCGCGGCACACAACCGGCCTGCTGCCTGCTGCTGACCGGCGGCCAGGGCGACGCCGCCCGCGCTCGCCTCGCGGTAATTTGCGGCACGACCGACGGCTTCCGCATTGCCGAAGCCGATCTCGCCCTCCGCGGGCCCGGCGAACTGCTCGGCACCCGCCAGCACGGCCTGCCCGCATTCAAAGCGGCCAGGCTCGACCAGGACATGGACCTGATCACCGCCGCCCGCGACGACGCAGCCGACCTGCTCCGCGGCGATCCGCAGTTCGATTCACCCGGTCACAGGGCGCTGCGCTCCGCGCTGTACGAAAGCTACGGGGAAACGCTGAATGCGGGCGCCGCGCTCGACGCAACCGGAGTGGGAAACGCCTGATCGGAATCAAGGATTACCGCACCAGGAGGTAAGTCGTCGCCATGGATGCGAAAACAATAATCATCGCCTGCACCCAGATCGGCCAGCGATGCGGAGCCGCCGCCGACTCGACCATGCGGTACAGCACCGGCGGCGTCAGCGTATCAGCCACCCCCAGCTCGCAGCAGACCTCAGTGACAATGCGGCTGGCGTCGAGCGGCGTCAGCTTCAGAGCGGCTGCGTACTGGATGAGGCGCTTGCGCCGGACGTCGCTGAGCCGGCCGTTGCGCGCCTCGGCCCGAACCATTTCACGAAAGATCGCCCGGCCCTCATCGCGCGAGAGCGACGGCCCGGTGTGCAGCAACTGCATGCGGTCGCAATTGCGATACTCTTCGGAGTCCTGAAAACGCATGGCTGCTTCCTTCCCCGGAGGCGCGCCCGCGCCGTGGCGAGCGATGCCGACTTGTCCTGCCGATGATAGCCGACCAGGCGGCCGAAAGCGAAGTGTGATGATTTTCACGAAGGTCGATTGTTGTAGGAAGCGTCGCGGGATGACCGCAGAGCCCACAATATTATCGGAGTAGGGTGGACATCGCCCACCTTTGCGGGCTGAATGCCTGCACCAGTGGGCAATGCCCACCTTACAACTGCGCAAGGCTTTCCTGCACCGCCGCTTTGGATTTTTCCAACTCCGCGAGGCGCGCCCGCTCGGCTTCCACCACGTCCGGCTTGGCATTGGCGACGAAATTCGCGTTCCCCAGCTTGGACGCGCACGCGGTCAGCCGCTTGTCCACGTCGGCCAGCTCCTTTTCCAATCGCTTCCGCTCGGCGTCGTCGTCGCTGATGTCGTGGACGAAAATCTGCAGCGGGCCGACCACGGTCGTCCCCGCGTTCTTCGGACGCCGCACCTCGGTGACCAGCGCAAGACCATCCACGCCGGCGCTTTCCGCGATGATGTGCTGCTGCTCAGCCAGCAGGTCCAGGTGTTCCTGCGCCGCCTTGATCGTCACCTTCACCTTCTGCTTCACCGGTACCGCGCACTTGTTGCGCAGATCGCGCACACCGCGCACCGCCGACTGGATGTCCTCGAACATCTCCAGCACGTGCGCATCGTCGAGCGCGGGGTAGCCACCCTTCGGCGGATAGGCTGCGAGCATGAGCATGTCGCTCGCCGGACACTCCGCCACGCCTGGCAGCCCGCGCCGCGGGGCGATCCGGTTCAGCTCGTCCCACAAACGCTCGGTGATGAACGGCAAGAACGGGCTCATCAGCCGCAACGTCTGGTCGAGCACGAAGGCCAACACCTGTTTGGTCGATCCACCGGCGGCTGCGTCGCGAAACCGCGGCTTGGTGAGCTCGATGTACCAGTCGCAAAACGCATCCCAGAAAAAGTCGCGGAGCACCTTGATCGACACCGAATAATGGTACTGCGTCAACTCGTTTTGCAGCTCGCGGATCGTCGCGGAGAGTCTCGCGAGAATCCAGCGGTCCTCCGGCGGCAGATCGCGCACATTCAACCGTTCGCAGCCCGCTCCCTCCAGGTTCATGAAGCAGAAGCGGGCGCTGTTCCACAGCTTGTTGCAGAAGTTTCGGCCGATCTCGAACTTCTCGGAGGTTTCTCGCGCGACGCCAAGTTCATCCTTGAGTGCAGCCGGTGCCCACTGCGTCGCGAACGGCTTGCCGCACCCCTTGCACCTGACCTTGGCCACGTCAGCGGGCTGCTTGCCGCCGGGCACGACGCCGGCCTGCGGCGTCAACGCCGAACAGTGCGGGCAGACATAGTCCACCGGCATGCGCACGTCCTGCGTCTCCGTGGCCATGTCAGCCATGGTATAGCGCAGCGCGTCAGCGCCATAAGTCGTCACGATATCGAGCGGATCGACGCCGTTGCCCTTACTCTTACTCATGGTCTCGCCGCGGCCGTCGAGGATTTTGGTATGAATGTACACATGGTCAAAGGGAATCTCGCCCATGTTGTACAGTCCGGTCGCGACCATGCGCACGACCCACAAAGTAATAATGTCCCGCGAGGTAATGAGCACGCTGGTGGGATAGTAATACTTCAGATCATCGGTTTCATCCGGCCAGCCCAAAGTGCTGTGCGGCCACAGCGCGGAACTGAACCAGGTGTCGAGGACATCCTCATCCTGCACAAATCCACGCTCTTCATAGTAATTGTTATAGTGTTCGTCCTCGATGCAGAGGTAAACGTCGAAAGTACCAGTCAATTCTCCCGAGTCAAAACCGCCGAGACTAAGGCCCTGAACCGACGGGCCGCCTGGAAAACGCATCATTGGTCCTGTAGCCAGACCGGGATTGATCGACAAACCCGTTGTTGCGTCGACGATTTGCGCAGCCACTGTCGGTATCTCGCCCAGCAATGCGTGATCAAGCCCTCGGCTGACGATTTCGCTTCCAGCATCGCTTGGAGAATCGATCCGAATGCGTCTGTGCCACACCGGAATCCGATGTCCCCACCAAAGCTGCCGGCTGATGCACCAGTCGCGCTTTTCGCCTAGCCAATCGAGATACGAACGGGCGTAGCGTTCAGGAAAGATCTTGACTTTGCCGCTGGTGACAGCTTCCAGCGCCGGGTCCGCCAGTTCCGACATTTTGAGAAACCACTGGTCGGAGAGGTACGGCTCGATCGGCGACTTGCTGCGGTCGCTGTGCGCGAGCTCAATCTCCTTGTCCTGCACTTCGCCAAGCAGGCCGCGCTCCTCCAGGTCCGCCACCACCCGCTTGCGGGCTTCGAGCATGGTCAGACCTTCGTACTGCTTGCCCGCGGCATTCACCGTGCCGTCCGGGTTCATCATGTTCAGCTTGGGCAGGCTGCAGCGCTCGCTGACTTCGTAGTCGTTGTGGTCGTGCGCCGGCGTGATCTTCACGCACCCGGTGCCCAGCGACGGATCGGCGTGCTCGTCGAGCACCAGGGGAATTTCTCGATCGACCAGCGGCAGCGTCAGCGTGCGGCCGTCCCGCGCCATGTCGCGCAGCTTGATCAATTCCGGCAGGTGCGTGGTGCGCCGCGACTCCAGATTTTCCAACTGCTTCTGCAGCGCCGGCTTTTCCTTCGACGGGGCTTTGGCGATGCGCTCCTGCAGTTCGACCGCGCGTTTTTCCAAGGCTCGCGCGGGATCGGGATGCACCGCGACGGCTGTGTCGCCCAGCATCGTCTCCGGCCGCGTCGTCGCGATCATCACGTGCGACGGCTCGCCCGGCTTCGGATCGTTCACCGGGTAGCGGAAATGCCAAAAGCTGCCCTTCACCGTCTCGTGATACACTTCGTCGTCCGCGACCGCCGTCTGCAACTGCGTATCCCAGTTCACCAGCCGCTTGCCGCGAAAAATCAAACCGTCCTTGAACAGCTTGAAAAACGTGTGCCGCACCGCCCGGGCCAGACCGTCATCCAGCGTGAACCGCGTGCGCGACCAGTCGCAAGAACAACCGATGAGCTGCAACTGCGACAGAATCCGCTTCTCGTACTGATCCTTCCAAGCCCAGATGCGGCTGACGAGTTCCTCACGCCCGATCTCGTGGCGGGTCTTGCCCTCCTCCTGCTTGATGCGCTTCTCCACCACCGCCTGCGTGGCGATGCCCGCGTGGTCGGTCCCCGGCACCCAGAGCGTGTTATGCCCCATCATCCGGTGCCAGCGAACCAGGATGTCCTGCAGCGTGTTGTTCAACGCGTGGCCCAGGTGCAGCGCCCCGGTCACGTTCGGCGGCGGAATGACGATGCTGAAGCGCTCCCCACGCCCCCGGGCGTCCGGCTTCGCGACGAAGCACTCGCGCTTCATCCAGAGCGCGTAGATTGACTTTTCCACGTCACCCGGGTTGTAAACCTTGTCCAAACCAACGGCATCAGCCATGGGGGCGTCGCTCCTCTTGCGCAGGCGGCGAAGTGTCGTAAAGTCGCGTAACGTAGCGATTTACGCGGCAAAATCAAAAAGCGGCCGCCAGCGCCTGGCCGCACATCGCCGGGCACGATGCGAACGCCCACTCCTGCCCGGCTTTGCATTTCGGGCGATGCGTCCATTATGATTAGGCTTGGTCGGGGCGTGACAACTCAAACCCGGAGTACCGACCATGTCGGACCAGACAACGTCCGCCGTGCGCTGTCAGTGCGGGGTGAAACTGCGCGTTCCCCCGAACGCAGCCGGCAAGCGCATCCGCTGTCCCAAGTGCGGCTTCCGCATCGCCATCACCGCCGATGGCGCAACGACGGAGAGCAGCGCATTCACCGCGCCGACCGCCGCCTCCGCAAGTCCCGTGGCGCGGCCAGCCGCCCCAGCGCCACCGGTGCGCAGACCCGCGGCGCCCAAGCCCGCGCCGGACGAAGGTGATTCGCTGCTCGATGATCTGATGCTCGCCGAGTCTTCCGCGACGACCACCGCCGGTGCGGACCTCGCGGCCCATCAGAAAATCTGCCCGTCGTGCAAGTCCGCCATGGCGAAGAATGCCCAGGTCTGCGTGATGTGCGGTCACGATCTGAAGGCCCGTCCAGCCACGGCCCCCGTCGCCAAGGCGGCGAAGGCCAAGGCCGCGGCGACCGGAGCCGCGCGCACCGGAGGACGCTTCCTGATCGGCTGTGCGCTCAGTGCAGCCGGGGCGCTCGTCGGCGGATTGATCTGGTTCGGTGTCGCGGTCGCGACGGAGCGCGAGTTCGGCCTGATCGCAATCCTGGTGGGCGCGCTCGCCGGCGGCGGAATGGCGCTGGGGTATCGCACGCCGAGCGCGCTGGCTGGCTGGGTCGCGGTGTTGACCACGATTGGCGGCATCATCGGCGCGAAAATCCTGATCTTCGCGTTCGTCATGTACTCGATGTTCTCGGGCAAGACCGACGACGTGAGCCTGCAGCGCGAATACGTGAAGTACCAGATGGTGGAGCAGCGGCTCGACGAAGACGGAGTGTTCTCGCCCAAGGAACGCATGGACAAAGGCGAACAGTACCAGGCGGAAATCACGGCCCAGGTTGATGCGTTGTCGGATGCCGGAATTCAGCAGAAATACCAGGAATACCACGCCGCCGAGGCCGATACCGAGGCCGACGACAAGCGTTCGCGGCTCGCCGACCACCGAGCGACTCAACGCATGCGCGAGGCCGGCGCGGTTCCGTGGGGAGACGAATACAACACCTTCATCAACGAGGAAAACGCGTCCCTCGCCGCGTTGACTACCGCACAGCTCGACGCCGAAATCGCCGCGCTGGATGCGTGGGAGGCCGACGGCCAGTGGGCAGACGCGAAGCACGTGCGCAACTACCTCGTCTACGAAAAAGCCGAGCCCGCGTGCGATGCGGAACTGGAAGACCTCGATTGGGACGAGGACAGCGACTATTCCGCGAAGTACGCCGCGGCCTGGCAGAAGCACCATGCCGCCGCCGTCACCCAGGTGGATGCCCTGTCGCCGGAGGATCAGTTGCGCGAGGCGCGGGCGATCGAGGCGGAGCATCAGCGGCAGATGGCCGAATGGGAATCAAATGTCAACGACGCGCTGGGAGATCTCAGCGGCGCGGACATCGCCCTCGGGCTGGGTGCCCTGATTGTCGTCTTCTTCATCGCGATGTTCGGCATCTTCGGCACGATCTTCACGATCATCGCCTCGGTGACGGCCTCTCGCGTCGCGAGCAATGGCTTTGCGACATCCGGCTGAGCGGCGCGCGGTCGGACCGGGTCGCGTTCGCCCCGTTCACCACGCCGGCTGAATGGGCACGCCGAACGCCCGGGCATACACGTGCGGGCGGCGCTGCGCCCAGATGTGCGTCTTGGGAAAAACCTCTTTGCACGCCGTCAGCCGCAGGTCGATGTCCGCGACGATGTGCTTCCCCGAGCCGCTGGGCGCGTGCCCGATGACCGCCCCAGCCGGGTCGATGAGCACCGCCGAATCACTGTCCGCCGCGGCCACGAAAATCCGGTTCTCCACCGCGCGCGTCCGTAGCAGCGGAACCGGCACCTCCTTGCCGGTCACGAACACGATCGACGCCCCGTCCAGCGCCATGAAACGCACGGGCACAAAGCAACCCACGTGCTTCGACGCGACGCAGCCGAACGCCCCGAACTGCTCCACCATCAGCCGCTCAATGAACGGAAAACACACGACCGCCATGCCCAGCGCCCGGCCGTAGATCTCCAAGCGCTCCGCCTCGTCGGTCTCCGGAAGGCTCGTCGCCACCACCTGCACGCCGTCGTCAGCCAGACGCTCGAACTCATCCCGCCCGCTCTCGTCCTCCTCCAGCGGCAGCACGCGCGAGCGCGGAACCACCGCGATCCGCACCATGTCCAGGCTGTCGAGATCCGGCTCGATCGCCGGATGACGCGAGAACATCCGCCGCTGCGCCCAGTCGGGCACCTCGACGCGCGGCGGCGCGGCCAGCTTGACTTCGGCGCTGATCAGCGCGGCTGCGTCCGGCGGCGCTTGCGCCAACACCTTGCCCCCCCGATCGCAGATCAGGCTCATGCCGCAGTAGCTCAGTTCAGCCGTCTCCGGCCCGAACTTGTTGGCCGCGACGATGGGCACGCCGCACTCGATGGCCCGGCCCGCGATCATGAACTCCGCCTGCGGATTGTGGTATTCCCCAGCGTCGCGGGCGACGTTCACCCAGCACGTGGGCACCGCGATCAGCCGCGCGCCGCCCGCCGCCAGGCCGACCGCGATCTCCGGCGCGCGCCCGTCGGCGCAGATCAACACACCGATCTTGCCCAGCGGCGTACTCACCGGGGCGATCGATTCGCCCGGCGAAAAATAATCGTTGTCCGCCCCCCAGAGAAACGACTTGTCCACCCGCCCGCACTCGTTCCCCTGCGCGTCGATCACCACCGCGGAATTGAACAGGCGATCCTCACGCTCATCGACAAACCCGCAGACGAGTTGCAGCTTGTGTGATCGGGCCAGTTCGCGCAGGCGGCCCAAGAACTGTTCGCTGCGCTCCGCGCCGCTCGACCGGTACGCCGCCGCGCTCTCCAGATAATACGCCGGGTATGCGCACTCCGGCAGCACCAGCATGTCCAGGCGCTGAGCCGCGGCCTGCGCGGCTGCTTCCGCGATGACTGGCCAGGCATTCGCATGGCGCGCAAGCGGAACCGCGGGAAGCTGCGCAGCGCCGACGCGAATCGTGGAAGACTTGGCCATGGGCGACGCATCGTATGGACGGTCCGTTTCCTTTTCAACCGCGGCGCCCGTTCATATAATCCCGAGCGATTTCCGCGATTCACGCTGATTCGACCATGGCCAGACGGGATCTTTACGAAGTGCTCGGCGTCGCCCGCGACGCCTCCGCCGAAGACATCAAGCGGGCCTACCGCAAGCTCGCCAAGGAGCACCATCCCGACCGCAACCGGGGCGACGCATCCGCCGAAGAAAAATTCAAGGAAGTTCAGCACGCGTATTCCGTCCTCAGCGACACGGACAAACGCAAGCGGTACGACCAGTTTGGCGAGATCGGCGCTGGCGATTTCCACACCCAGCCCGGCGGCCAGCAGGTCTACTCCTGGGGCCCGGCTGGCCAGCAGATCAACGTCGAAGACCTCGAAAGCCTGTTCAGCGCGTTCGGCGGCGCCAGCCCGTTCGCCGGCGCCGGACCCTTTGAGCGCTTCTTCCGCGGCGGGCGAAAAACGCGGCAGCGCCGCCCGGCGGCCACGCGCGGTCAGGACGCCCGCCGACGCATCAATCTCGCCTTCGAACAGGCGGTCCGCGGCGTCACCATCGAAGTCGATCTCGGCGAACGTGAATCCGGCGCCCGCCGCCCCGAAACCATTGAGGTGCACATCCCTCCCGGCATCGAAGACGGCCAGCAGATCCGCGTCCGCGGCAAAGGCACACCTGGCGTCGGCGGCGGACCAGCCGGCGACCTCTTCCTCGTCTGCTCAGTGCGGCCGCACGCGCTGTTTCGCCGCGAAGGGCGCAACATCGTCCTGGACGTGCCGATCACGATTCCCGAAGCAGTCCTGGGCGCCAAAATCGACGTACCCACGCTCGATGGCGACGTGACACTGACCATCCCCCCGGGAACTTCCAGCGGCGCAAAGCTCCGCCTCCGCGGACGCGGAGTTCCCGCGCACGCCGGTCATGCCGCGGGCGATCAGATCGTGACCGTCCAGATTGTTGTTCCGCGGGATCTCGACGAACGGCAGAAAGCCCAGTTCAATGAAGCCGCGGCGGACTGGAAGCAGGAAAACCCCCGCGCCGGTCTGGGCGGCTGAACCGGCCAGCCGCCTCCGCGAAAACTGACCTGACCACGCACCGGAACCCAACGCGGCATCCATCGTGCTCTATCTCGCATCAAACGCACTGATTCTTTCGACGGCCCGCGCTCTCGCGAGCACAGCCTGTCTCGCGAACGCCGCGCCGACAACCTCCATGTCGTCAGGCCGGCTGAAGTACGCGGTCCTCCTGCTGTCGGTTCTGATCCTGTTGTTTCTCGTGTTTGCGTTCGGCATTTGGATGGCGCGCGCCCTGCGCCGTGGACGCGACCGGCTAGCGCGCCGCCCCGCCGAACCCACCGAATACGTCGACGCCTGGAGCATGCACAAGGTGCCCGACGAACGCACGCCGGACGACGCCGACGATCCCGACGATCCCGAAAAAACGCGATGAACGCGCCGCGCAGCGCCGGTCCACTTCCAACCTGCGTTTGGCGCTCCTGCGGGTGCGTGCTACCATCCGGCTCGCGCCGCACACGGGCGCTGGCGCATCCGGCGGCGCACAGGGTTCAGCCGGCCCCATGAATCGCCGCGCGGGCAACCGGCGGTCCATCAAGCGCATCACATGTCGACGGAAGATCAGCTCATCGAGGATCGTCGCAGGAAGCTCGCCAAGGTGCGCGAACTCGGCCGCGACCCCTACGGCGGACGGTTCGACAACGTGGCCCAACTCGCCAGCATCCGCCACCTCGCCGCCGGCTTGGGCCTCGCTGAAGGCGAATCCCGCGAGTCCGAACGGGCGCGCGTGGCTGGACGCATCGTGCTCCGCCGCGTGATGGGCAATCTCGTCTTCCTGACCCTGCGCGACGGCTCCGGCGACTTGCAGGTGGGCCTGTCCAAGCGCGCCGTCGCCGCCGATTGGGATCTGATCAAATTGCTCGACCTCGGCGACATCGTCGGCGTCGACGGATTCCTGGGAACCACCAAGACCGGCGAACTCACCGTCTGGGGCGACGCCTGCCAGCTTCTGGCCAAGGCCCAACTCGCCCCGCCGGAAAAATGGCACGGCCTCACCGACGTCGAGCTGCGCTATCGCCGGCGCTATGTCGATCTCTTCGCCAATCCCGAAGTGCGCGAGGTGTTTCAGCAGCGCGGACGCATCATCCAGGCCATCCGCGAGTACCTCGTCGGGTGCGATTACCTCGAAGTCGAGACGCCCGTGCTTCAGCCGATGTACGGCGGAGCAGCCGCCCGCCCGTTCATCACCCACCACAACACGCTGGACATGCGGCTCTACCTGCGCATCAGCCCCGAGCTGTACCTCAAGCGGCTGCTGGTCGGCGGCATCGAGCGCGTGTTCGAGTTTTCCCGAAACTTCCGCAACGAGGGAATCAGCACGCAGCACAACCCCGAGTTCACCCTGCTGGAACTGTACGAAGCGTACGCCGACTACGAAGTGATGATGCAGCGCGTCGAAGGCATGGTCTCCGCGGCCATCACCCGCCTCGACGGCAAGTTCGTGCGGACGTTTCGCGGAACAGAACTCAACTTCCAGCCGCCCTGGCCGCGCCGAAAATACGCCGACCTCCTCCGCGAATACGCCGGTGTCGGCATGGACAATTCCGCGGCGGTGCGCGAAAAAGCCCGCCAGCTCGGCATCGAGACCGCGAACAAGGATGACGCGGTGGTGATCAACGATCTCTTCGAAAAGACGGTCGAGCCCCGGCTCGTTCAGCCGCAGTTCGTCTGCGACTACCCGGCGGCCATCTGCCCGCTCACCCGCCGCCATCCTGAAGATGCCAACATCGCCCTCCGCTTCGAAGCCTTCGCCTGCGGCATGGAGTTGGGCAATGCTTACAGCGAACTCAACGATCCCGACGTGCAGGAGGCCAACTTCCACCAGCAGCTCGCCGGCCAGGACGAAACCATGGCGGTCATGGACGAGGATTTCGTCACCGCCCTGCGCTACGGCATGCCCCCAGCCGGCGGCCTCGGCGTGGGCATCGACCGGCTGGTCATGGTGCTGACCGACTCAGCCAGCATCCGCGACGTGATCCTGTTTCCCCTGCAGCGGCCCACGCCCGCCGGCGCCGCCCCAGAAACAACTGACGCAACTGACGCACCGACTCACGAGCAGAACACGGATGTATAAGCTCTTTCTCACCCTGCGGTACTTGCGCCGCAAATGGATCGCCGTCTTCGCCATGCTCAGCGTGTGGCTGTGCGTGGCCATGGTGCTGATCGTCTTCAGCGTCATGGACGGCTTCCTGGAAAACATCAAGCAGCATTCGCGCGGCCTGCTCAGCGACATCATCGTCGACGTGGGCACCCTCCAGGGTTTTCCCTACTACGACGACTTCTCCGCGTACATGCTGCAGCAGATGCCCGATCGCGTCGAAGCGGTCACCCCCGTCATCTACAACTACGCGATCCTGCGCGTGAAAACCGGCCGCGCGCAGAACATGACCCAGCCGGTGCGGATCGTGGCCATCGACCTGGAAGGGTATGCCTCGGTGAACACCTTTCGCGAGGGGCTGTACTACGAAAAGTATTACCCCGGCCTGACCACGTTCGACAAAGCGGCGCTGCCCCTCGCCGGCCTCGCGGACGCAACCACAACGGGTGCGACGACCGCAAACGCTGCGACCGCCGGCCTGCCCGCAGCCGACACCAACGCCCCCGCCGGCGATTTCGCCTATGTCCTGCCCGCGGAGTTCGAGCAGGCCTTCGCCCGCTACCGAAAAGGGCATCCGCAGGAGGCCGCAGCCGCCCTTCAAAAAGCGAATGCCCACGCACCCCACGGCGTCGGAAATTTCGAGAACGCGTTTGCCGAGCCCGATCACGTCGGCACCGAACTTCCCGGCCTGATCGTCGGCATGGACGTCATCTACACCCGCGGCGCCGACGGGGAATACGACCGAACCATGGTCCGCGGCGAAGAAATGGTCCTCACCATCCTGCCCATGACGCGCAAAGGCACGCTGGTGGAAAACCCGGTCCCGCTGGCCGTCCGCCTGGTCGACGAATCGCGCACCCGCGTCTACCAGATCGACGACATCTGCGTCTACGCCGACTTCAAGCTCGTGCAGAAACTGCTCAGCATGGACGCCCTCGAACGCGTCGACGGCACTTTCACCAGGCCGCGGGCGACGCAACTCCTCGTGCGCACGCGCCCTGGCGTCAACGTCCGCGCGACCACCGAGGACATCGACCGGCTGTGGTCAGAATTCTGCATGAAGATCTTCTTCGACATGCCCGCATCCACGTTCCGCTCGCTGGCGGACGAAGAGCACAAGCTGCTCTGGCGGCGGGTCTACGAAGGCTGGTTCACCAACATCGACCCGGAAGACGCCATCCTCATGGCCCAGGTCGGCGTCGAAACCTGGGAAGACCGGCAGCAGGACTTCATCCAGGCCGTCGAGAAGGAGAAAGTGCTCGTCACCATCCTCTTCCTGATCATCAGCGTGGTGGCCATCGTGCTCATCGGCGTCATCTTCCACATGATCGTGCTGCAGAAGACGCGCGACATCGGCATTGTGAAAAGCCTGGGGGCGACCAGTTGGGGTGTCGCCGCGATCTTCCTGACTTACGGTGCGGCTGTGGGCGTTGTCGGCGGCGTCCTCGGTGTGGTCAGCGGTTCCATCTTCGTCCACTACATCAACGAAATCCAGGACTTGCTCGCCAGCTTCAACGCCAACCTCCGCGTCTGGAGCCCGGAGGTCTACACCTTCGATCGCATTCCCAACGAGGTGAAGCCCGACGCGGCAATCTCCGTGTTCGCAGCCGCGGTCATCACCTCGATGCTCGGCGCTGCATGGCCCGCGATCAAGGCCGGACGCGTCTGGCCGGTCCAGGCGCTACGCTACGAATAAACCCGGCGTCTTCTTGAGGAGTTTGGACCGCGGAGTACGCGGAGCACGCTGAGAAAAACCTGTAAAGAATGTCTCCTCCGCGATCTCCGCGTGCTCTGCGGTTCAATGAAGTTCGAAAGCGAGCAGCACCGAATGGGCAAGGTCCTCCTCAAAGCCACCGGCATTCACAAGACCTATCTACTGGGCAAGGTGCCGCTGCGCGTGCTCCGCGGCGTCGACATCGAAGTGCGCGGCGGCGAACTCCTCGCCATCATGGGCGCCAGCGGTTGCGGCAAAAGCACCCTGCTGCACATCCTCGGCGCGCTCGACCTGCCCGACCAAGGCACCGTGCGCTACGACCAGGCCGACATCTTCGACATGTCCACCCGCCGCCGCGACGCCGTGCGCAACCGCGACGTCGGCTTCGTCTTCCAGTTCTATCACCTCCTGCCCGAGCTGAACGTCCTGGAAAACGTGCTCATGCCGCAAATGGTGGGTAGTTCCATGCTCACCTGGCCCAAGCGGCGAGCCCTCGCCCGCGCCCGGGCCGCAGAAATCCTCGAACGCGTCGGCCTCTCCGAACGTATCCACCATCGCCCCAACGAGTTATCCGGCGGAGAGCGCCAGCGTGTCGCCATCGCCCGGGCCATGATCAACCAGCCGCGATTTTTGCTTGCCGATGAACCCACGGGTAACCTGGATGCTAAGATGGGGCAGGGCATTCTCGAATGCCTGCGCGGCCTCAACGCCGGCGGACAGACCATCGTGATGGTCACGCACGATCCGGGCATCGCAGCCGCCGCCGACCGCCGCATCCATCTGGTCGACGGCCGCATCCAGGGCTAAAAGGTCGCGATCGACCCACGGACCCGGCACCAGCCGCGAAGGAGGACCGCCATGACCAAGGCCGCCGCACCCAAGAACGCAACGGCTGCACAAAACGCGACCGGCTCGAAAAAAGCCAATCTCGACTGGGCAACGCTCTCCTTCGGCTACACGCGAACAGACTGCAACATCCGCTACACCTGCAAGAACGGCCGCTGGAACGATGGCGAACTGAGCACCGACGAAACCCTGCCCATCCACATCGCCGCGACCTGCCTGCACTACGGCCAGGAGTGCTTCGAAGGACTCAAGGCCTTCGAGACGCGCTCCGGCGACGTTGTCGTGTTCCGTGTCGACGAAAACGCGCGGCGCATGGTGCATTCCGCGCGCAAAGTGCTGATGGAGCCGCCCAGCGAAAGCATGTTCATCGAAGCCGTCGACCGCGTGGTCGACGCCAACCGCCGCTTCGTCCCGCCCTTCGGCACCGGCGCGTCGCTGTACATCCGGCCGCTGCTCATCGGCACGGGCGCGGAAGTCGGCGTGAAACCCGCATCCGAATTCACGTTCCTCATTCTGGTGACTCCCGTCGGGCCGTACTTCAAGAGCGGATTCAAACCGGTTGACCTGATCGTCGAAGAACATGTGGACCGCGCCGCCCCGCTCGGCGTCGGCGATGCGAAAGTCGGCGGCAACTACGCCGCCAGCCTGCGCGCCGGCGTCGCCGCCAGACAGAAGGGCTACGCCGACGTCGTCTACCTCGACGCCAAGCACAAACGCTACATCGACGAATCCGGACCAGCCAACTTCTTCGCCATCACCGCCGACGACCAGTACATCACCCCCGACAGCCACTCCATCCTCGCGTCCATCACCAACAAGTCGCTGATCACCCTCGCCGACGAAATGGGCCTGCGCCCCCAGCGCCGCCCCATCGACATCGAGGAAATCTTCAGCTTCAAGGAAGTCGGCTGCTGCGGAACAGCCGCGGTCATCACCCCCGTCGGCTCGATCACCTGGCGCGACCGCAAGCAGGTCTACTGCCCCGAAGGCAAAGCCGGCCGCCACTGCACCGCGCTCTACGAGCGCCTTATCGCAATCCAGACCGGCGAAGCCCCCGACAAACACAACTGGCTCCGCCGCATCCCCCAGCGCTGAATCCGTGTGCGCGAACACGCGCCGCATAACCGAGCCGCGACCGCCTGCCCTTGACGCAGCCGAATCGGGTCAAGGGTCAGGGAGCGGGCCATATCCGAGCCGCGACTGTGAGGGAGCGGACCATATCCGAGCCGCGATGGCAAGGAAGCGGGCCGTACGGAAAACGCTGCAAGCTACGGTAACCCACGCCGTCACGGCGTGGTATCACGATGATTGGGTAATCCATATTGCTACGAAAACCCCCCGGGTGGCACTGACAAGCAGCCGTATCGCTTGCCAGTGGTACGACCCAAGAGCGCCATTATCATCCATCCGGGCGAGGTCCGGTTCATGGGTCCAGGTGCGTGAATCCCGCCCGCCCTTCACCCGGCTGTATGCGTCCAGGGTCCCGCACCCGCGTCTGCGGGATTCCCATCTCGCGTCCCCATCCCCCCATAGCCTTGCCTGATCGTATTGGGCTGATTCAAAATATAATCTTGAATCGTCCCATACAGCGTGCTACCATCCACGAATGATTGAGCGTGACCTGACCCCCCGGCTGCGGGCAGCCGCCAAGGCTTTCCCCGCCGTAACCCTCACCGGGCCGCGGCAGAGTGGCAAGTCCACCCTGTGCCGGGCGCTGTTCCCAGACCATTCCTACGCCAACCTTGAAGCCCCCGACGTGCGGGATTTCGCCGCCACCGACCCCCGGGCCTTCCTGGCCCAGTTCCCCGATGGAGCCGTCCTAGACGAGGTGCAGCGGACCCCCGATCTGGCCTCGTACCTGCAACCGCTCATCGACGCCGACCCCCGGCCGGGCAAATGGATCCTTACCGGCTCGCAAAATTTCGCCCTGCTGGAATCGGTAAGCCAGTCTTTGGCGGGCCGGTCGGCAGTGCTGCACCTGCTTCCGCTCAGCTTCGCCGAGATCGTCCGCTTCGACAATGCCCCCAGAAGCCTCGAGGAGGTTCTGTTTACCGGCGGCTATCCTCGCATCTACGATCAGGCAATCCCGCCGTCGGACTGGCTCTCGTCCTATGTCGCCACCTATATCGAGCGCGATGTGCGCAGCATTTCCAATGTCGGCGACCTCGTGACCTTCCAGCGTTTCGTCGAGTTGTGCGCGGGTCGCACCAGCCAGCTCGTCAACTACTTGTCGCTGGCCGCGGATTGCGGAATTTCCCAACCAACGGCCAAGGCGTGGCTGTCGATTCTTGAAGCGAGTTTCATCCTGTTCCGTTTGCCCGCCTGGAGCGGCAACCTGCGCAAACGGCTGGTCAAGATGCCGAAGATGCACTTCCATGACACGGGGCTGGTGTGCTGGCTCCTGGGCATCCGCAAGCCGGAGCAACTGCGCACGCATCCGCTGCGCGGGGCCGTCTTCGAGACCTGGGTGGTTTCGGAGATCGCCAGGCATCGGATGAACGCCGGTGAACGCGGCGGCTTGTCCTTCTACCGCGACCAGCACGGCGTGGAAGCCGACCTGCTGGTCGAAACCGCCGAGGGTATGCGCATCGTGGAGGCCAAGGCCGGGCAGACCGTGACCGCCGACATGTTCGCGCCGGCGAGACGAATCGCCGAAGCCCTGGGAAACGTGGCGTCGCTTCAGCCGACGGTCATCTACGGCGGCGACACTGCCCAGGACCGGTCCGAGGCGCGGGTGACGCCTTGGCACGCCATCGCCGGAGAGCACATCGGCTGGTGATGAAGAGAACAACAAACGGGACAGAACAACAAACGGGACAGGTTTGATTTACTGAGATACTTGCAACACCGCGACGTCCCCACCCGCCGCAAACCCCCTGCCCTCCGCGAACCCCGCGCCTCCGCGTGAGCACCCCACACCACCCCGCACGCAATCCAATATTTAACCGCACACCCCGCGCGTTATCCTCAATAGACAAGGGCCCGATGCCCAGCACCTAATGCCCAGTGCCGGATGCCCAGTGCCTATTGCCTGAGGACGCCAAATGCCCAGCGCCTTCCCCCACTCACTCGTCACTCATCACTTATCACTCTCCCTTTGCGTCCTTTGCGCTTTCTTGCGGCCATTCATTCCTGCCTTCGCGATCTCGGCGTCCTTGGCACCGCAAAAAAATTGCGTACCAAAGCCGAATCGCAGTGCCACTTCAACGCCGGGCGCTACCAAAAACGCAGGCCACCCCACGCCACAGCTCAGAATCGCGGGTCCATTCCCGTAAAGCGACACTTTCAAGGGGCTTTGGCGTTTTTCGCCCAATATCGCGGATATCCGCCTTGCCGCCCCTCTGCCGCCGTTCAGCCCGCCGCTTGCGTGCCGCCCCGCCGCGCTGCTTCATCCGCCCCCAGCCCCGGCCGATAACCCGGTCGACGGGAGTCGCGCATGAGTCGCTGGATGCTGCTGGCCATGGCTTTGTCCGCGGGAATCGCCGTGCTGGCATTCCTGCGCCTGGTCAGCAACGAACTCGCCCTGCGCATCCGCGCGCTGCATCTCTGTCTCGAAGCCGAGGAAAAGGAACGTGCGCGGCGCGAAGCGGAAGCCGCCGAAAACAGCGATCGCGGCGCCGCCGCGGCGTGAGCGCAGCCGCAACACAGCCGCACAGGGCCATAACTGCCGCCCAGACGTTGACTTGCCGCATGGGGGGGTCTAGATTGCGACTGGCGGACGGCTCGACGCGCCCGCGCGTCGCGCCCCCTTCGTTCAACCTGCCGGAAAGGATGCCATGACCGGATCCAGTGCTCGACTCGGCCGATTGAAAGCCACCGCCAACGTCGTGGGCAGCCTGATCATCGCGACCGGCCTGGTGATGCTTATCGCCGGCTTCATGCCCGAGCAGGTCGCCCGGCGAGGCTGGCTGACCGCAGCCGGCGTGCTGACCACGCTCGCCGGCGCCGCGTGGATGGTCGCGGCCACTCTGCTCTTCAAGATCGAATCGAACACCTCGCGTTACTACAACCAGCAGCTCGACCATTTCGACCTGGCCAAGCAGCAGGGTGAGCAGCTCGCCCGCCTGGTGGAAATCTCCATGCTCTCCGACGCGGCCCGCTCGCTGTCCAACCGCGACCGCGAGTGCGAGGCGCTGCGCAATGCGATCCGCACCGACCTGCGCACCGAGCGCTGGGACGCGGCGCTCAAGCTGATCGACGAGATGGCTGCGCGCTTCGGCTACGTCGAAGAGGCGGAAAGCCTGCGGACAGAGGCCACCGAGGCGCGGATGGACACCATGCGCCGCAAGCTCAACGAAGCCAGCGGCTTTGTCGAGCGCCACCTGGCGCAATACGACTGGGAAAAGGCCCGCAAGGAAATCGAACGGCTCGAACGCGCATTGCCCGAAGAGCCGCGCATCGCCCGCCTGCGCCGGCTGTACAACGAAAAGTTCAACGATCGCAAACAGGAGCTGCTCAAGGCTTGGAACAGCGCCGTCGGCCGCAACGACGTCGACGGCGCCATCACCGTCCTCCAGGAGCTGGACAACTACCTGACCCGCGACGAAGCCCGCTCGCTCGAGGAATCCGCGCGGCATGTCTTCAAGGAGAAGCTGCTGCAACTGGGCATGCAGTTCAAGTTCGCGGTGTCCGAGAAGCGCTGGCGCGACGCGCTCGAGGTCGGCCTGCAGATCACGGAAGAATTTCCCAACTCGCGCATGTCCAAGGAAGTCAGCGAGGCCATCGACGGGCTGCGCGCCCGCGCCGGCCTGCACGACGTGGAAGTCACCACCGCCGCCGATCGCACCCGCCCCACCACCGCCTGAACCCCGGGCAACGCGCAGAAACTGCCGCCGCGCCACCCCTCCGGGTTAAACCCATTCGACCGATCGAGTGATCCCCGGCAGGTTCCGATATTTCCTGGGAAGCCGCTGGCGGCGATGCACCGCCGGCAGGGCACGGTGCGTCCGCGCGCCGTGGGGGGTCCAGGCGGCTCGATCGATGGTCGAAACCTCGTCAGTTTCTTTGGCAATCCCCAAGGCGGGCCCATGGAGTGCGCGCCTGCGCCAGGCGATCTGCGGCCTGCAGACGCGTTTCACGCTGATGGTGGTGGGTCTGGCCCTGTCGGTGGGGGCCGTCGTCGGCATGGTGACGTTCGACCTGACCCAGCGGCTCGTCCGCCGCATCCACGTGGAACAATGCCGGCAGGCGGCGGACCTGCTGGCGCGCCGCGCGGCGAACGGGTACTTCGGCGATCGCGACGCGCTTCTGCGACTGGCCCGCGAGCAGGCGAGTTCCGAGTCGCTGCTGTTCGTGTCGTTCATGGGTCCCAATGGCAGCAGCTTGGCCATCGCCCGCGACGACCGGCTGCCGCCGTCCGCCGGACCGACCGCGGGCTTCACCCCGCACACCACGATCGGCCTGCCCAGCTTCATCGAACCGGGCGAAAACGCGCCTCCGTACCTCGATGTGACTTTCCCAATCAACCAGCGCATGGTCATCGATCCTGCGACGACTGATCCGGCGCTGCTGGGCTACGTGCGCATCGGGCTTTCGCTCGAGCGTACCATGGTCGACGTGCGTTCGACGATCGAGTTTCTGACGGGAATAGCGGTGCTCATCTCGGCGTTAACCGTCCCGCTCGGTTTCCTGGTGGCGCGGCGCGTGGTCGGGCCGCTGCACGTGCTCGCCGGCACGATCAGCCGGTTCGCCCGGGGTGAGACGAACGCGCGCGTGCGCCTGCAGCGCAAGGACGAGTTCGGCGGACTCGCCGATGCTTACAACCGCATGGCGGATCGGCTGACGGAAAAGCACCAGCTTATTTCGCAGCTCAACGCCGAACTGGAGGAACGCGTTCAGCAGCGCACGCGGCAGCTTCGCGAACTGGCGATGCGCGACGCGCTGACCGGCCTTTACAATCGCCGGCACTTCGCCGACGCGCTGCAGCGCTCCTACGCGGAAGCACGGCGCTACGGCAACGACCTCGCGTGCATGATGATCGACCTGGATGACTTCAAAACGATTAACGACCGCTGGGGACACCAGGCGGGCGACGAGGTGCTCATGTTCGTGGCCAGCCGCATCCGTGACGAGTTGCGCAGTTCCGACCTGGCCGCGCGCTACGGCGGCGACGAATTCGTCGTGCTGCTTCCGCACACCGACACCCAGCAGGCGCAATCGTTCGCCGGACGGATCAAGGACGCTCTCGCGGGCGCGGTGCTGGACCGCATCAGCGGTCATCCGGTCGCGATCAGCGTGGGCGTGGCCTCGATCATGGACATCGTCGGGGAAGACCCGGATGGCCTGGTCCGGGCAGCCGACCGTGCACTGTACGCCGCGAAAGCCCGGGGCAAGAACCTCGTCGTGATCCACCGCGCGTCCGCCTGAATATTCCGCCGCATATTTGACCAAGTCTGACGAATATCCCCCTGCGCCGCCGCGTGCGGCGAGGTATACAAAGGTGAATCGTTTGTAATCGCCGGGCCGGCAAGTTTGGGCTATGCTTGTCGGGTGAGTGCGGCTCGTCCGCTGCGATCGGTGAGGGGGTGCCAGAATGTTCGCAACGATCGGCAAGTACGTCGGCGGAAAGGTGCTCACCGCGCTGCTCGCAGTGGGCGGCGTGCTGAGCACGATCTGGTTTTACAATCACCCGGAACATCTCCAGACGATCTGGTCGGTGCTCAAGGGCGTTCTGGTTTGGCTGGGGCTGGTTATCGTGCTGCCTTGGGCGGCGTTCTTCGTCACCGGCTGGGTGGTCAAGCGCGAATCGAACGCGGCGGCGGCGCTGCTGCTGATTGGACTGACCGGTCTCGACGCGTTGTTTGCGTTCTACCTCGCGAACTGGAGCGTGTCCGGCGCGTTGACCTGGATGGTGCTGCTGCTTGGATTCCTCACCGCCGGGGCTTATAATTTCCTGGTCTGCGATTTTCAGGCCGCCCGGTTCGAGGACAGCAACTGATCTGTTCACATCGTAACCGGGCGCGCCGAGCCGCTGGCCCGCCATGGCCGGCGGGACGCGCCGACCCGGTGGTGCAAGGGGCTGCTCCATGGCTCTTCCCAAGGCGGGCGACCGCGTCAACAACTACCTACTCGAACAGCAGGTCGGGGCCGGCAGTTTCGGACAG